>CAJHYF010000375.1_pt1 | contig 11481 bp, 6 predicted proteins | sample 9198671 | NCBI WGS metagenome assembly CAJHYF01 (sample SAMEA7708369, study PRJEB35096) | sediment metagenome | biome: marine neritic benthic zone biome [ENVO:01000025]; feature: sediment [ENVO:00002007]; material: shallow marine sediment [ENVO:03000034] sea grass bed [ENVO_01000059] ... | reverse complement strand
GGATTTGGGGGAATTCAGGGAAGTCGGCAGATCTCACTCTGGCCGTCTGAATTGCGTAAAGGTCTCCGTATCACCAATTCATATTCAAATCGTTCTTACAGTCATCGGGTTATGGCTACGTACAGCGGGATTTTCGGGAAAAAACTTCATTTTGCTTTATCGGGTTCAAGACGATGGGCAAAAGAAGGTTGGCTGGAAGGTGCACCTTATAATTCCTATTCTTTTAATGCAGGACTGGAATTGATCTTGAACCCTCAGAGCAAAATATTGATCTCCGGGATCTGGGCAGACCATAAACGCGGCAGGTCTAGCGCTGTCACAGATGAAGTTTCCTCGCTTAAAGGACCCAACTATAATCCTGCCTGGGGGTTCTGGGGCGATTCGAAGAGAACGGCAAACACTAAAAATCTGGAAGCACCCATGCTGCATTTCAGTTATAAATTAAATGGCAAAAATAGCGCGTTACACCTGGCCGCTATGATGGGACGATCACATCAGACAAGAGGCAGACTGGGGTATTTCAACGCCCCAAATCCGAATCCGGTCTATTACCGATACTTGCCGAGTTTTTACCTAAACAGCCCTTTGGGAGCAGATTATCAAGGGGCAACCCTGGCTCGAGAGGGTTTTATTAATCAGGGGCAATTAGATTGGGATTTCCTTGTGGCAAGTAACCAAAACCCAGGGCTGGCAGGGAAGGCTTCCTATATCCTGCAGTCTGATCAACACCAAAATGACCGACTTGGTGGCAGGCTTCACTTCAACACAAGTATGGGCGATCATTTTACCCTTGATACCGGGGCAACTTATATAAAAGAAGGTATGCTTTTCTATGCCCACCTTGATGATTTGTTGGGGGCAGATTATCATGAAGACATAGACCCGTTTACGGAAACCCGTAACAATAGCCTGGGTTCTCCGGACAAAGGTGAAGATGATATCATTAGCTATCACTATGAGATCCAGTCACAGAAATGGCAAGGATTTTTTCAACTAGGATATAGAAGCCAACTAATAGATGGCTTTATTTCGGCGAGCATCGGCAAGCAAAATGCGAGTCGCCAGGGAATGTTTAAGAATGAACGCTTTCCTGAAGAATCATTGGGGAAGGGTGCCGAACTGGATTATCAACTCAAGGCAGTGAAAGCAGGAATATCGGTAGACATAACCGGGAGACACCGATTAGGGGTTATTGCTCTGGTTCAAGATGCGGCACCACCAATAAGAAATGTATTCATTAACCCGAGAGAACATCACAGGATCGTTCCCGGAGATCATATGGAACAGATCTATGGAGGCGAAGCAAATTACCATTTCCGAATGTCAAAAATTCAAGGCAGACTGTCCGGCTATTACAATTTGATCCGGAACACTACCGATATTAAATCATATTATGTAGATGCAGGCTTCGGATCAGATTTTGTACAGGAAGTTTCAACTGGAATGGACCAGGAATATAAAGGCTTGGAACTAGGAATGGAGATATTCCCCTCGAGCGCCGTTACCGTTTCCCTAGTGGCAAGCCTTGGTTCGTTTCGGTATAAGAACGACCCTAAGCTGCAAATAAACTTCGATCCTGCAGAATTACCGGACGGTTCGGGCATACTGAGTACAGAACTGGATCTGGGTAAGTCCGAAATAGCGGGCCTTCACATAGGATCTGGCCCGGAAGTGGCCTTGTCTGCAGGTCTGTCTTATTCCGATCCGAAATACTGGTGGCTGGGGATGACAGCTAATTTTATTGACGGTCGATATGTACGGCCTGCCTTTATCACCCGAACGGAGAGTTTTCTCAGGGATCCGGAGACGGGGATGCAATTCCCGGAGGCGAGCCCTGAGAATGTGGAGATACTCTTGAAACAGAATATCATGGCCCCGGTATATTTATTGAATCTTATTGGCGGCAAATCCTGGAAATGGAATGATACCTACCTCAGCACATTTTTTAGCTTCTCCAATTTATTTGACACAAAGTTCCAGTCCGGTGGCTTCGAACAGGGTAGAAATGGAAATTATGGCCAGCTATACCAGGACCAGTTAAGTTCTAAGCCCGTGTTTGGCCCAAAATTTTGGTATGGACAAGGCAGAAGTTTTTTCCTAAACCTGGTTGTAAGTCTATGAAAGATCTCAACCTTCACCTTAGAATTGGGATGGTGTTGCTATGCGGCATGTTCATTCAATGTATTCCGGATTCCTATTCAAATGATGAATTACATCTATGCGAAGAAGCAGCAAAGATGAATTGGAATATGGCGGATTTAGTTGCAATTGCATCGGAAGAACCGTTCCAAATAACTGAGGAAGTATATGTGGAGGGCAGGGTGATCTCCTCAGATCATGCGGGCAACTTTTTTAATGAATTATGGTTGCAAGATGACCGAAGTGATCCCCAAACTGGTTTTAAAATAGTAATGGAACAAAGAGATACGTATGTGCGCTATCCTGTTGGAATGCAATTGTTTATTTCCTTAAAAGGACTATGGATCCGAAAAAAATACGGCCTCTGCGAAGTTGGAAGCGCTCAATCCTTGTTTGGAAACCAAAGTATTGGCCGCATCCCGTTTCATCAGCTCACCACTCATATCAAAGTAGCTTGCAGTGATCAGGGTGAAGTTGCACCGGGTATAATATCCCTTGCTGATATTGAGGAAACCATGCAAAATACTTTGATCCGTGTTGATAATGTTGAATTTGAATATGGTGAAATAGGCAAGCCACTGGCAATAGAAAAAGAAGAAACAGAACGGATCATTACGGATTGTCTGGGTAATGCATTGAGGCTAGTGACAAGTGGTTATTCTGATTTTTATCAAAACCTTGTCCCAGATACCCATGGGCAAATCACCGGCATCCTGATGGCAGACCGAAAAGGTTATTATCTAAAGATCAGGGAAGCAAAGGATATTTTGTTGAATACAGAACGTTGCCTTGTCCCCATAGAACCTAAAACTTCAGATCAAATATTGATCACAGAGATCGCTGATCCTGATAATGCTTCAGAAGGCAGATTTCTTGAACTCTATAATGAAGGGGAATCTCCATTTAATCTGGAAGGTTGGCGTTTGGTGCGCTATACAAATGCAAATTTGGAAGCGGGAAGTGTATTTGACCTCTCCGGCCAAGTAATTCAAGGGAAGTCTACCGTGGTTATTGCTGCAAATGGGCCTGAATTTGAAACTATTTATGGTTTTGCACCAGACGCTATAGCCGGAACTAATAGTCCGGCCGACTCCAATGGAGATGATAATTTGGCCTTATTAGATCCATTTAATGAGGTAATTGACCTTTTTGGAGTGATCGGAGAGGATGGATCTGGGACTGAACATGAGTTTGAAGACGGAAAAGCGGTGCGAAATCTTAATGTTCATTCGCCAAATGCGGTGTTTTTTTCGAATGAGTGGACAATTTTTAATGATTCTGGCCCGCCAGGAACCATACAAAATCCCCAGCAAGCACCGCAAGATTTCAATCCAGGCGTAAGAGACTGAAAAACAATATAATAGACCCTTTATAAAGGAATTCTATAGATAGTGATATAAGATGTGCTTATACCGTTATAAGAGTCAAAATAAGAAGCCCTAATACTGCGATAGTCGCCTATATGCGAAGAACTTATTTGGCTATAAGCAATGAGAATAGGGATTCCTTTAAAATACTATGTGTGCATAGTATATTGCAGGTGTTAAAAGGAATTATCCTGACTTCTAAAGTCAGTCATCATAGTGCTAAACATTACATCCGCCCCCAACTTGGGAAGACTACAGGGGCATGAGGCATGAGCCCCGGCGGAAATTATAAATTGGTTGTTTTATACTGCCACATGAGATCAAAATCGTGTGGCAGTTTTTTTTTACTTTTAATAGCATGGATCCACTTACAGCTTAATGCTTTTAGAATGAAGGAAACACTTAATGTAGCTTTAATCCAAACCACTCTTGCCTGGGAAGCCCCGGCTTTGAACAGGGAACATTTTGATACGATTCTGAATACTATATCCAGCGAAACCCAACTCATTGTGCTGCCGGAAATGTTTAGTACCGGTTTCACAATGGAGCCTCAGAATTTGACCGAGAATCAGGCTAAATCTACCTTACTCTGGATGCAGGAATTAGCTTTTAACAAGGGTATGGCCGTTATTGGAAGTATGCTATGGCCTGAAAATGGAAGCTATTATAACCGACTCTTCTTTGTGTTACCGGATGGAACCTACTCACATTATGATAAGCGCCATACGTTTACACTGGCGGGAGAAGACAAAATATATAGGGCGGGACAGGAGCGATTGATCGTCGATTATGCCGGCTTCAAAATATGCCCTTTAATATGTTATGATCTGAGGTTTCCGGTCTGGTCTCGTAATACTGTGGCGTATGATATTCTGATCTATGTTGCTAATTGGCCTGAGCCCAGAGTTGATGCCTGGGATACTTTATTGAAGGCCAGGGCAATTGAGAATATGAGTTATGCTATTGGCGTAAACCGATTGGGTAATGATGCTAACGGCCATTCCTATGTTGGGCATTCAGGGGTGTACGATCCACTTGGTTCAGTATTGGCATTTTCAGAAGAAGACGAGGTATTATATGCGACGATTAAGAAGTCTGATATTGAAGGAGCGCGCGAAAATCTAAAATTCCTGCAAGACCGGGATTCCTTTAATCTTGTAAAATGAAGGACTGCTCCAATTCCCAATTTGCTCGCACTTCAATAGCTTGTGGATAGTATATCACTCGTTCAGGTTGCCTTTTTTGTAAATAACTACCTGTATCCCATTTTCCATTCCCATTCTCATCGAATATAATGCGCACTCTGTATGTTGCCGGTTCAAGTGAATTGAAATCCACTGTTCGAATTTCTTCCATGTAGTGTTCACGTAATATTTCGCCACGCTCGCTGGTTAGCTGAATTATTACAGGCACTTCGGATTGTCCGATCAAATTAAGACTGAGGTTACCGTAATCTGCAAGGCTACTGGTTCCTAGACTATATAAGAGGGTGTCATTTCGTTGTCCGAAGAAATTTGTGTAGGCATTTGGCATCACCCTAATAGTGTAACCGCTGTTAGGTTCTTTATTAAATTTCAGTGTGATACGGCTATTAAGCGTATCCAGGATGTGGTTGAATACTACCTGTACAGAATCCTGATCAATAATGTTAATGGCCGATGTGTCTGCATGAATTATCGGAGTATTTGATAGTATCTGAAACTCCTCTTCGGGATTGATCCTGCGGGAATGACTGGGATTAAGTAACAGACTATCCACTGCCAATTCACGGGCTTTTACTGTGAAGGTATCAATATAATCCCGGGCATCATTTCTAACTTGAAAGACAATAGAATCGGGCATGGGAGGACTAAACCAATAATTTAATGTGTCTTTCTCATATTCTTTTACGACTAGCGTTTTCATACTGTCAGGTAAGATCGTAAGTGGCTGAATATCAATATTTTCTTCCCCGCCTGTATAGCCAAAAATTATTTTATTTCCGGATACCAGTGAGGGTTGTGACATACTAAAATCTCGAATTTCCCGAAATAGATTTAAGGTATAAACAGAATCTGTTGGCAGGGTGATCGTATCCTCAACAAACCCGATCTTATCCTGGTCCTGATCAAAGAGATTATTCTTGCCCTGGTCTTGTACAGCTACTAGTTTGTATGAACCTGCTTTTAAGTTTTGGAGTGTGAAAGTCGTAAGGCTATCCAAGGTGTTGGAAATATAAGTCGGTGGTTTTTGATAAATGGTAGAATCTGAATACGTAGAATCCAGCTCATAGAGCATTATACTAATAAACGTATCCGGAGTTCTGTTGTAGGCATCAGTCACAATGCCGCTCAGGGTTAAGGAGTCAATGTAAGTCCCGGTAGAAAATACATAGCTGAGAAAAGGGGCTGGGTTGTTTTCATTATTGTCGACAATGCTTTGTCCAAAATTGATAGTATAGGTGGTATTTTCTTTTAGGGTATCCTTGATCGTTACTTCCACATACTTACTAGCACCACCCTGTGGGCTTAATAAGGGCAGATATTTTAAAGGTGGCGAGATGATCAATTGATCTTGCGGGTTGTCTAATCGAATATATTCGTCAAAATACAGTCGGATATTCTTGGCTTCAAATTCAGTGGTAAATTCTTCTGGTTCTGCCCCAATTTGTTTAGGCGGTGTAGTATCCTTTGGCCCGCCGGATGGACTACCCCTTTTGGCACATTGCCAGGTAGCCAGAAGAAGAAAAACAAGAAAGATGGAAGATAGTATTCGCTTTGCCAACAGCATAATAATATAGCTTCCAACAAAGAAACAACTAAAATAACGAACGCAAAAATTAGCGAACACACGCCATAGCAGCTAAATACAAACGAACATTTTCTGCCTGAAGCAATACCTTGCCACAAGATTCCATAGTGGCTCCTGTAGTGATCACATCATCTACCAGGAGGACGGATCTATTGTGTAATTCCAGTGGATTTTCGACTACGAATTGACCCTCTTGATCCCGATATCGCAACCACCTGTCTTTTGTAGTTTGTGTCCTGGTATGGGCGCGTTTTACAAGAAGGGTTTCATTGTATTCCGCTTGGAGGTGAAATGCGAGTCGCTCTGCAAATTTTGATACTTGATTATACCCTCTTTTTTTCTGTTTTCGACGGTGAAGAGGAACAGGTATAACAAGATCAATTTGTAAGGGCAAATCCTGATTTTTTAACAGAGACCCAAACCAATCACCCAGTAGTGTCCCGATCTCTTCCCGACCCCTATATTTAAGGTGATGGACAAGGTTTTTAACGATTCCTTCCTCCTCAAAATAGAGGAATGCCGCGGCCTTTTGTATGTTAATTCTACCATAAAATACCTTGTCTACCTCATTTTCGGCCTCAAAATTGTGCTCGGTAAGCGGTATTTGGTCACGACAAATGGTACATAGATGCTTCTCTCCTCGATATAATCGTGCATTACATCCAAAACACAGGTGTGGGAAGAGAATGGTGTTTACATCATTTAGTATCTTTGATATCTTGCGAAAGGTCAAATCTCTACTATAAATCTACGGGTAACTTAACCGTTTTGAATGGACGTTCAAGATAACAAATTCAACTACAAAATTATTCTTGCTGCATTGATAGCGGTGATCGTAGGGATACTAATTGCCTTTTACTATAGTTACGCCCAATCCAAAGCACAGATTAACTACATGGAAGAAGAGCGCGGACTCCTAATTAAAGACCTTACCTTGATGCGTACTGAAGTAGACCGACTGTCTGCTTTAAACGAGGTGAACGAGATTGAATTACAGGACTCTAGATATCGGGTTCAAACCCTTTTGGATTCTGTCGGACGATTAAATTTTACCGTCAATAAGTTGCGTGAATACAGAAAAGAACTCCGTATCCTGGAAGCTCGAAATGATAGCTTGATTAAAAGCAATAGTTTTCTTCGATACAACAATGCCCAACTCGCTGAACAGAATCAGGAGACCCGGGCCATAATTGAGGAATTGCGGAGTAAGAGTAATACCCTGGCTGAAGCAGAGGCTTTACTTCGGGAAAAGAATAAAGAATTGAGCCAGGAATTAAAGACTAAGAGCTATTTGCAGTTAAACAATTCAGAAGGGAGTGGTTTCCGCTTGCGGAATGCTCGTCCCATAAAAACCAATAAGGCTTCGACCATTGAAAAATTGAGGGGATGTGTAACCATTGCGGCTAATCCAACAGCACGAAGTGAGGAGAAAGTTATCTACCTCCAGTTTCTAGGAACCAATATGGGCGTCATTGAAGACAATGCCAATACCATCTCTGTTAGTGGCAATGTATATAGTAAGCGGGTAGAATTGATCTATGTGGGTGAGGAGATCGTTATTTGCGATTTCATCACTGTACCTGAAGGTTCCCTTGAACCGGGTACGTACACGCTTAATATTTTCGAGGACGAAAAATTACTTTCCAGCACGGAATTTCAGCTGAAATAATATTCCCTATCTAGTGCTAATGGGCTATTTTTGCCCAATGGCAAAATCAGCAGATCATTTTAAAGACGTTATCTCCCATGCAAAGGAGTACGGATTCGTTGTTCCATCAAGCGAGATCTATGATGGATTAAGCGCAGTCTATGATTATGGCCAGAATGGGGCCGAACTTAAGAATAATATACGTGCGTATTGGTGGAAGGCCATGGTGCAATTAAACGAGAATATCGTGGGTATCGATGCAGCCATCCTGATGCATCCGACTACCTGGAAAGCATCTGGCCACGTTGATGCATTTAACGACCCCTTAATAGACAATAAAGATTCTAAAAAGCGATACAGGGCAGATGTACTCATTGAAGACCATGTAGCTAAGATTGAAGGGAAGATCGCGAAGGAGATTCAGAAAGCAAAAAAGCGCTTTGGAGAAGCATTCGATGAGGAACAATTCGTCTCAACAAATCCAAGGGTTGTAGAATATCAGAAAAAAGCAGAGACGATCATTAAAAGAATGGCTCGTTCCCTGGAGAAGGAAGACCTTGCGGATGTTAAAACGTTGATCGAAGAATTAGAGATCGCGTGTCCGATATCCGGATCCAGGAATTGGACGGATGTCAAGCAATTTAATTTGATGTTTGGCACAAAACTCGGAGCCTCAGCCGAAAGTGCCACAGATCTGTACCTGCGCCCGGAAACGGCACAGGGGATATTTGTAAATTTTCTGAATGTTCAAAAATCAGGGAGATTAAAGATCCCATTTGGCATTGCCCAGGTTGGGAAGGCATTCAGGAATGAGATCGTTGCCCGGCAGTTTATCTTCAGAATGCGGGAATTCGAACAAATGGAAATGCAATTCTTTATTCGGCCTGGCAGTCAGAAAGACTGGTATGAGCAGTGGAAGGAAAAACGCATGAATTGGCATTTATCACTTGGACTTGGCGAAGAAAATTATCGCTTTCACGATCACGAGAAATTAGCGCATTATGCAGATGCTGCTGCCGATATAGAATTCAAATTTCCCTTCGGCTTTAAAGAATTGGAAGGCATTCACTCCAGAACAGATTTCGACCTGGGGAGTCATGAAAAATTCTCTGGTAAGAAACTCCAGTATTTTGACCCTGAGTTGAATGAGAGCTATGTGCCTTATGTAGTGGAAACCTCAATAGGTTTAGACAGGATGTTCCTGGCGGTATTTTCAAACGCTTTGCAAGAGGAAGAATTAGAAAATGGCAGCACGCGAACTTTACTAAAAGTTCCGTCGATCCTGGCACCCGTAAAAGCAGCCATCCTGCCCTTGGTAAAAAAGGATGGGCTACCAGAGATTGGGCATAAACTTGTCGATGAGCTCAAATGCCATTTCAATGTTCAGTACGATGAGAAAGATGCTGTGGGAAGGAGATATAGAAGACAAGACGCCATCGGAACACCTTTCTGTATTACCGTAGATCATCAAACCCTGGAAGACCAAACGGTGACCATTCGAGAACGCGATAGTATGGAACAGCGCCGTATTTCCCTAAGTGAAGTAGCAGATATTCTTAAGAAGGAAGTAGATATGGCCGGTTGGTTAGCTCGTTTATAGAGTCCATTCGAGCTGAAGTCCTGCATAAAAATTCCTGTCGTTTCCCGGATAAAAATACCTGGGCAGAGATCCTCCAAAACTGCTTGCATTGATCAGGACAGATTGGGCATAGCGTTCATTAAACAGATTATTTACGCCCATTTTAACTTGTAGTTTTAGCCTATCTAATAGCTGGTGACTATAAGAGAGATTAGTGTGCCATAGGAAATAGTCATTACTATTCAATGTATTGGCATCTGTCAACGGGATCTCATCTACATATTGCAATCCGGTATTCCATTGCCAATGGGGGCCCAAAATAGCACGCACACCGACATTTGCACGTTGTTTTGGGACTCCGGTCAACGGGTTTCCGGAATAATCCTCGTCTTCATCAATAAATTCCTGAAATTCATGATCATTTAAGGTATAGCTGATGTAAGGAATTAGCAGGCTGCCCTGTGATACTTTAATCGTCTTTTGTAGGTCTAATTCCAGGCCATTGTGTATGGTGCTCCCGGCATTTCTACCGATAAACTGGTCTTCTCCGATCCTGTCTGAGACCAGGAGATCTTTAATGCGCATTCGGTAAATAGAAAGCTGAACATTCCAACCGGAATCAGGAAAATTTAATTGTGTGCCCACTTCGTATTGCCAGCCCTTCTCTTGTTCGAGATCGGGATTTATCAGGCCATCCGGTGTCAGGGTTTCTTCGAGTCCCGGATTCGAAAAGCCCCGACTTATATTGGCATAGATCCTTTTTCCTTTGGATATTGTGTATGAGAGATCTAGTCCGGGCATTAGTATCCAGTCAAATTTCTTGCTTGCATTCGTATTGGCACTGCCGCTGTTGAACAGATCGCGAAAATCATAAGTTGTCCTGTTCAGGTTCAGGTTAAATTGCATAGTAAATGAAGAAGAGACCGCAAATTGCGCCTGGCTAAAGAGAAAATATTGAGAGCGGAATTCCTTGTTCTCACTTAATCTGGATCCCTGTAAACTACCCAGTCCATTGTTATCTTCATATAAATTCTCATAGGTTGACCAATTGTATTCGTCTTTAAAGAGCTCCATACCCAAACGATAGATCGCCTTGCTAGTTTCGGATTTGTGCGTGAGTAAACCGCGCCAACCAAAAGAATTTGTGAACTCGTCCAGGATGTTGAAAGGCCTGGCTTCATAATGATCCAGGTAGGTATAAAAAATTGATTGCTCACTGGTTATGGCAGATGAAATATTGTATTTCCAGCTTAATCCGGTTAAGGTATATTGATTGTCTTCAAAGCCTTTGGCCTCAGACCAGGTAAAAGCTGCTTTAGTAGGCGCTTCATTAAAATCCGTTTCGTTTAAGGAGCTGGGGATCTGGGCATTATAATCCATGTAGTTGAGCAACAGGTTTAGACTGTGTTTAGAATTGATCCCGATAGTCGCATCGGCCAGGAATCCGTTTCTTTCAAAATCATTGTTTTCCCTATACCCATCTGTGCGCATTAGATTGGCGTTTACCCGCAAAGAGAAATTAGATTCTGAGGTAGTAAAACTTATTTGATCTTTTATCAATTGATAGGACCCCAGGTTCAAGGAATTTTTTAAAAGTGTTTTCCCGGAAGGCGCTTCGGGTTTAAGGAGGATCGCTCCTCCTAATGCACTGCCATATGCCGAAGCTTTAGGACCTTTTACGATTTCTATGGCATAGAGGTCTTCCAAATCAAAGGCCTCCAAAGTGGACACACCGGTACCGTTGGTTACAGGAATATTCTTGTAATAAAGTCGCAATTTATCCGTACCAAATGGAGTACGTGCACCCACTCCGCGAATAGTGATCCGATTAGTATTTAAAGCCCCTGATAACAGGTATACCCCTGAGGTCTGATTGAGGGTTGACGCAAAATCTATCGGCCCGAATTGCTCCAGGGCAGACTCTCTCAGTACCGAAGAAGTGGTAATACCTAATTCCT
>CAJHYF010000372.1_pt1 | contig 11500 bp, 14 predicted proteins | sample 9198671 | NCBI WGS metagenome assembly CAJHYF01 (sample SAMEA7708369, study PRJEB35096) | sediment metagenome | biome: marine neritic benthic zone biome [ENVO:01000025]; feature: sediment [ENVO:00002007]; material: shallow marine sediment [ENVO:03000034] sea grass bed [ENVO_01000059] ... | reverse complement strand
GGCCTAATTGGAGCGTATGTATATGATGAATTGTCTCAGGCTGGGATCCAATGCACGAAACCGGAAGGGGCTTTTTACATAATGGTCGACTTCTCCCCTTTTCATCCGAAACTGGAATCACTGGGAATGCATACAAGTGAAGCACTGGCCAATTATTTTTTAGATCATTTCGGAGTGGCCCTCCTGCCAGGAAGTGATTTCTATTTTCCCGCAGACACTCCTATTTTCCGTCTGGCATATGTCGACTTTATAGGTGCTGATTGGCCGAGGGAACCGGCCTCAGGTGAAAGAATTGATTCAATTCAGCGGTACAGCCCAAAGATCATTGAAGGTGTAGCCAAGCTTGTGGCGTTCTGTAAATCATAGCCATACGCATTCATTTGAAAGATTTTATACTGCAAACCGACATACTTTTTAGAAATCCATCTATATGAAAACTGAAAAAATCTTCTTTTCCAATAAGAGCGGTCAACAACTTGTAGGCAGATTGGAAATTCCGGCTGACAGTCACCCGCATAATTATGTATTGTTTGCGCACTGCTTCACCTGTAATAAAAATCTCCTGGCTATTAAAAATATTAGCAGAGCCCTAACAGCCCGCGGCTTTGCCGTATTTAGGTTTGATTTTACGGGCCTGGGGGAAAGTGAGGGAGAATTTGCAGATACTAATTTCTCTGGAAATGTTGAGGACTTGTTGGCAGCAGGAGATCATCTGGCAACGCATTATGAAGCGCCTAGCTTGTTGGTCGGTCATTCCCTTGGCGGTGCAGCTGTGATCTTTGCAGCGGCTCAAATGCCCTCCGTTAAGGCCGTAGCTACGGTAGCAGCTCCGGCAGATCCTGAACACGTCACTCACCTTTTACAAAATAGTATTGAAGAGATAGAAGCCTCCGGCCAAGCTATTGTTAACCTGAGCGGCCGTGATTTCACGATTAAGAAACAATTTCTGGAGGATCTACAGCAGCAAACCCTGGAAAGTACACTTAAGCAACTGAGAAAACCATTCCTTGTCTTACATTCTCCACAAGACAACACAGTTAGTATTAAGAATGCAGAACTTTTATATCATGCCGCTCATCATCCAAAAAGCTTTGTTACACTTGACGGTGCAGATCATTTATTGAGCAAAAGAGAAGATTCAACCTATGTGGGAGAGGTCATTGCAGGCTGGGCTCCACGATATTTGGATATCCCCAAAACGAATAAATTGAGAAGCGATCACCAGGTGGTGGCCAGGCTTGATCGGGAAGATGGATTCACTACCCAAATGAATGTAGGAAATCATTCCCTGATCGCAGACGAGCCTACTAGTTTTGGTGGGAATGATTTTGGCCCCTCGCCTTATGAATTGGTCTCAGCCGGATTATCGGCCTGTACGGTAATGACCTTGCAAATGTATGCCAAAAGAAAAGGCTGGCCGCTGGAAAGTGTGGAAGTACATACTACATACGACAAGACGCATGCACAGGACTGTGAAGCTTGTGAGTCAGATACAGCTAAAATAGATACCTTTCACAGGGCGATTAAATTTGAAGGGGCCTTGGACGAGAAGCAACGTTCGCGGATGCTGCAGATCGCTGATAAATGTCCGGTGCACAAAACCTTGCACAGTGAGGTTCAGGTGATCACGCAGGAAATACAATGACAGAAAGCCCTGTTTTTGACATATCACTTAGTAGCATGCATTCGGTGCACATCCCGGAAGATATTGCACGCCCTTTTATTGACAAGGGTCACAACAGAGTGAAGGTAATAGTATGTTTTAAAGGGAAAACCATAGGGTATCACGCTGCGCTGCAAAAGATAAAAGGAAACTTTGTTGTGATGCTTAACAAGCCTAACCAAAAAAAACTAGGTGTATTTCCGAATGATTACTTTCAAATGCAGCTTGTAGAGGATAGGTCGAAGTATGGCGTTGATGTACCAGAAGAACTAACGGCAGTTCTTGAATCAGATCCGGATGCCTTTAAACTTTTTGAGTCCCTCACCATGGGTAAGAAACGAGGCCTGATCTATACAGTTGCCAGCTATAAGACATCGCAAACAAGAATTGACAAGTCTCTAATGATGACCGAAAATCTCAAGCGAGGTATCAGAGACCCCAAAGCCTTGTTCAAACCCCTGCATTAGGGAGTTGATTTGGCCCGGAATTATGTGTACTTTTAATTTTCACCAAAATCTCATATCCATGAAAAAAATAGAATCAATACTCTTACTGGGAATCCTGATCCTATTTGTCCAATGCAAGGAAACAAAAAAGGAAGCCAGTACTGAGTCCGATACAGATACTGAAGTCCAGGCCGAAACAGTTGAAGAAAACATAGAAGTAGTCAAATTTAAGATGGAGCCTAAAAGCAATAGTAACGTTGAGGGCGAAGTTTCCTTTACGGATGAAAATGGCCAAATAACAATGGTTGCGAGCTTTTCAGGGCTTAGTCCGGGAGAACACGCCATTCATATACATGAAAAGGCAGATTGTTCTTCGGATGATGGTAAATCTACCGGTGGGCATTGGAACCCCACCATGGAACCTCATGGCAAGTGGGGTGCCACAGAGGGATTTCATAAAGGAGATATTGGAAATTTTGAAGCTGATAAAAATGGAAACGGAAGTATCACATTTACCACGGATCAATGGTGTTTGGGATGCGATGATGATAATAAGAATGTGATCGGGAAGGCAGTGATCGTCCATCAGGGAGTTGACGATTTTACATCCCAGCCGAGTGGGGCTGCTGGTGCACGGATCAGTTGTACCGGGATCATTCAATAAAAAAAAGGCCACTTGTTTCAAGTGGCCTTTTTAACATTACAAAGTTCCCTGTAAGATTAAATAAGCAGGTTCCTAATCACCCAGAAGGATAACCTACTTATTCCTCTTGCCATTGTAATGATTTTTGGTTGAATTGTGAGCTTTAAATACCTTGACGAGTAAGATGATCATAAACATCAGCCAAGCTATAAATACGTAGTATTCCATAACATTATGGATTTGGTTCGAAAATAAATGAACTAATTCTATTACATCTGATTGTTCTCGGTAATACTTGGGGCATTATGAAAACAGATTATGTTGCAGTTCATCGATAAATATATGCATTTCGTCTAGATTTCCATAGGCAAAACCGGCCTTTTTCGACCAAAATCACCTCAAAAGCACATAACCTTAGAAATTGTATTGTTTTCCTATAATTGCCTCTAATTCCAAGTATACATTCCCTACTCTTTCTATGTCCTATATTTTATGTTATTTTGAAATAGGTTGAAATCAGGAAAGACATGAATCCCTCAGCATCGGGATGGATAGATAAATTCGGACACCTTGTAGATCAAAATAATGATGTATACGGCACCTTTCAAGACCTTTATAACGGCTTGAAGAAAGCCGGATTTGTCTATGGTGTAAATATTAAATACCCAAGATTCGTTGAAGCAGACCATGCCATGTCTGAGGCTGAACATGCTAAGATCAATTTACTTACCGCCTTATACTTCACGTACAAACTCGAAAGAGTAACTTATGATTTCACAACCTTCCTGGAGACGATCTTTGCTTTTTATGAGGAACTCAATGTGAGCCAGATCTCATTTTTAAACAAAATTTTAGCCGGTACCAAGACCTCAGCGCAGTTGGAAAAGCTTCTGGATAGCCGCGTTTATCTGGATGATAATGTAATAAGCAAAACCTTTAACAGTATCATTACCAACTCCTTACTCTTTGTGGATGTGCTCACTTTTAAGTACTATCTCAATGGTGGAGCAGACATCCGGGAACACGCCCAATTGCTGGAATACCTGGCCATGAATATCATTTCCCATGCGTTTAATTCAAAAGAGATCAATAAAGCTGATGAAAAATTGGCCCAGCTTTTTGCGTCCTCTCTTTCCTTTCTAGACACGGATCAGAAAGAGTTTGACGGAACATATCGCGAAAAACTGATGTCAAACCCAGCTTTATGGGAAAATCAATACTTATTAGATATTGCCTGTATTACAGTTTGGGAAGACAAAACACTGGAATACCAGGAATCTGAATTTATTTATGGTATTGGCAATGATCTTGGATTTGATGAGAAACACATTTCAAGATCCCTTGAAGAGATCACATCTTTTTTTAGTCAAAATGCGGATGTCATCCCATTTTTAAAACAGGACAACCTGGCAATGAAGTTTTATGATACCATGGCCAAATCTGTTCGCCGACTCATTTTGAGGAATAGAAAACGTCTTTTAAAGGAAATTTCTGAGAGCAAAGAACTCATGAATCTGATCAGTAAATCTACCGTTCAGGAGCTGAGTCCGGAAGAGAGAAAGCGAATGCAAAATCAACTTTTGGATATCTTTAAAAGCATTCCTTCACTGGCAATTTTCATGCTTCCTGGAGGCGCCGTTTTGCTTCCGCTTTTTGTAAAATTGATTCCTCAATTATTACCCTCGGCATTTGACGACAATCGCATCGAAAAGAAGGAATAATACTACAAATAGGCAATATAGATAAAATCTATTATTGACTTTATCTGTTTCTTTACCAGTACTTTAACTAAATTTATTCCAACCAAAGCTTGAAGTCCTTGACTCTTTCCCTACTCACGATGATTTCGTGAGCTTTAAAGCGATTTAATTTGATTTTGAGCCGCGAATTGGTGTATGAAATGATGTCTTGTATATGGTCAAAGTTTACATAAAATTTTCGACTTACACGAAAAAATTTTTGAGGAGATAATTCATTTTCCAAATGCTCCAAAGTTGTATCGAGTAAATAATTTCTTCCCTCTGATGTAGCCGCATAGGTTCCTTTATTTTCACTAAAGAAACATTCGATGTCTGAGGCGTGCAAAATTTTAATGTGCTGCCCTACCCTGGCCGTAAATCTTTTTTTGAATTCTCTTTCGATCGGATTGATCAATAATTTTTTTATGTCTTCAAAATCCAGCGAGACTTTTTGATCTTCCAGCGATCTGTTTCGATATTTCTCCAAAGCCGATGAAAGATCATCTGTGTCAATGGGCTTTAATAAATAATCAATGCTGTTTAATTTAAATGCTTGCAGGGCATATTCGTCATATGCTGTAGTGAAGATGACCGGATTTTTCAGATCGATCATTTCGAAGATCTCAAAACTCAATCCATCCGATAATTGAATATCTAAAAAGATCAATCCTTCATGTGCATTGCTCTGAAACCACTCAATTGACTCTTCTACCGTGTGCAACGTGGCTAATACCTGGACATCAAAGCCTTCCAGGAGTCGGCTTAAACGCCTTGCAGCGGGTTTCTCATCTTCAATAATGATCGCTTTCATAAAGCGTAACAAGTTTTGTGTTTACTGCCAGTTTTTACGACTCCTTTCGTCTTCCTCCCGCAAAAACTCCTGGATCTTTCGTTCTTCCCAATTACGTATAAATCCGGTTTTTTTTCCAAATACAGCTATAAAATGTATAAAGAGGGCAATCCCCCAAATTAGTGGCGTTATAAGGACATTCAGGTCTATCCATTCCAGGAAATCCTTATCTGCCCGATCTCCGAGCCTATCTGCGAAAAATATAACAACGGGGATTCGTATGATTATCAGCGCCAGGTTAATAATAATATATGCCGTAAGATGATTGTAAAATCCCTTCATCTCCTTAACCCGCTTCTTTGCTTCAATGAATTTTTGACTTTGCTCCATGGTCGTTATTTGTATTTATTAGCTTCTTCCTCATCTTCACGCATATACTTCTCTATCTGACGTCGTTCCCAATCCTTCCCCAGGAAAGGGTTTATGCCAAATACATTGACCGCGTGAAATGTCAATCCAATACCCCAGGCAAAGCAAACGAAGAAATGTTCCCATTGCCAGAAATTCTCATTATCCTCAGCTGCGGCGAGGTAAATATTTATCAAAATAAACAGATTGACCAGAATATAAACAGTAAGGTGAACATAGAAGCCTTTTAATTGCTCTATTCGTCTCTTTGCCCTGGTATACTTATCGTTATCCTCTATTTGCATGATGTTGTTCTTTATTCCCACCGATTCTTTTGTTCCTCATCCTTCATCAATTCCCTGATCTTTCGCTCCTCCCAATCCCTGCCAAAAAACGGATTTAGATTAAAGGTGCGTATTGCATGAAAGAATATGCCAATTCCCCAGCCAAAAGCGGCCCAAAGAAACCACATATACGTCCATTCATTCGTCCAGTAATTGAGCACAGCCAGAAAGGTGATGACCACTACATACGAAGTAATGTTTCCATAGAACTTTTTGAGTTCCTCTACCCGATCCTTGGCCCGTAAATACCTATTCTCTTTTTTATAATCTTCCATGATATGTGAATTTATTGATACTTCAAATTTCGGAGCTTAAATTGTTTTAATAAACTAAAAGTTACCCAGTTGTAAAAATCAAATGCCGAATTGACAGTTTGATAGTTACAGCTCATCTTTATCCATCAATTCCCGGATCTTGCGCTCTTCCCAACGTTTTCCCCATAGTGGGTTATAGCCGTGTGCCTCCAAACCGTGTACCGTGACACCTATGCCCCAGAATAACATCGGAAAAAGGACCCAAGGAAAATCTGTTGTCCTTAAATTTAACCATACCAGGAAAGGAATTACTATTAGATATGCTGTTAAATTCCCATAAAACCCTTTAATGGCCTCTACGCGCTCTTTTGCTTTCTGATAGCGCTTGTCTTTAATGTAACTCGCCTGTGTTTCCATGACTGATATTTTTTTCGTTAATATGGGCAGGCTAACCGAAAATTTTCCACCTGATTGATTGATGTTAACTTCTCTATTCGATAAGATCTGGTAGCGTTGCCGGATATTCCTCAATCCGACACCACTACTCTTTTTGACTACTTGTTTTTCCTGGACATTGTTTTGAATGATCAGCTTTCCACCTTCCTCAGTGACTTTTATATGTAGTGGGCGCTGCGATGAAACCACATTGTGCTTAACTGCATTTTCCAGAAGAAGCTGCAGTGATAACGGTACGATCTTGCCTTCAGGAAAGCCACTGGCCTCAGGCAATTCAAAAATAATGCTGTCCTCAAACCGCATTTTGAGCAACTTGACATAGGTACGCGCGAACTGCAATTCCTCATCTACACTAACCAGGTCCTTGTTTTTTTGCTCCAGTACATATCGATACACCTTAGATAGGGCCGTTGTGAAATTTTGTGCCTGTTCAGGATCCTCATCTATCAAACTGGTGAGTACATTTAAACTGTTAAACAAAAAATGTGGGTCAAGTTGATTTTTTAAGGCGTCGAATTTAGCCGATGCAGTCCCCGCAATGATCTTTTGCTCTTTAACCTTTTTTTCCTGCCAGGCCTTGTAAAAATACAGGGCGTGAAAGAATATGGTCACGACGATTGTGATCAACAACGCAATTATATAATAAATGGCGCGCTCCTCTTGAATAAAGGCTTCCCAGCTCTCTCCTTCGATCAGAAGGTTTATAACAATCCGGATCAAAAAAATACCGATCATAGTTAGGATAACACTTCCAACCGCACCTGCCAGGATGCGATATGAAGCGTATTTTTTCCAGTTGATCTTCGTATTTATATATTCAAAATAGAAGCTATTGATAAGGGTCAGTACAACCGCATAGATCATCGCATAGCCTACATTGACAAAATAGTTTCGTTCAAAAACCATGGAATTATCACTAAAGATCTGGATGACTGTAAAGATCAGTATCAATACCACTCCGATGATCAATCCTATACCCAAGTTTCTACCTAAATTTTTCATATTGCTGATTGAAGCTTATTAAATGTACCAAAAAGTTGGTAGCTCATGTTTCTGATCCAAAGGTGCGTCAATCCCTTGATTTAATAAGATAATAATGTCCCAATTGTCAATTCCTGGGATTGAATTGATAAATTTGAGGAAAGATGATTCATTTACAAAGGATTCCTAAACACACTCTGTGGTTTTATGTATATCCCGCCAAAATATCGAAATAGCAATCTTGATGATGTCCGTAAATTTATAGAAGACAACGCCTTTGGTATTTTAATTTCAAAAGGAAGTAATTATCCCATGGCCACCCATATACCTTTGGAATTGGACAAGGACAAGCAAGGCAACGATATTCTCGTCGGCCATATAGCTAAAGCCAATCCACATTGGAAATCTTTTGAATCGCAGCCCGAAGTCCTGGCCATTTTTAATGGCCCCCATGCCTATATTTCTTCCAGCTGGTATAAAGAAGAAGAAGTGCCCACCTGGAATTATATAGCCGTCCATATCAGAGGTAGGCTGGAAATTTTAGCCGAAGAGGATGTGCTTGATTCGTTACATAAACTTGTAGACAGGTATGAAAAAGACTCAGAGGATCCTATCAAATTAAAAGACCTAAGCCCTAAGACTATGCGCCAGGTAAAGGGTATTGTCGGCTTTAAAATAGCTATCGAGGAAATTCATGCTGCCTATAAGTTATCCCAGGGCAGGGAAGCAGATCACCCTAAAATAATTGAGGAACTAAGGAAACGTTCTTCCGGCATGAGCGATGAAGTGGCTGATGCCATGGAATAATCCTTATACAAGACCAAAATTTTTTGACAGAATCTTTCCCAATTCTTAAAAAAATTCAGTATTTTCAGTTGAGCTATTACGGGTTGTTCGCTCCCTCTTGCCGAATACGACCCGATTTGTATTTCCCCCTTATAAGATTTTAAAGTTCTCCCAGTAACAGAGGCATATGTGGGTTCAGTATTTCCATCTCCCTAATTACCAAGTTACCACTAGATTACGGATATAAATTCAATAAATATTGTCATTATGAGAACATGTAAATCTTTTGTGATTGCCCTGGCAATTGCGATGGCCCTTCCCTTGAGTCTTAGAGCACAGGAGGCGCCAAAAAACCAGGCTTTTCACATCCATGAAGATGTGGTGAAGCCAAGTATGGTGGGAGAATACGAAGCGATTTGTAAGGAATTCCTCGGCCATATGAAATCCTATAATATTCAGGGTGCCAGCTGGCTCGCTGCTGCCACTGCTGACAGTCGGTATTTATATGTCCAGCCTATTGAAAGTATGGCCGATCTGGATAAAAACCCAATCAGTATGCTTGCTGAAAAAATGGGCAAAGAACAAGTAGGTGAACTTTTCGATCGAATGGACAAGTGTTATGATACTGAACAGGATTATGTGGTCATGCTCAACGACGAATTATCGTATATGCCCGATGGTCTTTCACAAACTGTAGAAGGTGAAAATTATAGGAAATGGCACTACTTGTATGTAAGTCCTGAAAACAGGAGTACTGTGAAAAAGAAAATGAAAGCGGTCCGCGACCTTTTCGCCTCCAAAAACTCAGGAGTTCATTACAGAGTGTACAATAGCGGTTTTGGTACACGTGGCGAATTTTATTTGGTATCTGTAGCCGCAAAAGACCCGGTAGACTACGCACAACGTGCCGCAGATAATGATGCACTTCTTGGAGAAGATGGCAAGCAAATCTTTCAGGATTTGTTTGGCTCCCTGCTTCGATATGAGGAGGTTGTCGGCTACATGCGACCCGATATGACTTATAGTCCGGATGCAGCTAATTAATTCAAACAAATAACAATTAAATATTCTATCTATGAAACTTAGTAAATCAATTAGTGTCTTCTTAACCCTTTTAATGGTTGTCCCCTTTCTGCTTAGTGCGCAGGATGATGACAAATATCCAATGTATTGGGTTCATGAAGACAAAGTAATGCCCTCTATGGTAGCCGAGTACGAAAAGGCTGCTAAAATGCTCACCGACAAATGCCAGGAATACAATGTTGACATACCGGGCTGGATCACAACCAGCTCAATGGATTCTCGCTATTTGTACGTTTCTAAAATTAAATCTTTAGCTGATATAACTTTTGAAGGAATGGGTGAATTAAGAGAGAAGATGGGCGCTGAAGCCTTCGATCAAATGTTTGCTGATATGAACAAATGTTATACGGCACACGGCGATTATGTCATAACGATGGATAAGGATCTGACCTATATGCCAGAGGGAATCACACAGACGCCCGAAGGTGAGGATTACAGAAAATTCTATTACCTGCATTCCACTCCTGCCAAAATAGGCAAGCTAAGGGAAAAAATGCTTGCTATTAAAGAGCTTTATCAAAATAAGGGCTCAAAAATCAGCTATCGTGTTTATAGAAGCGGATTTGGAACTATGGGAGATTTCTATATGGTGGCAATTGCCTCAAAAGATGCAGTTTCCTATGAAGTAAATGGAGCTGCCAATGACAAATTACTAGGGGAAGAGGCAAAACCCTTATTTGCAGAAGTAATGAAATATGTAACAAAAATAGAAGAGGTTACAGGGTCAATGAGGCCAGATCTGGCTTATTCACCAAATATTTCTAACTAACAATCAGCACTACCCCCGGACACTTTCATCCGGGGGTTTTACTTTCAAATACCGTAGCACAATGAAAAAAACACTAGTATTCTTATTGGCTGCCATTCTTATTTGGTCGTGTAAATCAGAATCTCGCTATACTACTGCATCAGCAGAAATAGAGCATGTAAAAGCGTTATTAAAAGACTATGAATCGGGTAATTGGGAAGCCTGGAAAGGACACTATGCCGATACTGCCAAGATCTATCACAACAGTACGGAAAGTAGTTCCGTTGCTGATGTGGCCAAAGTTCTGGCATCCAACCTTGAAGAGATGTCTGCCTATGGATTTCAAGACAAGGATCGCTTCTTTGAAATGGTGATCGATGATGAAGGAGACAAATGGGTAAACTTCTGGGGCACCTGGGAAGGTACTATTGCTGAGAACAATCAAAATTTAAAGATCCCGGTACACCTGACTGTACAATTTTCGGGTGATAAGATAGTCGAGGAACACGCTTTTTACAATATGTCTGAATTGGCAATGGCTCTGATGGCTCTTGAAGAGGCTAAAGAGAATGAAACCATGGAAGAAACTGTAGAATAGGCAGATAGAATTTAGTCTTAAAGAGATTCCTCTGACTCGCTTCCTTTTGAGTCAAAAAAAATGTATCTTAAAGGAGCTATTTTAACCAAAATATAAATCGATATGGAAACAACCGCTACACCACCAGTTCGGGTGCGCCAGAAGGTGACACCAGACAAGATCATGAAGGTAGGAATGGGCTTCTGGGCCTCAAAAATTTTACTGACTGCTGTTAATATTGGGCTTTTTACACGTCTTGGAAGAGGTCCGGCAGATGCCAGGAAACTCAAATTAAAATTAGGCCTACATGAAAGGAGTACGCTGGATTTTCTTGATTCGCTCGTAGCGCTTGGTTTTGTAACAAGAAAAGGTGTTGGTTGGGATGCTGTATATGCCAATGCGGAAGATACAGATCTGTTCCTTGACAAAAATAAATCCACCTATATGGGCGGCATTCTTGAAATGAGCAATAACCGCTTATATCCCTTCTGGAATGACCTTGAAGTGGCCTTAAAATCCGGTAAACCCCAAAACGAAGCCAAGGATGGTGACAAACCTTTCTTTGGTCAAATTTCAGGCGAT
>CAJHYF010000283.1_pt1 | contig 11570 bp, 8 predicted proteins | sample 9198671 | NCBI WGS metagenome assembly CAJHYF01 (sample SAMEA7708369, study PRJEB35096) | sediment metagenome | biome: marine neritic benthic zone biome [ENVO:01000025]; feature: sediment [ENVO:00002007]; material: shallow marine sediment [ENVO:03000034] sea grass bed [ENVO_01000059] ... | reverse complement strand
TTTTCCTAAAACATATTTTACCAGACAAATGGTATGAGCGTCTGTTAATTAATCATTATAAACTGTAAATTTGCCGGCTAATACGACAGCCCAATTCACTCACCCTAATATAGCATAGATGAAATTTTTTATTGATACAGCCAACCTTGATCAGATCGCAGAAGCACAAGCTCTTGGAGTTCTGGATGGAGTTACTACGAATCCGTCCCTTATGGCCAAAGAAGGAATCACAGGTCGGAATAACATTCTTAAACACTATGTAGGCATCTGCAATATCGTTGATGGGGATGTGTCCGCTGAGGTTATAGCCACAACTTTCAACGAGATGATCAAAGAAGGAGAGGAGTTGGCGGAATTGCACCCTCAGATTGTGGTGAAAGTGCCGATGATCCGCGATGGCGTAAAGGCCTTGAAGTATTTCTCTGATAATGGAATTCGTACCAATTGCACGCTTGTTTTTTCTGCCGGTCAGGCATTGTTAGCTGCCAAGGCAGGTGCTAATTATGTGTCTCCTTTTATTGGGAGACTGGATGATGTTTCTTCGGATGGCTTAAGTTTAATAGCCGATATCAGATTGATCTATGACAATTATGGTTTTACAACCGAGATCCTCGCGGCATCTATCAGGCATACCTTGCATGTATTGGAATGTGCACGTATTGGCGCCGATGTAATGACAGGACCCCTATCTTCCATAGAAGGATTATTAAAGCACCCACTAACCGATATTGGATTGGAAAAATTCCTGGCAGACTACAACAAGGGGAATGCGTAAGTAAAGTAGACTATTTAAAGGAACTGTATACGTTGGCAAAGGCATCTACGATGACTCCGTTGTTGGCGATAATACTTTTATTAGGATCATAAACGATCAAGGTGCGGGCGACATTTTCATAATCTTCCGCCCAAAATTGCTCGCTCTTATCCAGCTGATAGGTATCCAGCATATTTTGCCAACGCGCCTTATCAGTACGCAGATTAATGCCTATAAAAGCGTATTGCGGATGTTTTACCTTAAGTTCTGCAACACGGCGAGAAATATTGTTAAAATGTCCTTTCTCAGCGCCTGACCAGAAATAGAATACTACGCGTTTATTTCGCGAAACATCACGGATAGAATGTGCTGCCCCATCTGCATCATAAATGGTAACTTCAGGTAAAAAGTGATTTTGCCGCATATTTTGAATGCCTTCATATAAGGCAGTGATCTCCGCTATATGCTTATTATTCCCTGAACGCTCATAGAATGACTCAATGAATGTTTCACAATATTCTTCAGAGTCATGTTTTAAAAGGTAATCCACGGCCACATTCCGGAAAAGATTGTCGCGCAGATCCTTTTGCTTAACAAGACTATCGATGAGAGTGAGTTTATGTTTATTGAAATGCAGTTGATCACTTTCTTTCATTGCACCCGGATCACATCCGTTCTGACAGCTCATATAAGCCAGATTACCAAGGTGGTACTTCATGAAGTTGTAGTAAGGGCGCAAGTATGTTAGTTCCTGATTATTGTAGTCAACAAAATCTCTGTATTTATAGAAACCTTCAGGGAGCTCATGAAAGGCCCTTTCACCTTTCTTTTTCCTGTGGTAAAATGGATATGCCTCCTTGTAGATATAAGAGCTATACAGGATCCCTTCCTTGGCAATTTCAAAGGCATCTTGAGTTAGTTGTCCTTCTGTGTCCAATTCCTTTAAAGAACGGATCTTTATCTGCTGTAGGGAATCAATCTTATTGCTAAAATCATCGGGTTCTAATCCATAATACGCGTATACCAGGTCTTCTTCCTGCTCATTGGCCAAAAACAGGCCAAGTAGAAAATTATTCACTTCTTCACCTTGACCACTAAAAACCAATGATTCATCAAAGTCGACAGTATTCAATCGAATTTGCAGACTATCACCTTTCTCTAAAAAGACATATTGGAGTTCAGGATGATGATAAAAATGGTGTAATCCTTCTTCGATGGAATCGAGATTGATCTCAAATCTGTTTTGTTCATCCAGGGAAACAGAATCGATTAAGCTATCTCCTTTATAAAGAATTACGGTTTCTGCGGTAGGATTAACGATCTCTCCGGCAAAATAGACGCGGCTGTCATCAGTGCGCTTTTCTGAAACGCAACTAATAAGAGATAGAATAACTAGGGCAAGTAATATTCTAATCATAGAATAGGCAACTACACTTCACCGACAAAACTAGCAAATGCCGAACTCCATACTTGTTAATAGGGCGTTAAAATGAACATCCCTTTCGTTAATTGGCAATTTATTAGGGATAGACTGCAAGTATTTATGAAAGCCCGTATGAATTTACTCAAGCATTGAAGTATTTGCTATTCCAAATAGCGGGGTTAAAGTTTTTTCCAAGGCTTATGCCATAGAATAGTACTACGGCAGTGATGGACTTAAACACAAAGAAGAAAATGATCCAAAATTCTGCTATTGAACTTTGCTTGGAAAATAGTCCCTGGGGCACTACGAGGGTGGACAATAAACTTAAAGCCAGAATAAGAAACAACAAATTAACCATATTCTTCAGAGGCCAAACAATCCATTTTCGTAAGGGGTGAAGATCACGGCCCCATTTATGGATGAGGTAGTAATATCCATTTCCAATAGGCGCAAACAGCATGGGGTCATTTTTATCTTCTAATTTGAACAAACGTGAAGGTGCCATAATCTTAAATCCCTCTAGGTCTGTTTTATGTGCTGCTTCCAATTCCTTTATTCTTCGCTTTGCGGCGGCAGGGATCTCACTCTTGAAATACTTTGTATCCAGAAACCTGAGTCGGTAATCTATGCAGATCGTTCTGATATGGTTGATATGATAGATCTTATCTGAATCCAACAGATCAAACAAAAAGCTGTTGCCATCTGAAGGAGTTCCATTGTTTAAAGCAGATTCAATACGATTTTCACGCCGGAAATCTTCTTCCAACCAAGTCTTCACATTCGCTAAGAGTTGCTCTGATTGCTGCGAGCGACTTTTAATGCGTTGCAGTATTTCTTCAAAATCCAGCCTTTTAAACAACATGACGATAGATATAGGATAAAAATAGGAAAGACCTGCACTTAGACAAGTTCTGTTTAACAGATCGAGTTGTTAATATTTTGTTAATGTTCATATGTCGTTAGCCTAAAATGTTGGAGCAAGGGTCATAAATTGTACATTGGCAGCAAAACCATGCCATTCTCCCTGACTGGCACCCCTTTATCAAAACAACTTTATGAAAACCCAGGTCCTCCCCTTGACCCTGTTATGCTGTATAGTGAATGCAAGTATCTACTCGCAATCCACCAAGCCCAACGAACAGATTTATTTCGAAAATTCGATTATTCACTCAACTGCTAGTTCAGAAGATCATGAGGTATTATACGAAGTTGCGAAAGCAACTGATCTAAACTGGATCCTCGACAATGAAGGCCCTTTTACTATGTTTGCTCCCGTTGACAAGGCCTTTGAAAAACTAACCAAACTAGGATTTCAACGATTGCTAAAACCCGAGAATAAGAAAGAACTTGCCGAAGTGCTCTCACACCATATTGTCGCAGGTGAATTTTCAGCTTCAAAAATTCTTCAGGCATTATGCAGAGGGGAGGGCAGTACTACATTTACAACAATCTTGGGTGAAGAGCTCACGGCCACTATGGATGGAACAGATATAGTCCTGGCAGACAGCCTGGGTAACAAGGCTCGTATATTAAAAGCAGATTTCAATCAATGCAATGGTGTCGTACATGTGATCGATACAGTTTTTTTGCCGACAAAGCTTTAATTAGCGCAACTGGGCTCCTAATTCACTTTCGAATTTTTGTGTGAGTTTCTTCATCACCTTATCGATCTGGGAATCAGTTAACGTCTTTTTACTATCTATCAAACTGAAGCTCACGGCGTAGGATTTTTTTCCTTCTGGTAAATTTTTGCCGGTATACACATCAAAGAGAGAGACCTTTTTTAAGAGCTTTCGTTCTGTGGCAAAGGCCAATTCGTGAATAGAATTGAAAGATACATCATCATTTAAGAGTAAGGCCAGATCGCGTTTCACCAAAGGATATCGAGGTATAGGCTCATATTTCACTTCTTGGTCTGGAAGACATGCCAGTAGCTCATCCCAATTAAATTCAGCAAATAAGACGTCTTGTTTGATATCAAATGAGGAAAGGATATCTGCACGAACCAAGCCCATGCTTACTAAAGTTTTGCCTTTAAGCTCACGGCTTACTTGTTCCGTGAATACTGCAGAGGTTCCGGGAACTTCCGAATATCTGTGAATTCCTAGTCTTTTTAGAACGAGATCCACATAGCCTTTTAATTCAAAAAAGCCAGTGGCTTGATTCGGTAAAGCCCAATGGTCTTCGTGTTTATTTCCCGTCAGAAAAAGAGCCATTTGCGTTTCTTCTTCTCGCTCTGAACCTTTTGAACGGTATATATTGCCAAATTCAAATAATTTAAGATCCGTCACTTGCCTGTTTAAGTTATGTGCAATGCTTTCCAAACCTGAAAAGAGGAGTGATTGCCTCATAGCAGACAGATCGGTACTTAAGGGATTTAATATGGCAACTGTTGCTTCAGCAGCTTTCTCACCTAAATAGGAGGCATATTTGGTATGGGTAAGACTGTTATTCACCATTTCATAAAATCCATTAGCAACCAGGCCATTGGCAACAACATCTTCCAGTTTATAACTTTCTCTGGGGGAAGATTTGGCTACGGAGGCGTTAAATTTCGTAGGTGTCGCAATCTCATTATAGCCATATACACGTAATATCTCTTCGATCACATCTACTTCGCGCCGCACATCTACCCTATATGAAGGTATCTCCAGGCCTAGTCCGGATTCTGTAACACTTTTCACCTGGATCTCCAAGGAAGCCAAAATAGCCTTGATATCATCTCTAGGAATTTCCTGACCGATTAGGGAATTGATCTTATTGAACGTGAGGAAGACCTGATGATCTTCCTTCTTTTTCGGATATAGATCGACCAGATCCGAAGTAATAGACCCTCCGGTTAATTCTTTAATTAGCAAGGCAGCACGTTGCAATGCATACAGGGTGATATTAATATCTATACCCCGTTCAAATCTAAAAGAAGCGTCGGTGCTTAGGCCGTGTCGCTTGGCAGATTTTCTTATACTAACAGGGTCGAAATAGGCGCTCTCCAGGAAGATGGCCTTTGTATCCTCTGTCACCCCTGTATTGATACCTCCGAATACCCCACCAATACACATGGGTTTTTCTTTATCACAGATCATCAGGTCCTCTGCGTGTAATTCGCGCTCAAGTCCGTCTAGCGTAATAAACTTTGTACCTGCTTTTACCCGTTTAACGATCACTTCATTGCCGAAGATCCGGTCTGCATCAAAGGCGTGCAAGGGTTGACCCAATTCGTGAAGCACATAATTGGTGGAATCTACAACATTATTAATAGGCTTTAACCCGATTGCACGGAGTCGATTTTTTAACCAGTCCGGAGAAGGCTGTACGATGAGGTCACTGATGGTCACTCCACAATAGCGCGGAGCCAGTGTGCTGTCTTCAACAGTAACATCTATTTTACGGGAACGGTTATCGACACTGAAATGGCTTAGGGATGGCGTTATTAATTCCATCGCGATCTCTTTCCTCGCCAGGCCAGCTCGCAGATCCCTAGCCACCCCATAATGACTCATAGCGTCTGCACGGTTAGGCGTCAAATCGATATTAAATACTTCGTCATTTTCCAACTCAAAAAGTGTGGAACATTGTGTCCCGGGCGTACATGCCGGATCAAGTACCATAATACCATCATGACTATCACCTAAACCAAGTTCATCCTCGGCACAGATCATCCCATGACTTTCTTCGCCTCGGATCTTTCCTTTTTTAATTTTCCAGGATTCGCCTTCAGGAGTGTACAATGTCGTACCAATAGTGGCAACGGGTACTTTTTGACCTGCGGCTACATTGGGTGCACCACAAACGATCTGAAGGGGTTCTTCCTGACCAATATCTACGCGTGTTAATGTAAGTTTATCGGCATTAGGGTGTTTTTCTACATGCAGGACTTCACCCACAACAACACCCTGGAGTCCGCCTGTTACCGATTCAAAAGAGGAGATGCCTTCCAGTTCGAGTCCCAGGTTGGTCAACAATTCACCTACCTCTTCGGCTTTCCAATCCAATTTGATAAATTGTTTCAGCCAGTTATATGAAATCAGCATGCGATAAATTTAAGCCCTCAAAGATAAAACAATGCCTCCTTAGATTCAACTAGAAGTGCGAACAGTTGTACTTCCAAATCTTCGGTTACTTTTGTGAACTAAAGATTTAACACCCTTCTGAATGAAAAAAACTGTTTTACTCCTTATAATCTTGATCACTGCCTGCGGTACTGATAAGAAAGTACCGGTATTAGCGGAAGGTCAGTGGCATGCGCGACTGGAGGTCATGGATAATTATAAACTCCCATTTACCTTTGATCTGAGCAGGGAACACGGACAAGTTATAATAGATGTAAAGAATGCCGAGGAACAAATTCTCGTTGATGAGATCAATCTGGTTCGTGATTCTTTTCATATACAAATGCCTGTATTTGAAGGGTATTTGGCCGGGACCTTCACCGACAGCAGTATGACGGGCGAATTCATCAAAGAAAGCCTGGATCGGTATGTGCCATTTCATGCTCAATTAGGTAGCATGGATCGATTTAGTGTTTCTAAAGAACCTGATCAGGAAATCACAGGTGTTTGGGAAACAACTTTTAATCCCGGAACAGAAGAAGAGGATATCGCAAAAGGAATATTCACCCAACAGGGTTCCTTATTGACGGGCACGTATAGAACACCGACAGGTGACTATCGGTATTTGGAAGGGGTTATGGATGGCGACTCGCTCAAATTATCCACCTTCGACGGAGCCCACGCTTTTTTATTTGTAGCACGTGTGACCGATTCTCTCATGGAAGGAGCTTTTTATTCCGGGAATCACTCCAAGGAATTATTTGTAGCCAAACCCAATGCGACCTTTGAATTGCCCGATGCAAATTCCCTTACATACATCAAGGATGGATATGACGGTATTTCATTTTCATTTCCAAATGAAGCAGGGGATATGATCTCTCTGCAAGATCCCCAATATCAGTACAAGGCCGTCCTGCTTCAAATAATGGGAACCTGGTGTCCGAATTGCCTGGATGAGTCCAAATTCCTTTCCGGCTATATCAATACCAGAAAATACGACGACCTGGAGGTGATTGCATTGGCATTTGAATATGCACCAACTGAAGAGCGGGCTTTTAAAGGAATTAATAGGCTGAAGGACAAATTAGGGATCCGATATCCTATTCTCTTAGCACAGTATGGCACTTCCAATAAGGCCAAAGCGAATGAAAAGCTGCCTATGCTCAATCATGTGCTATCTTATCCCACGACAATTTTTATTGATAAAAATGGGAAAGTGAGAAATATCCATACCGGTTTCAACGGACCGGCAACGGGTGAGAAATTCGAGGAATTCAAGGTAGAATTTGATAGTCTTGTTCAGCTGATCAGAACCAAATAAAAAAGGCCTTCCGGCAGGAAGACCTTTTTTGGTGACTAAAATTTAGGCTTAAATTATGGTTGATTTACCCAACCATATATTTTCTCGATTCAGACTGATATGATCTTCTGACATCGCAATATTATTGGCGATAAAATCCCCAACTGCTTCTGTTCCAAATTCTGAAGCCGCATTCAGATCCTCTGTAACGATCTCTTTTTTCATTGCCTTGAGAACAGCAAGGACGACAGCCCTGGATTCCTCATCCAATCCAAAATGATCCAATAGCATAGCAGCTGAAAGGATAGCGGCTATTGGGTTGGCAATATCTTTTCCGGTCGCTTGCGGATATGACCCATGTATAGGCTCAAATAATGCATTGTCATCTCCTACGGAAGCCGAAGGTAATAGCCCGATAGACCCTCCAATAACACTTCCTTCATCAGACAGTATATCTCCAAACATGTTCTCTGTCAGGATTACATCGAATTGACTTGGATTAAGAATAAGTTGCATAGCGGCATTATCTACGAATAGGAAGGATAATTCCACATCCGGATAGCTTTCGCCGATCTTGGTGACAACGCGTCGCCATAGCCTGGAAGATTCCAGTACATTGGCCTTGTCGACCAGGGTTAGTTTTTTCCTGCGGTTTTTGGCTGCTTTAAAAGCCAAATGAGCGATCCTGCTTATTTCCGCTTCCGAATAAATACATAGGTCAGAGGCCTGCGTGCCATCTTCACTAAGAGTTTTCTCACCGAAATAGATACCACCGGTCAGCTCCCTGTAAATGACAAAATCGGTACCTCTAATTATTTTCTTTTTTAATGGCGAATTCCCAATCAGGGTAGGGAAGACTTTTACCGGCCGAATATTGCTAAACAAGCCCAAACCTTTTCTCAATCTTAGCAGGCCCTGTTCGGGCCTTACCTTCGAATCCGGGTTATTGTCGTATTTGGGATCTCCTATAGCACCAAAAAGTACGGCATCGGAATTTTTGCACAGATCCAGGGTTGCCTCAGGGAGTGGATCCCCGGTTTGATCTATGGCGGCAGCGCCAACTACCCCTTCGGTATAGTCAAATGTATGGCCAAAATTTTCAGCGATTGCATTTAAGCACTTGATGGCTTGATTGGTTACTTCAGGACCAATGCCATCTCCCTTGAGAACGGCTATCTTCAACTTCATTTATACAATACTTCAAGGTTAATATTACTGCTTTCAATTATAATATGAATGTCTTCATCCATAATTTCTTTTTGCTTGTCTGCGAATTGCAGAAAAGTTTCATACACTTTATCTAATTGAACTTTTGTTAGTTCATATCCCACTTTTTTGGCTCGATATGCCAGGGCAGCCCGACCGCTTCGCGCGGTAAGTACAATAGAAGATTCGGTCACACCTACATCTGCAGGGTCGATGATCTCATATGTTTCCCTTTTTTTAATGACCCCATCCTGGTGGATGCCTGAGCTATGGGCAAACGCATTTGCACCCACAATGGCCTTATTAGGTTGTACGGGCATTCCCATTTTCTGAGAGACCATCTGGCTGGTGTCTAATAGTAGTTTGCTGTTAATGTTCGTATCTAATTTTAAGTAGGGGTGTTGTCGCAGGATCATCACAACTTCTTCAAGCGAGGTATTGCCAGCTCTTTCTCCAATGCCGTTGATAGTGCATTCAATTTGCCTTGCACCATTAATGACACCTGAAATAGAATTAGCAGTTGCTAACCCCAGGTCGTTATGGCAATGGCAGGAAAGAATGGCCTTATCAATTCCCTTTACATTTTCTTTGAGAAATTTCATCTTGGCACCGTACTCCTCCGGGAGGCAATAACCCGTAGTATCCGGAATGTTTAGTACCGTCGCCCCAGCTTTTATTACGGCTTCGCAGACCCGGGCCAGGTATTCATTTTCTGTTCTACCGGCATCTTCAGCATAGAATTCTACATCTTCAACAAACTTCTTTGCATAAGAAACAGCATCTACCGCACGTTCCAGGATTCGGTCGCGGTCCGAATTGAATTTAAACTTAATATGCGAGTCTGAAGTACCGATCCCAGTATGGATCCGTGGCTTTCTAGCTGGCTTTAATGCCTCAGCCGCTACTTCAATATCCTTTTTTACCGAACGAGTAAGGCCACATACAGTGGCATTCTTTACGACCCCGGCGATTTCGCTTACTGATTTGAAATCACCCGGACTGGAAATTGGAAAACCGGCCTCGATTACATCTACGCCCAAATCATCAAGGCGTTGTGCAATGACCAGCTTCTGTTTTGTATCCAGTTTGCACCCGGGAACCTGCTCCCCGTCACGCAAGGTGGTATCAAAAATTTGTACCTTATCTTTACTCATTATATTTACCTAAATTAGTCACCTGTACGAAGATATATTCTGCCTTCTCAGCCCTCAGCTCTTACAAGTACGTAATTACAATGTTAATATGGAAATCAGGCATCATAAAATATTGAATAGTAGGGCATTAACTTGAACTAATTACGATGACAACTGCGAGTAAAGATAGCTTGTTCGTTCTTGTAAAATCGCTTTCTAAATCAGAAAAGCGACAGTTCAAGCTATATGTGGGCCGTTTGGGGGTAAATACGGACGCTAAATTCCTGGCCTTGTTCAATCTGATGGACAAGATGAAATCCTATGATGAAGCCATCATTTTGGATAGTGGCATTGTAAAGAAATCACAGCTGTCCAATTTAAAAGCACATTTGTACCGTCAGATCCTAGTGAGCTTGCGCCTGAATCCGGTCAACCAAAATATTCGGGTACAAATACGGGAGCAGCTGGATTTCGCCACTATCCTCTATCAAAAAGGACTGTATAAGCAAAGCCTTAAGATCCTCGATAAGGCCAAGGGTATTGCTATCGAAAATGAAGAAAAGAATATAGCATACGAGATCGTAGAACTAGAGAAACTAATTGAAACACAATATATTACACGTAGTATTCCGGATCGGGCGGATGAACTCGAAAAGCAATCCAGAGAGTTAACCCGACTCAATTCGGTTACCAGTAAACTTTCTAATCTGTCACTTCAGCTCTATGGTATGATGTTAAAAGTGGGCTATGTGAGAAATGATGAGGATTATAAAGAAGTCACCTCGTATTTCGAAGAAAATATGCCGATTTATACGATCGAAGAATTTGGTTTTCGGGAGAAGCTGTGGCTGTATAAAGCACATTTGTGGTACAGTTTCCTTATTCAGGATTTTTTGTCTTGCTATAAATATGCCAGCAAGTGGGTAGATCTTTTTTATGATAACCCAAAAATGATCGGACTCAATCCTGTATTTTTTCTCAAGGGAAATAATTACCTGATGGAATCGCTGTTTTTTGTCAAATATGCCACGCAATTCCGTCAAACTCTGGAGAACCTGGAGGATAGGGTAAATCAGGAAGATTTCCCAAAAAATGACAATGTGAGCTCACTGGCGTTCTTATACATTCATTTGAACAAACTAAACCTGCATTTCCTGGAAGGCACATTTAAAAAGGGATTGAGCCTTGTCCGCATTGTTGAATATGGAATAAATAAACACAGGGCGCGAATAGATGAACATCATGTCATGGTCTTCTATTATAAAATTGCCTGCCTGTATTTTGGTGCAGGGGATAATAAAAATTGTATCCAATACCTGAAACGGATCATTGAGAATAAAAACCTCAAAATGCGGGAAGACCTCATGTGCTTTGCCAGGGTTCTGAGCCTGGTGGCTCATTACGAAGCAGGCCTTGACTACCATTTGGAAGTGCAGCTGAAGAGCACCTACAAATTCCTGATAAAAATGAACGACTTGCATGAAGTTCAGAAGGAAATGATCAAATTTTTGAGGAAACTCGGGCAAATATATCCAGGTGAATTGAGGGCTGAGTTTCAAAAATTGTATGATGCTTTAAAACCGCTGGAAGACCATCCTTATGAGAAAAGACCTTTCCTCTACCTGGATATTTTATCATGGCTTGAAAGTCATCTCAAGAACAAGCCTGTGGCTGAAGTGATCCGGGAAAAGGCCTTGGCTATTGC
>CAJHYF010000166.1_pt1 | contig 11873 bp, 8 predicted proteins | sample 9198671 | NCBI WGS metagenome assembly CAJHYF01 (sample SAMEA7708369, study PRJEB35096) | sediment metagenome | biome: marine neritic benthic zone biome [ENVO:01000025]; feature: sediment [ENVO:00002007]; material: shallow marine sediment [ENVO:03000034] sea grass bed [ENVO_01000059] ... | reverse complement strand
TTCTCACTTGTGCTTACGCTGACTTTTCTTTTGATAGGCGGTTTTGAGTGGGTCGACCAGTGGGTGCGAACCCTTACCACCCATCCTATTTTGATGGCACTGTTGTTTTTTGGGGTGATCCTATTCGGATCTGAAATACTGGGTATTCCATTTGGCATTTATCACACCTTTGTGATCGAAGAGAAATATGGCTTCAACAAAACGACTCCCGGTACTTATGTAGCAGACAAGATCAAAGGTTGGGTTTTGACAGCGCTACTTGCCGGTGGTGTTCTTGCTTTAATTATGTGGTTCTACCTTTGGGCAGGCCCCGAATTTTGGATCTATGCCTGGGGCCTGATCGCAGTCTTTACCATATTTATGAATTTGTTCTATAGCAGGTTGATCGTACCAATATTTAATAAGCAGGTCCCACTGGAGGAAGGCGGTCTTAAGACTCAGATCGAGAATTATGCCTCGGGGGTAGGATTTGATCTGAAAAATATTTTTGTTATCGATGGATCGAAAAGATCAACTAAGGCAAATGCATATTTCTCAGGTTTTGGAAAGGAAAAGCGGGTGGCCTTATACGACACCTTGATCGAAGATCTGGAAGAAGAAGAGATCGTAGCCGTGCTCGCTCATGAGATCGGGCATTACAAAAAAAAGCATATCATCATCAACCTGTTCACTTCCCTCTTGTTAACTGGTTTGATGTTGTTTATCCTCTCTATATTCATAAACAACCCTGAACTCTCGGGAGCCATCGGTGTTACCACACCCAGCTTTCACGCAGCCTTGATAAGCTTTGGATTATTATATAGTCCCATATCAGAAGTTACAGGACTGATCATGAATTATCTTTCCCGAAAATTCGAATTTCAGGCAGACGCTTATGCCAAAAATACATTTGCTGCGATGCCCTTGATAAGTTCCCTCAAAAAATTGTCGAGGCACAGCCTTAGCAACCTCACACCGCACCCGGCCTTTGTATTTGTGCATTATTCCCATCCTCCTCTTTATCAGCGCATTAGAGAGCTTCAGGCATGATTTTTGTTGGTTAGGACAAAAGATTGTGGTAACTTTATTTTATGAGGACGGCAACGCTGATTGAGAAGGAGAACAAAGAAATTGCCAGGCAGTACAAGGAATTACTTCGCATAAGTTATCAGACGCTTTCCAAGGCCGATAAGAAATTGATCCGATCGGCTTTTGATGTGGCCGTTGATGCCCATAATAATCAACGCCGTAAGTCCGGGGAAGCCTACATATTCCACCCAATAGCCGTGGCAAAGATCGTGGCCAATGAAATTGGTCTCGACGCAACTTCTATTGCCTCCGCCCTACTTCATGATGTTGTCGAGGATACTGAATATACACTTGATGATATTGAGCGTCTTTTTGGTGAAGCTGTCGCTCGTATTGTGGATGGTCTCACGAAGATCGCACATCTGAAAAAGGACGCCAATATTTCACACCAGGCTGAAAATTTCAGGAAAATGCTCCTCACCTTAAATGATGATGTCAGGGTGATCCTTATCAAAATTGCAGATCGTTATCACAATATGCTTACCCTCGATGCTATGCCGGAGCACAAGCAGGTAACCATGGCTTCAGAGACACTGTACATTTACGCACCGTTAGCGCATCGTATCGGATTGTACAATATTAAGACAGAACTGGAAGACCTCGCTTTGAAATATACCGAACCTGAGGTCTATAATGACATCCAGGAGAAAATTGAAGATACCAAGGAAGAGCAGCGTAAATATATTGACGATTTTACGGCAGTTATCAAAGACACCCTGGATAAAGAAGGCCTGGATTATACGATCAAGGGCCGGATGAAATCCATTCACTCAATCCGCCGAAAAATGCAGCTGCAAAATGTTGTCTTTGATGAGATCTATGACAAATTTGCTATCCGTATAATTTACAAAACAGACCGGGAACAAGAGAAATTTTTAGCGTGGAAGATCTATTCAATCGTAACCGACCACTTCACCCCCAACCCGATCCGCCTAAGAGATTGGATTTCCTCTCCAAAATCCACAGGTTATGAAGCCTTGCATATCACAGTAATGGGGCCCGAAGGCAAATGGGTCGAAGTACAAATACGCTCGGAGCGCATGCATGAGATCGCCGAAAAAGGATATGCAGCTCACTTCAAATATAAACACGGGGAGCAAAAAGACCTGGGTATTGAAGAATGGCTGAACAGGTTACAGGAAGCCCTGGAAGGATCCAATGGAAATGCAGTGGATTTTGTCGAAGAATTCAAACTCAACCTATATTCCAAGGAGATCTTTGTGTTTACACCAAAAGGTGAATTAAAATCCTTACCAAAGGGAGCTACTCCGCTCGACTTTGCTTTTCATATCCATACTGAAGTTGGTATGAAAACCCGAGGGGCCAAGGTAAATGGCAAGCTGGTTCCTTTGAATACAATGCTCAATAGTGGCGACCAGGTGGAGATCATGACATCGGAGAGTGCCAAACCCAACAAAAACTGGCTGGATTATGCTACAACAGGGAAGGCGCGCTCAAAGATCAGATCATCTTTAAAAGAAGAACGCAAGCTCATCGCTGCCGATGGCAAAGAAGTATTGCGCCGTAAACTGAAATCGCAAAAGATCAGTCTAAATGAAGATGTGATCAATAAAATGGTCAATTTCTTCAAGCTGCAAACCAGTCTTGATCTATTCTACAGAGTGGGTATTGGCACTATTGACAACCAGCAAATAAAAGAATTTGCCTCTTCATATAGCAATGCTTTTATCAGCTTCTTCAAAAATCGCATTCGCAAAAAAAGTGCACCTGAGGATATTGACAAGGAAGAGATCACTTCGAAATACGATGTCATCGTTTTTGGGAAAGATGAAGAAAAGCTGGATTATAAATTTTCTAAATGCTGTAGTCCTATACCGGGAGATAATGTCTTTGGTTTTGTAAGTGTTAAAGAGGGAATCAAAGTACATAAGAACAATTGTCCGAATGCCATTTCCATGCAGTCCAACTATGCCTACCGCATTATGCCGGCCAAATGGATAGATTCGAGCCAGGAAGAGTATAGAGCCGACATTCAGATAACGGGTATTGACAACCTGGGATTAGTAAGTGAGATCACACAATTGATCTCTACCAACCTCCATGTGAATATGCAAAATCTCAACTTCACAGCAGACAGCGGAACCTTTAAAGGAAAGATCACCGTAGTCGTAAAAAACAAAGCTATGATCAAGAAATTGATCGACCGGCTCAAGAAGATCGAAGGGATAGAGAAGGTTACCAGAATTTAATTTATTACTGTACTTTTACCGAATTATTAAAAGGATATGTCAAGAGCCAAAGATCAGGAGATCGTGAAGGGTGTTTTTACCGCATTCTTAGAGGAGAATGGGCACAGGAAAACCCCTGAACGCTACGCTATCCTTCAGGAGATATATGATAGTGAAGGGCATTTTGATATTGAGTCCCTTTACGGCATGATGAAGGATCAAAACTACAGGGTGAGCCGTGCTACTTTGTACAATACAATTGAATTATTGCTGGAGTGTAAACTGGTAAGGCGACATCAATTTGGGTCTAACCACGCACAATACGAGAAGTCCTATTTTGACAGGCAGCATGATCATATTATCCTTACCGATACAGGTGAGGTCATGGAATTCTGTGACCCCCGCATCCAAACTATAAAAAAGACCATAGAAGAAGTATTTGATATTCAGATCAACAACCATTCATTGTACTTCTATGGCACCCGAGATTCAAAAGAAAAATCAAAAACGTAATTAGCATTCTACATGGCGGTTGATCTACTCCTGGGCTTGCAATGGGGAGACGAAGGAAAAGGTAAAATTGTTGACGTCCTAACGGGCGATTATGACATCATAGCCCGTTTTCAGGGAGGTCCCAATGCCGGGCACACACTTGAATTTGACGGAATTAAGCACGTACTCCATACAATCCCTTCAGGTATTTTCCACGATAAATCAGTAAACGTTGTCGGTAACGGTGTCGTAATAGACCCGGTCATCTTCAAAAAAGAATTGGACAATCTGGACCCATTTAACCTCGATCTGACAAATAGGTTATTGATCTCCAGAAAGGCGCATCTTATTCTACCGACACACCGCTTGTTGGATGCAGCCAGTGAAGCTTCAAAAGGCAAAGCCAAGATAGGTTCTACCTTAAAAGGGATAGGCCCTACTTACATGGATAAGACCGGACGGAATGGCATGCGTGTCGGAGACCTGGAGCTGGATCACTGGACTGTGAAGTATCGCTCACTTGCCGATAAGCATGAAGCTATGCTGCGCACTTTTGATGTAGATATTCAATACGATCTGAAGGAATTGGAAGCCGAATTTATGGAGGCAGTAGACCGGCTCAAGACACTTCCTTTTATTGATAGCGAAGAGTATTTATTCCAGGCCCAGAAAAACGGCAAGAAAATTTTGGCCGAAGGGGCTCAAGGCAGTATGCTAGACATAGATTTTGGCACCTATCCCTATGTAACCTCTTCGAATACAACCGCTGCAGGAGCCTGTACCGGACTCGGCGTATCCCCTAGTTCTATCCAGGGAGTATTTGGGATCTTTAAGGCCTATGCAACACGTGTGGGCAGTGGCCCTTTTCCAACTGAATTATTTGATAAGGCAGGTGCCACCATGGGGAAAGTAGGGAACGAATTTGGCGCAACAACCGGCAGGCCACGCCGATGTGGGTGGCTGGACCTTGTTGCTTTGCGCTATGCAGTACAGATCAATGGAGTAACAGAATTAATGATGATGAAGGCCGACGTTCTGAGTGGGTTTAAAGAGGTAAAGGTTTGTACAGGGTATAAGTACAGAAATGAAGAGATCTCACATCTTCCTTTCAATATTGAAGCAGCCAATGTGAAACCCATTTACACTTCATTTCCGGGTTGGAAGGAAGACCTGACCCGACTCACCAAGGCTGAGGAACTTCCCAAAGCTTTGCTCGAGTACATAGATTTTCTTGAAAAATCTCTCGATGTGCCAATACGCATTGTTTCCGTAGGCCCGGATCGGAAACAAACGATCATGCGCTGATCCAGCGCAGTGCAGGGCGGTATTAAATCTATCTTAAGTCGGCAAAAGCTCACCTAAAAAAAGCTATTTTTGACAAAATTCTTATGGTGATCCGCCTACTCTTCATATTACTTTTATTAGTTCCCCTAAGTGCTATTTCCCAGGAAGAGGAAGAAACGGGAGAGCGCCAGATCAATATTGTTTACGGAGCCAATTTCACAAAAGATGAAGCTCAGTTTCCAGGAGCTTCAATTTTCAGCAAAGATTCCAGACAACTACAATTTGAGCATCAGGGTGCGGATCTTTTTTGCGACGCAGCTATCTTTTATCAGCAAGAGAATAAACTACGCGCGGTTGGGAATATTCGTTTAGTTCAGGGCGATTCCATCCAAATGACCAGTAACCGGATTGATTACGATGGTAATACCAAATTGGCCAAGGCCCGGGATAAAGTTGTTTTGAGAAATGCCAGTATGACATTGCGGACAGATACCCTCTATTTGGATCGGGAAGCCCAGGAAGCCTATTATAACACTTCCGGGACTATCGTGGATTCGGCCAATGTCCTGAACAGTAAGATCGGGAAGTACTTTATGAACACTAAGAAATACCAGTTTCTCGATAGCGTGAATATCAAGAATCCCGAGTATACGGTAGATTCAAAGCGGCTCGATTACTACACGACCTCGAAAAATGCCTATATGTACGGTCCCTCCACTATCGTAGGGAAGACCTATACCTTTTATTTTGAGCGGGGCTTTTACGATACGAAAATTGAACGGGGCTATGGCATTAAAAACACACGTATCGATTATAACAACCGCATCATAGAGGGAGATAGTGTTTATTTTGATAAGGCTTCTGCCTTTGCTTCCGCAACCAATAATATCAAAGTAACGGATACGATCAACAAAGGGGTTGTACGAGCGCATTACGCCGAAGTATTTCGACAAAAAGATTCGGTTTTTGCAACCAAGCGTGCCGTTGCCATAAATCTCGTTGAAAAAGATTCTATGTATATACACGGCGATACTTTGATGATCACCGGAAAGCCGGAGGAGCGGGTACTGCGGGCATTTCGAAATTCAAAATTCTATAAAACAGACCTCAGCGGGAAATGCGATTCCATCCACTTTACCCAGAATACTGGGATCACGCAATTGATAAAGGAACCCATTCTGTGGAACAAACAGAACCAAATGACGGGCGATAGTATTCACCTGGTCAGTAATATGGAGACGGAAAAACTGGATTCCCTGAAAGTGATCAATAACGCATTTGTCATCGCCTACGACAGCATAGGGAAAGAGGGATACAATCAAGCCAAAGGCAAGGACCTCTTTGGTAAATTTGAAGATAATCAACTGAAAACCATTGACCTGGTAAAGAATACAGAGGTCATATACTATATGTATAATGACGATGATGAATTCATAGGAATCAACAAGACGATCTGCAGTGCCATACGAATGACTATGGGTGCAGATGATATTGAGGAAATCATTTTTTATACGAATCCGGACGGAACGATTTTCCCGGATTCCGAATTACCTAAAAACAGTCGGAAATTAAGAGGTTTTATTTGGCGAGGCGATGAACGGATAAATTCAAAAGAAGAGATCTTCGATGAAGACGACAACAACATTGAATTGGTTTATATACGGGGTATCGAAAATCCGATCGATATAGATGCCGAAGAGGAAGAGCGGCAACAGAATGAAGGCGACCCCGTGAATGATAAAGCCATTCGTAAAAGATCTTCCCAATAAGGGACCCATGCTTACAGACGATTTTTTCACCTATCAATCTCAAACCTCTTCCCATCCGCTGGGGATGGAAATATCCCATGCCAAAGGCTGTTATATTTATGATGCTGCCGGGAATGCCCACCTAGATTTTGTTGCCGGAGTTTCGGCCTGTACTCTTGGACACTGCCATCCTGAAGTCGTAAAAGCCGTTCAGGACCAGGCGAGCTCCTATATGCATGTAATGGTTTATGGCGAATATATCCAGGAACCTGCTGTCTCCTATGCCAAACTTTTAGCCGAAAATCTCCCTCCATCTTTACAGACTACTTATCTCGTAAACAGCGGAACCGAAGCAATGGAAGGCGCTCTTAAATTAGCCAGGAAAGCCACAGGAAGAAGTGAGATCATAGCAGCACGGAATTGCTATCACGGAAATACAATGGGCAGCATGAGCCTGATGGACTACGAAGAAAGACGCGCCCCATTTCTACCCCTTATTCCAGACGTTAGACATATAGAATTTAATCAGAAGGAATCCTTATCGGCAATTACCGAGAATACTGCTGCCGTAGTTCTGGAAACCATTCAGGGCGGTGCCGGATTTATCCTCCCTAAAAGTGGGTTTTTGGCAGCGGTCAGACAGCGCTGTACTGAAACCGGCAGCCTGCTGATCCTCGACGAAATTCAGCCCGGTTTTGGAAGAACTGGAAAATTATTCGCTTTTGAGCACTACGATTGTGTGCCCGATATCCTGGTTATTGGTAAGGGGATGGCTTCCGGATTACCTATTGGCGCATTTGTCGCTTCAAAAGGCCTGATGACTCTCTTAAATTCAAGTCCGGAATTAGGGCATATCACAACTTTTGGTGGCAATGCAGTTATTGCTGCAGCAGCTAAAACAACACTGGAAGTACTCCTTAGAGAAGAGCTAATGAAATCGATTGCAGACAAGGAAGTTCTCTTCAGAAAGCTGCTTCAACATGAGTTGATCCTGGAAATCAGAGGGACCGGACTCATGCTCTGCCTCCTTATGCCTAGTGCTAAGATCGCTTCAAAACTGATTCATGGCTGTGCTAAGGAAGGTCTGATACTTTTTTGGTTACTCTTTGATAATAAGGCTGTTAGAATAACTCCTCCCCTAACAATTACAGAAAAAGAGATCAACAAAGGCTGCCGGATCATCCTCGAAATTTTGGACCAAATCGTACAATAATCTGTTAACTATTTTGTTAATAATATAGACCAAATCTGGAATTAAGCTTAGTTGCAAAACAGCTATTTTTAAGTCCATAGTATAACCAATCTATCTTCTATGGCGTTAGATCCTAACGATCAGCCTGGCCAGCCAGTGGCCAAGTTCGAATCCATGCTCAAAACTGATGATGTCTATTTCTTCGATGCTGATGATTTCGAAGACATAATTCATCACTATCTGAACCACGGGAAGATATCCCTGGCTAAGAAAGCTATAAAGATTGGACTCACTCAGCACACTGCCTCCGTGGAATTAAAACTCCTGTATGCAGAAGTGTTGATCTTTGAGAATAAATTTGATATGGCTGAGCGCCTTTTAGATGCGCTTCAGGAGATCCATAAATCGCAGGAGGAGATCTACATTCAACGGGCAAGTATCTTTTCAAAAAAAGATGATCACTCAGCGGCCATTCAAATGTTAGAACAGGCGCTGGCTATCACCAGTGAAAGTTATGATATCTATTCACTTCTCGGCATGGAATATTTGTTCCTGGATGATTATCAAAATGCAAAGGCCAATTTCATGAAGTGTCTTTCCTTTGATGAGCATGATTACGCTTCACTTTACAATGTGATCTACTGCTTTGAATTTTTGGAAGATTACGACGGGGCCATACAATACCTGAACGCTTACCTGGATCGCAATCCGTATTGCCAGGTAGCCTGGCACCAATTAGGGAAGCAATTCTATACTAAAGAATTGTATACCGATGCCCTGGGTGCATTTGATTTTGCTATCATAGCCGATGATTCGTTTATCGGTGCCTACTTTGAGAAAGGTAAGGTATTGGAAAAATTAGGGCGCTATGAAGAGGCGATCGAGAATTACGAAACCACCATAAAGATCGAAGACCCGACCTCACACGCATATCTACGGATCGGGAAATGCTATGAAAAGTTAAAGAATACAGAGCTCGCCAAATTCTACTACTATCAGACCGTGCATGAAGATCCCCTGCTCGACAAAGGCTGGGTGGCCATAACGGACTTCTATGTTTCCACAAAGAATTACGATAAAGCGCTGAGTTATATCAATAAGGCGATTAATATAGACGGAGATAATCCGGGATACTGGAAGAAATGTGCTTATATCCATATGGAGCTAGGTAACCTGGTTGAAGCAGATTACGCCTTTAAGAAATTGGTAGAGCTGGGCAATTACGAACTGGAAACCTGGGTATACTGGGCCTGTGTAGTAGGCAAGAATAAAGAAGCCGAAGTCGCCCTTGAGATATTAAAGCAAGGAAAGGAATTTTATCCGGAAAATGCCCTTATAGATTACCTCTTTGCAGCAGTCCATCTTCAAAGAAGGGATAAGTCTACCGCCCGGGAATATTTAATTCGGGCTTATCGAAATGAGCCGGAAGAGATCGAAGTCCTGAAGCTCAATTTCCCAAATTGCTACTATTCCAACTGGACGCAGAACATTCTCTCTGAAATCAAAAAAGCTTCAGAATAAAGAACTACTTTTGTCTTTTTTGAAGCTATGGCAGGACGTACGCTCCTTCAATACGGCCTCATTGCGCTAAAGGGAATGGCAATGGGAGCTGCAGATGTGGTCCCCGGAGTATCCGGTGGAACCATTGCTTTTATTTCGGGCATTTACGAAGAACTTATCGAGTCCATAAATGGCATTAACGTCTCCCTGTTACAGGAATGGCGCCAGAATGGACTTACTTCTTTTTGGAAAAAAGCAAATGGGAATTTTCTCCTGGCCCTTTTTAGCGGCATTGCCATTAGTGTGTTTACGCTGGCACGTCTGATTAGCTGGTTATTAGAAAACCATCCCATCTTGGTCTGGTCTTTCTTTTTTGGACTAGTCCTTGCCAGTGTAATATATGTAGGGCGGGCGATCAAACAATGGAACTTCGGAGCTGTTTTCTTCCTTATTATCGGAGCAGGAATTGCTTTTATTGTTACTCGCTTACCTGTACTTGAAGATTCGGTCTCCATGCCCTATGTCTTCCTTTCCGGTGCCCTGGCCATCTGCGCCATGATCCTTCCCGGTATTTCAGGGGCATTTATCCTTGTATTATTGGGTTCCTATAAATTCCTGTTAGATGCCGTACACCAAAGGGATGTACAAACCCTGCTTGTAGCTGCTGCCGGAGCTGTTGTAGGCTTGTTGTCATTTGCACGACTGCTCAAATGGATGTTTGCCAATTTCCGGAATATCACACTTGCCCTTTTAACCGGCTTTATTCTAGGCTCCCTAAACAAGATCTGGCCGTGGAAAGAGGTAATTGAAACCAAGGAGATAGGAGATAAAATAATTGCCATAAAAGAAGAAAGCGTCTTACCCGCTTCTTTTGAAGGAGATCCCCTATTAGGCTGGGCATTTTTCTTAGCCATTATTGGATTTGCGCTTATATTTATTCTTGAAAAGACAGCCTCGAAAAAAGAGCAGAAATAACATGCATCAACCCAGGAGCTTACTAGACAGGATATTCCTGATCATCAAAGGTCTTTGCATGGGTGCGGCCAATAAAGTACCCGGCGTATCAGGGGGTATTGTTGCTTTTGTTGTAGGTTTCTATGAAGAATTCATCTATTCGCTGCAAAAGATAAATTTGAAGGCCATGAAACTGCTGTTCAATGGCCGTTTTCGGAGCTTTTACCGATATATAAACGGACAGTTTCTGGGCTTACTAATCTTTGGAATGTTAGTAAGCTATTTCAGTGTGTCCAAAATATTGGATTACTTTCTTGAAGTAAAAGAATTATACGTTTGGTCGGCCTTTTTTGGAATGATCATAGGCTCCATAATTTATATCGGCAAGGATTTTGGGCATTGGAATAAACGAACTATACCCACGGGTATTATTGGTTTCGTCATCGGAATTTCTATCAGTTTCCTGAGCCCGGCAAAAGAGAATGATAACCTCCTTTTTATTTTCCTCTGTGGTATCATAAGTGTCTCCGGTATGACACTCCCCGGCTTATCAGGGTCGTTTATTTTGATCTTATTGGGAAATTATGTGTTGCTTCTGGTAGACTCTGTCAATGCGTTATATGACACCATGGCCGAAATCTTTCGAGGCGATCTGAGTTTTATCAATGATTCAAAGCGCCTTAACACCTTAAAAATATTAGCCGTATTTACAGCCGGCTCTGCTACGGGATTAGTTACCTTGTCGCACTTGTTGGGCTATGTGCTAAAGCATTTTAAACATATGACAACTGCTGTTATCATAGGTTTTATAACAGGCTCTCTTGGAGTGGTCTGGCCCTGGAAGAAAACGATTTTTTTATTGGAAGCGAACGGACTCCCGGCGCTAGATTCTAATGGCGATAAGATCATCAGTAATTATGAACGTTACAATCCGGATTGGTCGCAAGCAGAGACATGGTATGCCATTTTATTTGTTGCTCTTGGGGTATGTATTTTGTTAGGGCTCGACTGGTATGGTAAAATCCGAAAAGAAAATGAATAAGTACGGTCTTATAGGAAAGAACATAGCCTACTCCTTCTCTCCAGGTTATTTCGCTACTAAATTCCAACAATTGGGTCTGGAAGAGTCTAGCTATGAGATCTTTGATTTGGATGATATTTCCCAATTTCCAGATCTTGTACTTGCAGAAAGTCCGCTTTCAGGATTAAATGTTACGATCCCTTATAAGGAAGCAGTGATCCCCTATTTAGATGTATTGAGCGATGAGGCAAGGGCCATAGGAGCTGTAAATACCATATGTTTCGACGATGGAAAGCGTTTTGGGCATAATACAGATATCACAGGGTTTACGGATAGCATTACTCCCTTACTAGGAGAAAAGAAGCCCAATGCACTCGTTTTAGGTAGTGGGGGTGCTTCTAAAGCAATTATGTATGCATTACAAC
>CAJHYF010000101.1_pt1 | contig 12014 bp, 12 predicted proteins | sample 9198671 | NCBI WGS metagenome assembly CAJHYF01 (sample SAMEA7708369, study PRJEB35096) | sediment metagenome | biome: marine neritic benthic zone biome [ENVO:01000025]; feature: sediment [ENVO:00002007]; material: shallow marine sediment [ENVO:03000034] sea grass bed [ENVO_01000059] ... | reverse complement strand
TCTGCTGGTGGGGATGGTATTACAGATCCGGATGCTGATATCGAAGATCCCCGTTTCTTTGGCTCAATGGAAGCGAAGGTCAATGGAGAACTAAAAATATGGGGAAGCGCTAGGCCATTAATAGTTATAGATTGCGGTCTGTTTGGTTGTGCGACTGCTGATTGTTTTCGTCAATTTCAGAGCGGAAGCGATTCTCCTGAGCCTGACAGTGTTAATGTAAGTATCTTATTTGATATTCGCGATCCAGAAGGGTACGGATGTGATTTTTCTGCTCGCTATATGAAACGTGAAGGGGACAGTATTATCGACTATGCCACCCGAGAAATAACCCGAGATATATGTGAAGATGACGATCCCTTTGCCCCAAGTTATATATGCAACGATTGGTCATTCAATATAACTCCTATGGGAAACAACTTCTACCGAGGCACCTTTGAGTTTATTGCAACCCGGAATTGTGCCCAGGATTCTGTGGTTATAACAGAAGGTAAATTCGAGATCGAGTCAAGGGTCCCGCCTTGTCAATAGATTTGCTGCCTTTTGGCCACAAAGTCATTTCGATATGAGCTGTGTACTCACAAGGCGCAACCTTTGTGTAGTTCACTGCGATTGAGAAATCTCACCAATTGAATGAACCATCTGTACCTTTCTGAGATTAATATCCCCATCCAACACTAATAGAATTTGCAGCTATTATCCCTGCTATTGTGATACCTATAACCGGTACACCTATTGTTAATACTGTAGCCCAGGTGGAAGCTCTTTTATTCTTTGTAAAAACTTTTACAACTTCATCTTCATTCAACAAAGTTTTCACGTATTCCCCGGATTTCTTGTTTACCCCATAAAAAGTACCCTCTTCATAAGTGATGTACTTGTACTTAGTGGTTTCGTAATCCGTAGTCATGATCTTTGTCTTTATGTTTTCCTGCTGGGCTTGTTCTAATGTAGTTTGTGTTTTATGATACACCACACAGCCCTGAAACAAGACCAGAAATGCCAAAAAGACCGCAGTGGCTTTTAACCGCGTATAGAAAGTTCTCATGACTCAACTGTTTATCTGTTTATTACAGGATGTCAATGAGTAGGGCAACTAATAAAGGTACTTTTGAAATAAAGGGAATACAATGATATTCGTCATGGTTGGTTAAGTCAACAAAAAGCAGGAGGCAGGGAGATGCCGATTTTTAAACTCAAAAAGAAACCTATTCCTCTATTTCTTTAAAAACAGCCGTTGATCTAGCTGTGTAAGTTGACCCAAAGTAATAATATGATTGAATTCCATAAGTACAGGGATTCCTACTTGATCCACGGCATGGAGAACTCGCAGTTCCCTCCCAGTGTGAAAAAGTAAATCCATCTGATGGAATAGCAGTAAGCTCAATTCCATAAACCCCGAAACTTCCATATTCAGAACTGGTTTTTACAATTCCTGCGCCTTCAGGAACTATGGTAATATCAAATTTTATATCTAAATCAGGTGTTCCATCGTCTTTAGAGCATCCCAAGAGCAATAAAGAGGAAATAAGCAAAATTACAATAGCTCTGAAGTGTGTACTAATCTTTTCCATGGCTCATTCTTCATAAAATCAGTCTGCAAAGTCAAAGAGCAAAAAGATAACTCGGTAAGGTAATCTGCCATCCTTTAGAATCCAATGATATTTCTCATGAACATCATGAAAAGTATACCTTAATAAACATGTTTCCATGGAAGTTTTCAGTGAATTATTGGGTCATTCAAGCACCAAATTATCACTAAGAATGCCCTTATCCCGTTATCTCACTTTCCTGAATCTTCTTCGCATATGCCTCACATAACTCCAGTGTTTCCTGAATGTCTTGCATGCTGGTCCTGGGGTTTATCAGGCACATTCTCAATACTACCTGGTCCTGAAGGACCGTTGTTGCCAACATGGCGCTCCTGGATGCTGTGATCTCTTTAACAATGCCTTGATTGATGAAATCCAATTCTTCCTCATCTAATTTTAGAGCAATCGGATTGTACCTGAAATTTACTATCGCCAGACTTGATTTGGATATGACTTCCCATTCCGGGCTTTTCCTGAGTAGTAACTCTGTGCTCTCAGCCAATTCAATACCATGGTCGATCGCTTTTCTGAAGGATTCCAGACCATATGTCTTGATGGAAGTGTAAAACTTCAATGCCCGAAACCTTCGGGTAAGCTGAATCCCGTGTTCATGAAAATTTATTTCGGATTCATTCCCCTCAATATCCCTGAGGTATTCGGGGTTTTGGCTAAATGTAGCACTCAGCCATTTATGATCTTTGACTAGAAGACAGCCCATTTCATAGGGTTGAAAAAACCATTTGTGAGGATCTATGGTAAGTGAATCAGCATGTTGTATGCCATCCAGGACCTTTTTCCCTTTTTTAGTTAGTATGGCCGGCCCGCCATAAGCACCATCTATATGCAACCAAAGATCTTCTTGCCGACAAATTACACTTAGCGCATCCAGGGGATCCACCGAACCTGTATTTGTCGTTCCTGCCGTTGCGATCACACAAAAAGGCTTCCATCCTTCGAGACGATCTTTGGCAATGGCATTGGATAGTTTGTTCAGGGAGATTCGGAATTCTGAATCGGTAGGTATGAGCCGGACCTGTTCCTTTTTAAATCCCATTATTTTTATTGCCTTGATATTCGAGGCATGCGCCTGATCCGATAAATAAATAGTAGACTTTGAGAAGTCCGAACCACATTTTAGGTTCCTGGCAGTAACCAGGGCCGTGAGGTTGGCCATGGAACCCCCGCTTGTAAACAAGCCGCCCCCTTCTTTTACCGGAAAACCAAAGATCTCAAGTAACCAATTTATGGTAATGATCTCAAGTTCAGATGCTGCTGGTGAGGCATTCCAGCCTCCCGCGAAGACATTGTAGCCCGTAGCCAACGAATCGGCCATTACACTGATAAAATTGCTTGGGCTCGGTACAAATGCATACGATTTAGGATGGGTGAATAGATCGTTCTTTTCAAGTACGTCATGAACAATATGTTCCAGTACCTTTCCGGCGTTTTCGCCCTTTTCCGGAATACTCTCCTGGAGTAGTTCGTCCATTTCACGACGGGTTCCCAATGCTATGGGTTTTTTACCATTCAGATTTAAATAGTGCTCGATTAATATATCTATGACCTTATAGCCATATTCTCGCATTTCTTTTTCTGTAAATGTCAGTTTATCTTTTGGCATCTTGTGGTAACCTAAAAGGGATTTTGAAAATTTTACCCGGTACGAATCTCGTAGCCCGGGAATAGGATTTATAACAACCGAAACCGTTCGGTTACTTTAAATAGGATTCGCTCTACCACCGGTTCCGTCACTTCCAGAATTTCTGAGATCTCATGGGTGTCCTGATGACCAAAGGCGTATAGTTCCACGATCATTTTACTTCGTTCCGGGATGGTATTGTACAATACCCCCAATAACTTTCTTTTTTCATCAGATAAGAGCGATTCTTCATGCAATTCAAATTTTTGGATCAACTGTTTTTCCAATTCATCATTTAAACGCAACTCTACATTCCAGCCCCGTTTTTGCACATAGGATATGTCGTCCAGATCCTCCATAAGAACTCTGTCCCCATCTCCTTCCGTCGTAAATTCTTCGCTCAATGTTTTTAATTCCTGTTTAAGAAGCGCATGTGTGTTTACCTCATCCGGAACTTCCTCTTCCTTTTTTGCCGCCATTTTTTGAATAGCCGTTTTAAAGAGGGATCGTTGTAACTTCTTTCCATCCGATTCGCCGGAAAATGCTTTGAAAGCATCCAGGTATACCTCATCCAGGAGTTCATCCGGATCGTAATAGCCGCGATCTAGCTGACCCTGGTCTTCTGCATTTCTCAGGCTTCCTGCCACAAAACTTTGTAAATCAGGAACAAATGCCTCCAGTTTTTTAAAGAACTGGCCAAAATCATTATCCTCTTTGTGTTGTTGTAATGCCTTGGTTACCATATGAATTCATTTAGGAGGTTCGTATAAATCGGGTTTAAAATTATGTCAATTTCATTGCCTAAATCTAGCGCATAATCAAGCCATTCCTCATGATAAATATCAGCTTTGTTTGGACTGACAAATCCCCCTTTGACGGACAAGTTCCAAAATCATTATCTTTTCGATTCTAATCAACTGATTCATGAAACGATCACTTCTCATAATTGGCTGTTTGATCCTCTCAGCACTACTCTTTACAAATTGTACCGACAAGGCCTACGATCCCGATAAGGAAGAGTGGATCGCCCTTTTCGATGGCCATAACATGGACGACTGGACGCCTAAATTTGCCGGGCATGAATTGGGCGTGAATTACAAAGACCGCTTTGTTTTAAGGGATAGCCTGCTAAGCGTGCGATATACTGAGCAAGACACGTTTAAGGGGAATTTCGGGCATTTGTACTATAAGGACAAGTTTTCTCATTACCGGCTCAGAGCCAAATATCGCTTTGTAGGGGAGCAGCAAGCGGGCGGACCCGGTTGGGCTTTTCGCAACAACGGACTAATGCTGCATTGCCAGGATCCAAAATCTTTGGGTCTGGAGCAGGATTTTCCAATCTCGCTTGAAATGCAATTATTGGGCGGAGACGGAACAAACGATCGGAACAATGCCAATCTATGTACGCCCGGTACGAATGTAGTTATGAACGATTCGCTCTTTACCCCCCATTGTGTGAATTCCATATCAAAGACTTACCATGGCGATCAATGGGTTGAAGTGGAAGCTTTAGTACTGGGAGATTCCTTACTACAGCATCTAATTGATGACCGGGTAGTAATGGAATATAAAAAACCTACCATGGGTGGGGGTGAAATATCGGGCTACCAGGAGTCGGCCTACCAGGTGGGACAGACCATCAGCGACGGCTATATTTCCATACAGGCGGAAACGCACCCGATCGATTTTAAATCGATTGAACTCCTCAACCTCTGTGGGTGCACAGACCCCAAGGCAAAGAATTATAAATCCTACTACGTTCAATCAGATTCTACTAGTTGCATTTATTAGGTCTGGCCGGAAAATGACCTTCTTTTATTCCGCCTAAATTATGTTACATTTATGCAAATCAATCCAATGACTGATTCGAAGAAAAAACAATATTGGCGGGAGAACATTCGATATGTTTTGATCCTGCTTTCCATCTGGTTTTTGGTCTCCTATGGGGCTGGGATCTTATTTAAAGATGCCCTGGATACCATCAGGATCGGGGGTTTTAAATTAGGGTTCTGGTTTGCCCAACAAGGATCTATCTATGTCTTTGTTATCCTGATCTTCGTATATGTCTATCTGATGAACCGACTCGACCGAAAATACCACTTTGACCAAGATTAGACCAACCTCCAATACCTGAAAAACCGATGGATGTACAACAATGGACCTTTGTTTTTGTAGGTCTGACCTTTGCTCTTTATATCGGCATCGCGATCATGACAAGAGCCGGGAATACCAGTGAATTCTATGTAGCCGGAAAAGGGGTGCCACCGCTGGCAAATGGCCTAGCCACTGCCGCAGACTGGATGTCTGCTGCCTCCTTCCTGGGTATGGCCGGACTCATTTCTTTCGTTGGCTATGATGGTTCTGTTTACCTGATGGGCTGGACAGGCGGCTATGTCTTATTGGCCCTCTTGCTTGCGCCCTACCTAAGAAAATTCGGAAAATTCACCGTTCCAGATTTTATCGGGGATCGGTATTATTCCAATATAGCGAGAACTGTGGCAGTAGTGTGTGCCCTGCTCGTATCCTTTACCTATATCGCAGGACAAATGCGGGGTGTAGGCCTGGTCTTTTCCCGATTTTTAGAAGTCCCTATTACTACTGGGGTTATCATCGGGATGTTCATTGTCTTATTCTATGCCGTTTTAGGGGGAATGAAAGGCATCACTTATACCCAGGTTGCCCAGTACTGTATCCTGATCTTTGCCTTTATGGTACCGGCCTTTTTTATCTCCTTTCAAATGACCGGTTCCCCTATTCCCCAGATCGGAATGGGGAGCCAACTAATTGATCAGAATGTTTACTTGTTAGATAAATTAGACGGGCTCTCTGAAGAGCTTGGCTTTGCCACGTATACGAATGGATCTAAAGACATGATCGATGTCTTTTTTATAACAGCTGCCCTCATGGTGGGTACTGCCGGACTCCCGCATGTTATCGTGCGATTCTTTACAGTACCAAGCGTGCGCGATGCACGTAAATCTGCCGGATATGCGCTGTTATGTATTGCTCTCCTTTATACAACAGCACCTGCTATAGCCGTGTTTGCACGTACGAATCTGATCCAAACGGTTGCCGGTCAGCCGTATGTGGCCATGCCGGGATGGTTTACTAAATGGGAAGCCACAGGCCTGATCAGTTTCGAGGATAAGAACCAGGATGGGCATATACAGTTTGTCGGCGATCCGGCAATAAACGAATTGACGGTGGATCCGGACATTACGGTCTTGGCTAATCCTGAGATCGCCAACCTGCCAAATTGGGTGATCGCCCTTGTAGCCGCAGGCGGACTCGCGGCAGCGCTATCGACTGCAGCCGGACTCTTATTAGTGATCTCCACTTCGGTTTCACATGACCTGATGAAGAAACAATTTGCACCGGATCTTTCGGACAAAGCCGAATTAGTAGTAGCCAGATTATCCGCTGTTGCAGCCGTCTGTGTAGCCGGATATTTCGGGATAAATCCGCCCGACTTTGTCGCCGCTACAGTGGCCCTGGCCTTTGGCCTGGCAGCGGCATCCTTCTTTCCGGCCATCATTATGGGCATTTTCTTTAAGCGAATGAATAAGGAAGGAGCAGTAGCCGGCATGGTAGTAGGCATGCTCAGCATGCTTTTTTATATGGTAAAATTCAAGTTTGATATGTTCGGAGGAGGTGGCCAGGAAGATTGGTGGTTCGGAATATCTCCTGAAGGTTTTGGAACTGTCGCAATGATGCTTAACTTTATAGTAGCATGGCTGATCTCTACATTTACGGCGGCTCCCCCGCCAGAGATCCAGCAAATGGTTGATGATATTCGGATACCTTCCGGTGCCGGAAACGCATCTAACCACTAAATCAACAACGCATGAGTAATTACAGTATAAAGTCCCTTGAAGAATATTTTCAAGTGTACCGCAAATCAGTACGGGAACCGGAAACATTTTGGGAAGAGATAGCCGAAGAACACTTTGATTGGCGAAGAAAATGGGATAGCGTCCTCCAATGGGATTTTTCCAAACCTGAGGTAAAATGGTTTGATGGTGCCCAGTTAAACATTACTGAAAATTGCCTGGACAGGCATCTTCAGATTCGTGGGAATAAGACAGCCATTCTTTTTGAACCCAATGACCCTAATGAGGAAGCAGAACATATTACGTACCGTGATCTTCATGAGCGCGTGTGCCGCATGTGTAATATACTCAAGGAAAATGGTGTAAACAAGGGCGATCGTGTTTGTATCTATCTCCCAATGATCCCCGAACTCGCCATTACAGTTCTGGCTTGTGCCCGTATAGGCGCCATTCATTCTGTCGTTTTTGCCGGATTTTCTTCAAATGCTCTGGCTACGCGAATTAATGATTGTGATTGCAAGATCGTCGTCACTTCCGATGGCTCCTATCGCGGTGCTAAAACTTTGGATCTCAAAAGCATTGTCGATAAAGCCCTGGAGGAATGTCCTCAAGTAAACCATGTCCTGGTAGCCAAACGCACAGGACAGAAAGTGAATATGAAATCGGGAAGAGACCAATGGCTCGATTCCTTAATGGAACAGGCCTATGCCGATTTCCCTGCAGAGATCATGAATGCCGAAGATCCTTTATTTATCCTTTACACTTCAGGGTCTACCGGTAAACCTAAAGGCATGGTTCACAGTTGTGGGGGCTATATGGTCTATACCGCATATACATTTAAAAATATATTCCAGTATAGGGAAGAGGATATTTATTGGTGTACGGCCGATATTGGCTGGATAACCGGACATTCCTATATCGTTTACGGACCGCTGGCAAATGGGGCTACTACGGTCATGTTCGAAGGTGTTCCCTCCTACCCGGATAGTGGTCGGTTTTGGGAAGTAGTTCAAAAGCACAAGATCACGCAATTCTATACGGCCCCAACGGCCATACGCGCCCTGGCAAAGGAAAAACTGGAATATGTGAATACATATGACCTCTCTTCGCTAAAAGTATTGGGAAGTGTGGGAGAACCTATTAATGAAGAAGCGTGGCATTGGTATAATAATAATATTGGCAAAGGACAGAGTCCGGTTGTAGACACCTGGTGGCAAACAGAGACTGGTGGGATCATGATCTCTCCAATCCCTTATGTCACTCCTACGACGCCTACTTTTGCCACCTTCCCGTTTATTGGCATTCAACCGGCTTTGATGGATGACCAGGGCAACGAGATTTTAGGCAATCAGACTCAGGGGAAATTATGTATTAAATTCCCCTGGCCTTCCATGGCACGCACTATTTGGGGAGATCATGAACGCTATAAAAACACGTATTTCTCTGCCTTCGATAATTGCTACTTTACCGGAGACGGCGCTTTTAGAGATGAAGTAGGGTATTACAGAATTACGGGGCGTGTGGATGATGTGATCATTGTATCCGGACACAATTTGGGCACAGCACCTATAGAAGATGCCATCAATGAGCATCCGGCTGTTGCAGAATCTGCTATTGTCGGATATCCTCATGATGTAAAGGGAAATGCACTTTATGGCTTCATAACATTGAAGGAGGTAGGCGAAAGCAGGGACCGGGATAACCTGATGAAAGAGATCAACCAGAAAATTGCGGAGCAAATTGGTCCGATAGCCAAACTGGAAAAAATCCTTTTCGTGAGTGGCCTGCCCAAAACCCGTAGCGGAAAGATCATGAGACGTATTTTGCGCAAAATAGCTTCCGATGAGACGAAAAACCTGGGTGATATCAGTACACTTCTAAATCCTGAGGTAGTTCAGGAGATCATAGAGGCGGCCTCGGCCAAACAGGCCTAATCAACGGGGATACCCGTGTTTTTAAAGAATGATACGTTAGCTTCGTTAATTGCCTATGCTACTCACAATTCTTATTATCCTATATATACTGCTGGCGCTTGGCCTGATCATTGGATTATTGATCAATGGAGTCCGCCCCTCAAAGACATTGGCTTGGTTATTAGCAATATTCACGATCCCTGTGGGGGGTATACTTTTTTACCTTATGCTGGGCAGGAACCGGCGAGAGAAAAAACTAATGGCCTTGCGTGAAAAGGAACTCATTTACCCCAGGCGCGAAATAGATCCCAGGTATTACCGAAATTCAGATAAATTCAAAAAGCTAATGCATTTGGTGAATTCCAATTGTTTTTTTCCGCCTACCCCAGAGAACCAGGTGTCTATGCTAAAAGATGGAAAACCCACTTTTGACAGTATTTTTAATGCTTTGCGAGAGGCCCGGGATTTTATCCATGTTCAGTACTACATCTTCGAAGAAGGCGATCTGGCTACCAGATTACTACAGCTTTTCAAAGAGAAAGTGAAAGAAGGAGTAGCGATCCGGATGATCTATGACCGCATAGGCAGCTATTCGTTGAGTCGCTCTTTTCTAAATGAGCTACAAACGATCGGTGTTGAAGTATACCCCTTTTTACCCTTCAGCTTTGACAGGTATCTAACTTCGTTAAATTATCGCAATCACCGTAAGATCATTGTTGTGGATGGTAAAACCGCTTTTACCGGAGGCATTAATGTTTCCGACAAATATCTCAAAGGGGATGGCCCTTTGGGCATGTGGCATGATATGCACCTGAGGATAAATGGCCCCGCAGCATTGCAACTGGATGATATTTTCAGATCAGATTGGTTTATAGTCAGTCAGCAAGCATTGCCCCTGGCATTTCAAGATAATTCAGGAAATCAGGAAAACGGGAAATTAGTACAAATCGTATATAGCGGACCTGAACATGAATTCCCTACCATAGAACAGGCTTTCCTATCTATTATTAGTGAGGCTGAGTCTTATGTTTATATTACGAACCCGTATATCATCCCTAGTCAGGAAATATTAAAGGCCCTTCAAATTGTCGCATTAAGCGGCGTAGATATTCGCTTGCTGATCGCCAAAAAGAGTGACAGCCGACTTGTTGATTGGAGTGTGCGTAGTTATTGGGAAGCCCTAATGAAAGCAGGGGTTCGTATCTTTTTATTTCCTGAGGGTTTTTTACACAGCAAGATCATGGTAAGTGATGATGATATTAGCTCTGTTGGGAGCGCCAATATTGATGTCCGCAGCTTTGAATATAATTATGAAGTTAGCGCACTGATCTACGATACGCCATTCGCACAATTGCTTAAGCACGATTTCCTATCGGATTGCCATGACAGTATTGAACTGGATTATCAGACTTACCTAAAGCGACCTATGTGGCATAAGTTATTTGAGGGGATTGCCAGGATCTTTGCGCCAGTGTTATAGTACCCCCTCTTCTTCTTTTTCTTTATGGAAGATCAGGTCTTGATCCTCTAGTGCAAAAATGACCAACCTAATATAGTCGTCTACCGTATTCCTGACATCAATAGGGTCTGTTATATCCAGGGCACCTCGCCAGATAAGGTCGCGTTCTTTCCCAACACAAATACAGTAAAGCGAAGTTTCGGCATGATAGACAGTATATTCATCGTAATACCCTTCATCATAATAGATATCCTGGCTGCTTAAATAATCCTCCCTGAATCCGGAATCATAATTTTCCAGGTCTACCATTTTTTCCCGAAAAACTTCCCGGTTCTCAGATCCCATGATCTTGGTGAAAAGGACCGCATCAAAATCGCGATCAAGTAATAAGGCTTCCACCTGATCTAATTCTTCCTCGCTACGCGCCGAATGCGTGAATTTAACGTCGAACAGATCCAGGCTTTTCACCGCCTCAATATCTCTTTTTTTAAATTCTCTTACCAGGCGTGTTTCATACATTTCACGAGCATCCTCATTAGAGGTCATCCCAACAATAAGCACTTTTTGTGCATCAAATATTACAATTTCAGGGTTTTTCCAGCTATGGACCAATTCCACTGAAGAACATCCTAATAGGAATATCACGAGTAATCCGATTAATTTTTTCATGGCTTCTTAGTTTAAGAGGTGATGTTGCTTTTCCTTTTTAATAATCTCGGAAATCAGCGTGAAAAGCAACTTTTTCGTTTTTTGATATTGAATTTCATAGGCCTCTATTTCCTGTATGAGATCGTGGTGTTCATCCCTGTAGGCTTGTTCCATTTTAGGCTGATCTACATCATCCAGCATAATATCGAGTTGACTTTCATGTTTGACCACCTTATCATGTAAAAGCGTTATCTCTTTTTCTTTTTTTAAAAGGTCCTGAATGATCTCTTTGCTGCGTTTATAAAGCCTTGTATCTGCCAACTGCCGCATATAGAATGTGATTAGGCCATTGAGGAACTCCTGTTCATGCTGAATGAAAGCTAGCTGAGATAACCATGATCGGGAATTTTCATGCATCTCCTGAGGGCTAAACCACTCAATATATTTTGGATACTTTTTTTTCTTCATTTCAATCAAGCCTGTGATCGGGCAGAAGGGATGTAATAATCCCTGACTTTTGCTTTGATCTGATTAATGGTCATGCTATCTGCACTTGAAACATCTTTTACGCGTTTTGCGATCTTTGGATAGTGCTGTTGTAGCTCTTTTAAGAGCCGCTCATATGTTTCTGCCGGCCCGTATAAGACAATCTGGTCGGCCTTTTTTAATTGTGCAATGATCTTTTTGAAATACTCCCTGTGCTGGTGTTTTTCACGTTCCAGATATTTACTGTCCTGCACTACATCTTGTGGCCCCCAGCGCGTTTTGGATCTGGATCCACCTTTAGGGTTAAAGAACTCCATATCCGAATTTATAGTCATCATTCCAACTTCTTCATCCCTTACGGTTACTACATACGCTTTTTCCTTGTCGAGCCAAACTCCTACATTTTTCATGCTTATTCTTTATTTATGATACGTTTACTTCTCTTCCAAT
>CAJHYF010000011.1_pt1 | contig 12715 bp, 6 predicted proteins | sample 9198671 | NCBI WGS metagenome assembly CAJHYF01 (sample SAMEA7708369, study PRJEB35096) | sediment metagenome | biome: marine neritic benthic zone biome [ENVO:01000025]; feature: sediment [ENVO:00002007]; material: shallow marine sediment [ENVO:03000034] sea grass bed [ENVO_01000059] ... | reverse complement strand
TATTTTGTCTCCGATCAAGGTTCTGGCTTCCGCCGTTTTAATTTCAATATGCGGATGAATGATTGCCAGTGCAAGATCGCTGGGAAATGAAAGTCGGATCACATCTAAAGGGTCATACCCCCTTATGAGGACGAATCCGCCCATTAGGCAAGGGGCCACATTATCTGCATGCCAGGCATCACTTGCAATGGCTTCGCCCGTCATGGCATGCGGGAGTAATTCTTCTGTTGTCAAGGGTGTTCCAAGTAATTGATTTATGCCCCAAACTGCACCCGCAGCACTGGCAGCGCTGCTTCCAATACCACTTCCTGGTTTAATATGTTTAGCGATCTCTATTTCAAAACCTTCATTTATACCCAAGTGGTCAAGTAAAGATCGTGCAGAAACCCCAGCGACATTTTTGGCGGGGTCTAGGGGTATTTCAGGCCCGTTTGTTTGCTGGATCGTTAGTTGATTTCCAGAAGCCTTTCGAATTGTCATTTCATCGCCAACTCCTTCCAGGGCAAGACCAAGTACGTCAAAACCACAAGAGAGGTTAGAGACTGTAGCCGGACAGAAGATTCTGATCATATCCATAGCTTAGAAATTTCCGATTCTTATTATGTCTGCAAAAATACCGGAAGCAGTCACTTCGGCTCCCGCACCGGCTCCTTTGACCATTAAAGGTTGTTCCGGGTATCGATTCGTGTAGAACAATACTACATTATCACTTCCTCTTAAGCCTTCAAATTCATGACCGGCAGGTATTTTCTGGAGGGAAACTTCTGCCTTGCCATCAGAAAACCTAGCTACATATTTTAATGTACTATCTTCATTTACAGCCTCTTGCAAGAGATTCTGAAAATGTGACTCTTCTTCTTTCAAGGATTCGTAAAAAGATTCAACATTAGCTGCATCTAAACATCTCTGAGGCAGAAATCCATGATTGCTGATGGAAGACATTTCCATGTCATATCCGCTTTCACGAGCCAGTATAAGGATCTTTCGCATTACATCGGTACCGCTTAGATCTATTCGTGGATCCGGTTCTGTATATCCTTCTTCATGCGCGCGCTTCACGACATCGTAAAAGGTGGTTTGCGCGTTGAAATGATTAAAAATGAAATTAAGACTGCCAGACAATACCGCTTCGATCCGGATTACCTTATCCCCGCTAACAATGAGATTTTTTAGCGTATCAATGATAGGTAGTCCCGCGCCTACATTCGTTTCAAACAAGAAGGGTGCATTAAACTCGCGGGAGAGATCTTTTAATTCCCGATATAATTCCATGGAAGAGGAACAGGCGATCTTATTACAGGTGACCACAGCAATGTTCTCTTTTAAATAACTCGAATACACTCCCGCTACTTCTGCACTGGCCGTATTATCTACCAGGATACTATTTCTAAGGTTTAATTCCCGGGTGGTTCGGAAGAAGTCTTCAAGATTAGCTTTAGTTCCTTCAGATAATGTCGCTTCCCACTCCTTCATATCAATGCCTTCCTCACTAAACACCATAGTCCTGGAATTGGAAATTCCAATTATGCGAATCCTGATTTTTAACTGTTCTATTAAATAGCTTTCTTGATTCTGAAGTTGGTCCAGAAATTTTCGACCTACATTTCCAACGCCTACAACAAAAAGATTGAGCTGCCGCGTTTGCTTTTCAAAAAATGCTTCATGCAGCGTATTCAGCGCTTTTTTCACATCATCGCGGTCTATGACTGCCGAGATATTACGCTCTGAAGCCCCTTGTGCAATGGCGCGAATATTAACATTATTCCTGCCCAATGTGCTGAACATTTTGCCACTCAGGCCCTGGTGGCTTTTCATTTGGTCTCCAACCAAAGCGATAATTGCGAGCTTGTTTTCTACGATGACAGGTTTGATCTGCTTCCGGTCGATCTCAAATTCAAAAGCTTCATTGGTCAGATTTTCTGCCTTCCGCACATCTGCAGCGTTTAAACCGACACAAATAGAATGCTCGGAAGATGCTTGTGTGATAAGTGAAATATTGATCCCCGCATGAGAGAGGACCTCAAAAAATCGCTTGGAAATGCCCGGAATGCCTATCATACCCGGCCCCTCAAGAGATAGTAAACTGATATTAGGAATATAGCTTATCCCTCTCACAGTTTTTCCATTATCACCTGAGGAAGCAGCAATCAGTGTGCCTTCATCATCCGGTTCAAAAGTGTTTTTTATTCGTATTGGGATCTGTTTTCCTAATACAGGCTGAATAGTAGGCGGATAAAGTACTTTGGCGCCAAAATGTGAAAGCTCCATCGCTTCTTCATAGGAGAGTCGGGGTATAGCCTTTGCCTGCCTGACCAATTTAGGATTTGCTGTATACATACCACTTACATCTGTCCATATTTGGAGTTCATCAGCTCCAAACCCGGCTGCGAGTAAGGCAGCGGTAAAGTCGGACCCCCCGCGTCCAAGAGTAGTGGTTTCTCCTCTCTCAGTAGCGCCTATGAATCCAGGAAATACAAAGATCCCGTTGGGATGGTCCTTGGCAAATCCTTCGCATTTATCATAAGTGGTATTGCGGTATACCTGGGCACCACCAAAGGTTTCATTTGTTAGGATCAATTCTCGGGAATCTTTAAAAGAGGAGGGAAGACCTTCCTGACTGAAAAAGGCATTGATCTGAGTTGCACTCATTAATTCTCCATGACTGATGATTTTGTCCATCAGTCTTGGTGTCATCTCACCGGTTAAGGTTGCCCCTTCCAGCAGCGTATCCAAATGCGCTAAAAATTGATCAATTTTTTCTTTAGTGCCCTCCTGGTTCTTGCCCAGTAATTCTTCCAGGGCCTTGTAATGTCGTTGTTTAATTTCCGCGAGGAAATCTTTATAGGCCTTGGTGCCATCAGAAGCCGCGATGGCAGATTTGATAAGCAGGTCTGTAACACCACCCATTGCCGATACAACGACTGCAGTTATCTGGGAATTAGCCCCAGTAACGATCTCCTTGACCTTGCGAATAACTGTGGCATTTGCTACAGATGTTCCCCCGAATTTCAGAACCTTTATCTTTTGCATATCGGTTATGCTAAACTGTTCATTACCAATTTAGAATACCACTTAAAAACAAAATAGGCGCGAAGCCTACTTCCTTAATACGCATAGGTATTCTAATACAGGATCAAAAGTAGTACATTTGGTTACTACAACAAACCTGAGGGCTTAATTGAACTCTTTCAAATTAGGAATCCGCAGTATCCATGAAAATATTTTCAGGAAATCAAATATACGAGGCCGATAAGTTCACTATTAAGAAACAAAAGATAAGTAGTGATGTGCTTATGGAACGAGCAGCCATGCAATTGTTCCATTGGCTTCATTCCAGGATGCAGGGTGCCCAAGTTAAGATCCATATTTTTTGCGGGATTGGCAATAATGGGGGAGATGGGATCGCTCTGGCCAGGCATTTGTGGGAGCACGGATATAATTTTGATGTCTACGTACTAAATTATAGCGAAAAGCGATCCAAGGATTTCCTGTTGAACCTGGATCGGTTGAAGGAACGTAAACTCTGGCCAAACTTTCTTAATGAAGGATCTGAGATACCGGAAATACATCCCGATGATATTATCATTGACGCCATTTTTGGCATTGGTCTAAACAGACCGCCCGCACCCTGGGTCGCAAACATCATTAATAATCTGAATCAAAATGGGGCATTTATCGTCTCGATAGATGTACCATCGGGCTTATATATGGATCGGGCTGTTGAGAATCCGGAAGCAGTGATCAGAGGTAATTTTGTTTTGAGTTTCCAGGCACCAAAACTGATTTTTTTCCTTCCCGAAACAGGACCTTATATACGTGAATGGGATATTCTGGATATTGGATTGGATGTGGAGTACCTGGAGACAACGCCAGTTGATTATCACCTTATGGAAAAGCCGGAAATCGTGCCCTGGTATAAAGGGCGACCCAAATTTTCGCATAAGGGTGATTTTGGACACGTACTGATGATCGGAGGCAGCTATGGGAAGATCGGTGCGGTCATCCTGGCGGCAAGAGCTTGTCTGAAAACAGGCGCCGGTCTTGTCAGCAGCTTTATTCCCAGTTGCGGTTATACAGCCATACAAACTGCCCTTCCGGAGGCGATGACAGAAACAGACCCTAATGAAGTGATGCTTACCAAGATCAAGCCTACAACAAAAATGGATGTAGTGGCCATTGGAATGGGACTCGGCACTTCAGACGAATCTTCAAAGGCGTTTTCGACCTTCCTGAAGTCGTATAAAGGCCCTCTTGTGATTGATGCCGATGGGATTAATATCCTGGCGAAATCAAAGGGATTATTAAAGCATATCCCTGAAGATGCCATTCTCACACCGCATCCTGGGGAGTTACGCAGACTTCTGGGGGAGTGGAAAGACGACTTTGAAAAGCTTGAAAAAGCCAAGGCATTCTCCCAGGCTAATCAGTGTATCCTGGTCATAAAAGGAGCGCACACCATCGTTTTTTACGAAGGGCAAGGCTTTATTAATAACACAGGAAATCCGGGTATGGCCACTGCAGGTAGTGGGGATTGTTTATCCGGAATTATTTCTGGTTTGTTAGGGCAGGGTTATATGCCTATTCAGGCTGCCATCTTTGGCGTGTATCTCCACGGTGTAGCCGGTGATTTAGCTACCAGTACCTTGGGATTTGAAGCGATCACGGCGAGTGATCTTATTGCAAATATCGGAAATGCCTTTATCGATCTATTTAAACAACCTGAACCTCCTCAAAAGGTTGAGGAAGATCAGCAAGAATCTCATTAAGCAGCTTTAACAGTTGAGTTTATCCATGAAATTGCCTTCTTATACTCAATAAAGAATTCCATCGGTTTTTTGTAAAAGAGTCGCTCAATATTGAAGTTGTGCATATCCATTTCTCTCAGAGAGACTATGGCAAATGCTTTCAGGTATGGCAATTCACGTAAATAATTATAGATAGTGGGATCCAATGCAAAGGCATGTTTTCTTACGCTTATGATTCCAAAATTGCGTTCTCGAAAGTGGATCTCGGAGATGCCAATGATCTGGTAGGCTCTCTCCAATGTCAGCGTGCTTCCTTCGATAAATTTACAAACGAGAAAATTTTCATGTACCTGAATGGTACCAATATCTATGGTATATTCCCTAATTACACGGGAATTTTTAACGGGACCAATTTTCATTTAGCTTGATTATAGTGTACTCAAGGCGAATGTAGGCGCATGGTGCAAGGAGGTGAAATATTTTAGACTAAAGGCGTAAATATCGTTTATACGGCTATTTAAAGGGTGTTACAGGGATTTTTTCCTACAAATGAATCCAAAAAAAGAGCCCCAAAATGGGGCTCCTATTTTATGTTGCGTACGGTTATTCCGAAGTTTTAGAAGGCTTTTTTGCTTTCTTTATCTTAATTACTAATGTATCCTTCTTCGCATCCAGATCCATAGCGATCTGATCCCCTTCTTCGAGCTTCGCATTTACGATCTCCTCTGCCAGAGCGTCTTCAATGTATTTTTGGATCGCTCGCTTTAGAGGACGTGCACCGTATTCTTTGTCAAATCCCTTATCTGCGATATAATCTTTTGCTTTCTCACTAAGTTTGAGTTCATATCCTATCTCTCGGATACGCTGAAACAATTTATTGAGTTCTATATCGATGATCTTATGGATATGCTCTCGCTCTAACGGGTTAAATACGACCACATCATCGATCCTATTTAAGAACTCAGGCGCAAATGCCTTTTTCAACGCGTTTTCTATAACGCTTTTCTGATGGCTACCGGCCTGATCTTTCTTGGCCTGTGTTCCAAAACCTACGCCTTGGCCAAAATCTTTGAGTTGACGCGAGCCAATATTTGAAGTCATAATGATGATCGTATTCCGGAAATCGATCTTTCGTCCCAAGCTGTCCGTAAGATATCCATCATCCAATACCTGGAGTAACATATTAAACACATCGGGATGTGCTTTTTCCACTTCATCAAGAAGGATCACGGAATAAGGTTTCCTGCGCACTTTTTCAGTCAGTTGTCCGCCTTCTTCATATCCCACATACCCGGGAGGTGCACCTACCAAACGAGATATGGCAAATTTTTCCATATACTCACTCATATCTATTCGAATGAGTGCTTCTTCTGAATCAAATAATTCCATGGCCAATACCTTAGCCAACTGCGTTTTACCGACACCGGTCTGTCCAAGGAAAATAAATGAACCAATGGGCTTGTCCGGATCTTTTAACCCAGCCCTGTTCCTTTGGATGGCCTTGGCCACTTTCCCTACAGCTTCATCCTGACCTACAACATTGGCTTTTATCAGCTCAGGTAATTCTGCCAATTTGTTGCTTTCAGTCTGGGCTATCCTGTTGACCGGAACACCGCTCATCATCGATACTACATCTGCCACGTTGTCTTCGGTCACAGTTTCCCTATGCTGCTTGCTTTCTTCTTCCCATTTTTCCTGGGCTACAGCTAATTCCTTTTCCAGACGTTTTTCATCATCCCTGAGTTTGGCAGCTTCTTCATAGCGTTGTTTCTTAACGACGCTGTTTTTTAGATCGCGTACATCTTCCAACTGCTTTTCTAGTTCCAGGATCTGATCCGGCACATCCATATTCACAATATGAACTCTGGAACCAGATTCGTCAAGGGCATCAATAGCCTTGTCCGGTAAGAACCTATCTGTCATATAGCGATTGGTGAGCTTAACACAGGCGAGTATGGCATCATCTGTATAATTCACATTGTGGTGATCCTCATATTTAATCTTGATGTTCTGGAGGATCTCAATAGTTTCCTCTACGGTAGTAGGTTCAACCATTACTTTTTGAAACCGTCGCTCAAGAGCACCATCCTTTTCGATATACTGCCGGTATTCATCAAGTGTTGTTGCGCCGATACATTGAATATCGCCTCGAGCTAATGCAGGCTTAAACATATTTGAAGCATCCAGGCTGCCCGTAGCACCTCCGGCTCCAACAATGGTATGGATCTCATCTATAAACAGGATGACATCGTCATTTTTTTCCAGTTCGTTCATTACGGCTTTCATCCGTTCTTCGAACTGTCCCCGATATTTCGTCCCGGCTACCAGGGAAGCCAGATCTAAGGTTACAAGCCGTTTTCCATATAGGATACGGGATACCTTTTTGTTAATGATGCGTAAGGCCAATCCTTCAGCAATCGCACTTTTGCCCACTCCGGGTTCCCCGATCAATAAGGGATTATTCTTTTTTCTTCTACTCAGGATTTGAGAGACACGTTCTATCTCTTTTTCCCTCCCGACTACGGGATCTAATTTGTTCTCTTCAGCCAAGCGCGTCAGGTCACGACCAAAATTGTCTAAAACAGGTGTTTTGGATTTTTTATTTCCTTTTTGCCCGGCTGTATTCCCAAAAGAACCCTCCTTACTTTCTGCAGGTTCGTCAGCATCGCTCGGATAAGATTCCGATGTAGTAGGTTCTATATAATCGTCTTCACTGGTGATCATGGATTTAAACTGGTCTTTTACCCCGTCGTAGTCCACCTTCATTTTATGCAATAATTTGGTGGTAGGGTCATTCTCGTTACGTAAGATGCATAGCAATAGATGTGCAGTGTTAATGGAGGAACTCTGAAAAAGCTTTGCTTCAAGAAAGGTAGTCTTTAAAGCACGTTCAGCCTGTCGGGTCAAATGCAGATTCTTTTTGTCTTTTTGGCTGCCTCCGGGATTGGGATTTGCCGGACTCAGGATCTCGACTTTTCGTCTTAAATGATCCAGATCTACATCAAGGGCATCGAGGATGCTGATCGCTTTTCCATTCCCGTCACGCAGCAATCCCAACATCAAATGCTCGGTCCCGATAAAATCGTGTCCCAGCCTCAAAGCTTCTTCTTTGCTGTAGGCAATTACATCCTTTACGCGCGGTGAAAAGTTATCATCCATAGTAACCCTTATAGTTTGATTAAAAGTAGTAAAACTTAGTATAACAACGTCAAATACTATACCTATATTAGATAAACTAGGACGAAATGACGAAAAAAACCAAGATTTACCAAATGATTAACACTCAAATTATCAACGAATACGGGAGTTTAAGCTGTTAATAAATTCCTTAATAAAGTAGCCTTTTAATACCTTCCGAAGGAGTCATTTTATGTATATTGCCAGGATATTATAAACCCAAAAATCACGAGATTTTATAGATGGCAGAAGGCGAGAAATTGATCCCCATTAATATTGAAGATGAAATGAAATCGGCCTACATTGATTATTCAATGTCGGTCATTGTTTCACGTGCCTTACCCGATGTCAGAGACGGCTTAAAACCCGTGCATCGAAGAGTGCTATATGGCATGCATGAATTAGGGGTTAGATCTAACAGTTCATATAAAAAATCGGCCCGTATTGTCGGGGAAGTATTAGGTAAATATCATCCGCACGGTGATACATCTGTCTATGACACCATGGTGCGTATGGCCCAGGAGTGGAGCCTGCGATACATGTTGGTAGATGGACAGGGAAATTTTGGTTCTATCGATGGCGACAGTCCCGCAGCGATGCGTTATACGGAAGCCAGAATGCGGAAGATCGCAGATGAAATGCTTTCCGATATCGACAAGGAAACAGTAGATCATCAATTAAATTTTGATGATTCCCTTCAGGAACCTACAGTCCTTCCTACCCGGATCCCGAATTTATTGATCAATGGCGCTTCAGGTATTGCCGTTGGTATGGCAACGAACATGCCTCCGCATAATCTTGCCGAAGTAGTAGATGGTACAATCGCCTATATAGATAATCCGAAGATTGAGATAGATGAACTCATCACTCATATTAAGGCGCCGGATTTCCCAACAGGGGGTATCATTTATGGATACGATGGTGTACGCGATGCCTTCCATACCGGGCGAGGTAGAGTTGTCATGCGTGGAAAAGCTTCTTTTGAAGAAGTACAGGGAAGAGAGAGCATCATTGTGACCGAGATCCCTTTCCAGGTCAACAAGGCTGATATGATCAAGAAAACGGCTGATCTGGTCAACGATAAGAAAATAGAGGGCATAGCTACGATACGAGATGAATCGGATCGAAAAGGAATGCGTATCGTATACGTCCTTAAACGAGACGCTATACCAAACATCGTACTTAACACGCTCTATAAATACACGGCACTACAGAGTTCCTTTAGTGTAAATAATATTGCCCTGGTAAATGGCAGGCCCCAGTTACTCAATGTCCAGCAGATCATAGGACATTTTGTAGATCACAGGCATGAAGTAGTTGTAAGGAGAACGAAGTACCTGCTTAAGAAAGCGGAAGACCGTGCTCATATTTTAGAAGGGCTTATTATTGCCTCGGATAATATTGACGAGGTAATCGCCTTGATCAAGGCCTCCAAAAACCCGGAAGAAGCCCGGGAGAAACTCATGGAGCGGTTTAAGCTTACGGAAGTTCAAGCCAAGGCTATTGTGGAAATGAGGCTACGTCAGTTGACGGGTCTGGAACAAGATAAGCTCCGGTCCGAGTATGACGAATTGATCATAACGATAGCCGACTTAAAAGACATTCTCGACAATAAGGATCGCAGAATGAACATTATCAAAGAGGAGCTTCAGGAAGTAAAAGATAAATACGGGGATGAGCGACGCTCTGAGATCAACTATGCAGGAGGAGATCTGAGCATTGAAGATATGATCCCCGATGAGCAGGTTGTGATCACAATTTCGCATGCCGGTTATATTAAGCGCACTCCGCTTACAGAATACAAAACCCAGCACAGGGGAGGTGTTGGTCAGAAGGCATCTTCCACCAGGAATGAGGATTTCCTGGAACATTTGTTTGTGGGTACCAATCATCAGTATATGTTGTTCTTCACCCAGAAAGGTAAGTGCTTCTGGATGCGGGTCTTTGAGATTCCAGAGGGCAGCCGGACTTCAAAAGGTCGGGCTATACAAAACCTGATCAACCTATCGCCTGACGATAAAGTGAAAGCGTTCATTTGTACTAAGGATCTCAAAGATGATGAGTATGTAAACAGCCATTTTGTGATTATGGCTACGAAGAAGGGTACAGTGAAGAAAACGAGTTTAGAACAGTATTCACGTCCCCGCCAAAATGGCATTATTGCAATAAATATTAGGGATGAAGATGAATTACTGGAAGCTAAACTCACTACGGGTACGAGCCAGATATTCCTTGGATTGCGGTCCGGTAAGGCCATTAGGTTCGAAGAAAGTAAAACGCGCCCAATGGGAAGGAATGCCTCAGGAGTTCGTGGTATCAGGTTAGCGGATGATAAGGATGAAGTTATCGGAATGGTTTCTGTCCACAATTTTGATGAAGATATTCTTGTAGTGGCAGAGAATGGGTACGGTAAGCGTTCTTCCATAGAAGACTATCGAATTACGAACCGCGGAGGTAAAGGGGTAAAGACAATTTCTATTACCGATAAGACCGGTCCGTTAGTTGCTATAAAATGCGTTTCTGATAGCGATGACCTTATGATCATCAACAAATCCGGAATTGCGATCAGAATGAGTGTTGAAGATTTGCGAACAATGGGTCGGGCCACACAAGGCGTAAAATTGATAAATTTGAAAGATAGCGACTCCATTGCCGCTGTAGCCAAGGTTATGAAGGATGAGGAAGATATCGATGATACTGATATCATGAACATGGAAGTAAAGACTGAAGATGGCACGGCTATTGATAATGATAGCCCGGATACAAAATAATTGTTTCAATAAACACTAAGAATAAATATCAATTACAATGAAGACCACTATTAGTATGTTAATGGCCATGTTGTTTTGCTTGGCCGGATTCTCGCAGAAAGCGGAATTAAAAGCGGCTGATAAAGCAATGAAGGGCGGAGATTCTGCCTCAGCTATAGCCACCCTGGAAGGGATCACCGGAATGATCGGTGGTGCCGATGATAAGATCAAGGGACAGTATTACTACACCCTTGGCAAGGCCTATGCCGATCAGGCAGCAAAAGGTAACGCTTCCCAATACGCCAATGCAGTAAGCTCATTTGAGAAGGTATTGGAAATTGAAGAAGGCAGCAAAACCAAGAAATACTCAGACGACATTAATACGCGCATGAAAAGCATGTCTGCAGAACTTGTGAATGCTGCCGTAGAAGATGGTAACAACAATAAGTATAGTGAAGGTGCTGAAAAACTCTATATGAGTTATAAGATGTCTCCGCAAGACACTAACTTCCTGTATTTTGCGGCAAGCTATGCTGTAAATGCCAAGGATTACGAAACAGCTCTTGATTATTACACTCAATTGAAGGATCTGAATTTCGATGGGAGTACAGTAGAATACAAAGCGACGAACAATGAAACCGGTGAGGTAGATAGTTTCGGAGCAGATGTATTCCAGCGTGATATTATGGTGAAAGGAAAATCACACAGTAACCCTACGGAGGAAAAATCTGAGTCGAAACGATCAGAGATCGTAAAAAATATAGCGTTGATCTATACAACACTCGGACAGAATGACAAGGCGATCCAGGCGTATAAGGATGCCAGGGCATCGGATCCAAATGACGTTAATCTCGTATTGAACGAAGCTAATCTTTACTATTCCCTGGATGACAAGGAAAAATTTAAAGAGTTAATGGGTCAGGCGGCTACAATGGCCCCGGATAACCCGGACCTGCATTACAATATTGGTGTGATCAACATGGAACAGGGCAATCTAGAAGAAGCTCGGGCTTCCTATCAGAAGTCGATCGACATCGACCCTAACTATATGAATGCTTACCTGAATTTATCTACGAGCTTCGTGAACGAAGGCAACGGGCTCATTGATGAGATGAATTCGCTTGGGACTTCGCGTGCAGATGCTGCCCGTTACGATGAGCTTAAGGCTAAAAAGGATGAGCTCTTTTTAGAAGGAGCAACAATTCTTGAGAACGCCTTAAAAATTAGCCCGGACAATCAGGGTGTGCTTTCTCAGTTGAAAAATATATATGGCGCTTTAGGTGATACTGAAAACTTCAAGCGTATCAAAGAATTATTGAACGAATAAGAATTTAGGCCTAGTCCATAAAAAGATCCTCCAGGGACATTCCCGGGAGGATTTTTTTATACTACCTTTTTGATCATCCGTAATTGGTGCGTATAGCGTTTCTCTTCCCGATTGAAGATCCCTGTATGATCTATCCTGTCGATACGGACCTTGCCATAGGAGTGAATGATATGGTGATCCTCTAACATGATCCCAACATGGATCAACTCACCTTCCGAATTGTCGAAGAAGGCCAAATCGCCCTGGACACTTTCCTCAATAAAACTGAGTACTTCACCTTCTTTGGATTGACCTTCTATAGTTCGGGGTAATTCTTTGCCATATAGTCTGTAAACCATTTGAACAAGACCAGGAGCGTCAATGCCAAATGGAGTTTTCCCTCCATCCAGGTAGGGGGCGTTTAAATACGATAAAGCAAGAGTGGATAGCGCTTTCTTTTTGACAGAGAACTTTACGATTTCCCCGTCGAAACTGTGTTTTAAAAGCCTTAGTCCGTTCAGTCGGGAACCCAATATAATTGGGGTTAAATGAGTTTCCCCTTCAATAAAGGAAACGAGATCTGCACATAGTTTTGTGCGTTTTAACTTCTCTAAGACTAAGAATTCTTTTTTGCTCAAAGGACGTACCTGTCGGTTATCGACCCATCCTTCACATCCATCCGGGATCGTTCTGATACGGCAGCGTTTCTTCTTGTTTTCCAGCACTTTAAAATACTC
>CAJHYF010000369.1_pt1 | contig 12817 bp, 7 predicted proteins | sample 9198671 | NCBI WGS metagenome assembly CAJHYF01 (sample SAMEA7708369, study PRJEB35096) | sediment metagenome | biome: marine neritic benthic zone biome [ENVO:01000025]; feature: sediment [ENVO:00002007]; material: shallow marine sediment [ENVO:03000034] sea grass bed [ENVO_01000059] ... | reverse complement strand
ATATAAATAATACAAACAAACTGAATGATAGGATATAAAAAACAACAATATAATCAGTTCTAAAATTGACAAATCAAATTACAGTAAAAAAAAAAAAAAAAATTATTTCGCCCAGCTAAGTGCGAAATAACGCTGTTTGCCAATATTTCAATGAACTTTAAAATAGGATTTTCAATCCTTCAAAAACGAAGGATTAATATACAAAAATTAATCCTAAAAAAATGCCTTTATTACATATCTCGTTCTAAAAGCGGGTGCAAATATACAGGGAAGATTTCGTATACACAACACTAAATAAAAAAAATTCAATCTTTTTCTTAACCCCTTTGTTGAGACCCTATTTATGAGAAGAAATTCCACACCAATCCAAAGCGGATTACAAAGTCCCTGTAAGGGTATCCCGGGGCTGCGTAGAAGGTGTTCTCAGAGAAAGAAGAATTGAAATGTTCGGCCTTTAAATAGATCCGTGTTTGCTTTATTTTTGCATTGATAAAAAAGTCGAGCATAGGAAAGCCACCGAACTCTTCGTTTTCCTGCACATAAAATTCTGCCAGCAAAGGGTTATATGAATTCATTTGATAGGATGTGAAGTACTTCAAAGTAACTCCTGCCTGTAAAAACATCGCCTTGTCAAATAACTGGCTGGAGAAATAAACACTATTGCGGGTTACCAAAGATGGCACATTAAATACCTGCGAATCCTGACTCACCTGTTGTAACATGACCGTATTGGCCAGTGACCATTTGCCCCAGCTGAGATCATTCCTCAACTTTACCTTTAAATAATTAATGCTATTCCCTTCCTGGAAAGGTTGGATAAAGCCATTTTCCTGCCCTAAATCTATCTGCTCCTGAGTAGCCGTGGAGGCGAAATACGAATAGTTGTCCAGAATGCTATACTGCACTTCCACTTCCCCCCACTTATCTGATGTCAAACCTACCCTTAGACTATTCACTTGCTCATTTTCAAAACTTCCATCATTCTGCCAGTTGTAATTGAGGTATTCTGATTGATATAAGAGGTAGTTAAAATTCGGCATTCGGGAAGAAGAATGTATCCCTGCAAGAGCGAGCCATCCTTCCTTGATCCTATAAGAGGCTGAGGCATCTATAAAGGAATCCGTCAGATCTCCGGTTAACGTATACATTCCAGTACCATCTAAAGAAAGAGGCCCAAGTTGTTTTTGATAACGCGCACCCAGCACCAACTCCTCTCCGGCAAGTCTGTTATCAATTTGCCCGGTAGGGGTCGTAAGAATGCTATTGAAGAAATAATCATAGTCAAAATACTGGGCAAACCCTTTGAGGGTCCCCAGTGTTTTATTTTCAAAGCTGAGGCTCAGCTCATTCATCATGGATTTGATGGTCGACTTATCATCAATGGGAGATAAAATGATATCTCCAAAATAATCGTCCTGGGCACTCTGCTGAAACTGGTAATACTTGCTTTCATACGAAAACACATGTCCTAAGGAGAGCGATGTCTTTCTGGATCCGATGCTATCTTGCTTAGACCTTAATAAGGTATAGGCATGATCCAGATAGTAACGCTTACCAAGGACCTTATTATTGGCATTGGTGAAATGCACATCGATCCTTGATCGGTCATCAAAATCCGGATTTCCAGATTCAAATTGTTCTACTCTGTTTGACAAGCCCCCGTTTTCTTCGCCTTCTATATCCTGATGGGCCATATGTGCCCTAATTCGATAGCGTCCGTTTTTGGAAGATGTATTGAATGAAGCCCTGAAATTGCCGGATTCCCCTTGACTAAATTGATACTTACCCAGAGACCGAAATCCTTTGTAAGCGACAGAAAAGTTTGTTCTAAGAGATGTATTGAAGGTGAGCACAGCATCAAGCATTTGCCCCTGTTCAAAAGTTGTTTTGAACATTAAATCTGTCATAGGGGTAGGCACATTATAATAAGGTATGTCTTCTACCTCCATATAATTAAAATGCCGCGCCCTGGCACCCAGCCTGGGGTAATATTGAATCCTGTTCACTTCATACCCCAGCGAGTTGTATGGCTGGCCAACATTGGAAAAGGGCATGAGTTCAAAATTGTCCTTTCGAAGGTAGTTGTAGCGATATTCTTTTTGAATATTCAAAGTAGTATCCAGATATGTCGTATCCCTTTGATAAGAAATGATCTGGTATTTTTCAATACTCAGTTCAGGCTTCTTTCCCTTCGAGTCAAAACGCTTATTCTCATTCTCCCGAAAGAAGGCTGAATCTTTCAACCGGGTCGGTGGCCTGGGGTCGTCCTGGGCGATAGAGATTAAAGGGAAAATGAATACTACTAAGCAGATTAAATATTTCATGCAGGTATCTCGCTATGGCAAAGGTAATTTTTTGGATCGATTAATAAATCCAAAGAAATCTTAATGTCTTGCCCGCTTTTTACCTGTGTTAAATTGCTCACCTATTTATGTGGCACATAAAAGATTAAAATTGACTAATCATCAAATTTTCACTTTATTTACGAAAAAACATGGTATGAGAAGAAAAGTACTCCTTCTTTTATTATGCACTGTCGGCACTTCTTTCGGTCAATTTAACGAAAGTGCCCCATGGATGGCAGAGCTGAAAAAATCCTCGGATCCGGCAGCGCGAATTTCATCTCAACCTTACACGGTCGATGAAATTTCAGAAGCCTTTCTTCGCTACTGGGAAGGAAAGGATCCAACAGTAAAAGGCAGTGGTTTTAAACCTTTTATGCGTTGGCAAAATTATTGGCAGCAGATGGCTGATGCAGAAGGTAATTTACCCACTCCTGATGCCTTGTATCAGAGCTGGAAAGATAAAATAAGTAGCAGCAAACCTGCAAATCCTACCAGCAATTGGACATCTATAGGTCCCTTTGTTCACGATATCTTTCCCGGTGTTTCACCAGGGCAAGGCCGGGTCAATGCCATTGCAGTTGACCCAAATAATGCAAATATCTGGTATGCCGGGGCTCCAGCCGGGGGTATATGGAAATCTACCGATGCCGGGAGCAGCTGGACAAATCTATTTGATGATTTTCTGCAGATTGGAGTTTCTGGTATAGCGATCGACCCAAATGACAGCAATACTATATATATAGCTACAGGGGATGATGACGCTGCGGATTCATACAGTATCGGAGTCTTCAAATCCACAGATGGGGGTGCAACATGGGCTGAAACCGGATTAAACCCTACCAATACGACCGTTGCAACCACGATGAATGAGATCACCATCGATCCTACCAATTCCAATATTATATGGGTAGGTACCAGCGATGGACTCTACAAAACAATGGATGCAGGTGTAAACTGGGATAAAAAATCTACCTTACCGATCACAGATTTCAAATTAAAACCTGGTGACCCGAATACGGTATATGCCGTGACAAATTCGGCTTTTTACCGTTCTACGGATGGTGATATTTTTACCATCAATGTGGATATCCTTCCCACTTCTTCCGGTAGGCGTGTACTAGGTGTTACACCTGCCAATCCGGATGCAGTCTACATTCTTACCGCAGGAGGATCGCCCAATTTTGCCTACCAGGGATTTTTTAAATCCACTGATAGCGGACTCACCTTTACAGAAAGTCCAAACAATGTCAACATCATGGAATCCTCCCAGGCTTGGTTCGACCTGGCACTGGAGATCTCACCTACTGATGAGAATGAAGTCTATATGGGATGTTTAAATATCTGGAAGAGTAGTGACGGTGGCGATAGTTTCACTCAAGTCAATCAGTGGAATATCAATAATCCGGCATATACGCATGCCGATATCCATACACTGAAATTTTTCAATAATACCTTATTCTGTGGCAGTGATGGAGGCCTATACATTTCAGATGATGGTGCTACTACCTTTACCGATAAAACTGCCGGGATGGCAATCGGTCAATTCTACCGCTTGGCTGTTTCCAAAAGCGATGCAGGAAAAATGGCCGGAGGTTTACAAGATGTTGGCGGACAAGTTTTAGAGGGAAGCAATTGGAATAATTACTACGGTTTTGGAGGTGATGGCATGGACAATGAGATCAGTCCATTGAATGATAATCTTATTTACGGTTTTATTCAATTCGGCCAGTTTCTACAGCTTTCAATAAACTCCGGTCAATCGGTTGGTATTGTGGGATCACCTCAAAGTACTTCCGGTGGCTCTGTTCTTGGGAATTGGATCACCCCATTGGCCATAGCCAGTGACGGGGAGGTATATTCCGGCTTTGACGGAGTGTACAGGCTCGATACCAATGTATGGACAAAACTTTCAACAAACCTTGGGTCAACCGATATCGATGATCTGGAAGTAGACAAGACAGATCCCCAAGTGATCTATGCAGCAGAAGGTGGAAGTATCTTTAGAAGTGGCGATGGTGGAACAACCTTCACAACCTTCTATCAGGGAACTGCCGAGATCTCAGACATGGCGGTAAATTCAACCGATGGTTCCGAGGTATATTTTATAACATCCTTACGGCCTGGGATCGATCAGGCAACTCAGCTGGGCCAGGAACGAAAAGTATTCAGGATCCCTGTGAATCCTGATGGATCCCCGGGAGCAGAAGTAGATATTACATTGAATCTCCCAATGGATCAAGCTTTCTTTGCTATAGTACATCAGGGGCGACACACAGATAACCCGATCTATGTAGGCACGAATCTCGGTATCTATCGCTTAGATGATACGCTCACAGAATGGGAAGAGTACTCAACAAATTTCCCAGGAGTAGCTGTGAGTGACCTGGAGATCAACCTGGATGATGAAGTCATAACAGCCTCCACCTACGGACGCGGGGTATTTCAATCTCCTATCCCAGTGCAGGTGCCGGCAGAAGAATTGCGCTTACTAAGTGTAAGCCCGGGAGGCAGTCAGGTATTATGTGGCGATGCGGCTCCTGAGATCGTTGTGGAAAACACAGGAACGGATCCGATCACAGCAGTAGATATTACCTATAGTTTCAGTGATGAATTGCCCGAAAACTTTACGGAAAATGTAACCCTGGCATCAGGAGAAACAGTGACCATTCCGCTGCCTGGAATTACGAATCGTCCCGGTGTATTTGGATTGGACGTTACGGCAACCACCGCCAATGATACCTACGCAGATAATAATGTAATTGAAGAAGATTTTATTTTCAATACAACGGGAGAAACAACTACGGTTAATTCGTTTGAAACCACGGAAGATGCGCTTGTCGCATTTGATGAAAATTCCGATACAAGCACGTGGGAGCAGGGAGTACCAGCCGGGGCTTTATTAAATCAGGCTACGTCTGGGACACAAGTATATGCCACGAACTTAGATGGCAATTATCCCGATGTTACAAAAGGTATTCTTCTCAGTGAATGTTTTGATCTTTCTACCGTAGTGGGCCCTGTCTTACGATTTAATATGGCCTATGATCTGGAAGAGAACTGGGATGTTGTATATGTTCAATATTCAATTGATGGCGGTATTAGCTGGGAAGTTTTGGGATCTGTTGATAGCGAACCAAACTGGTATACCAGCAACCGAACCAATGCTACCTCCGGCGAGGATGATGATTGCCAAGTTTGCCCCGGAGCCCAATGGACTGGAACAAATGCCACGATGACGGAATATGCTTATGATTTTAATTTGAATGCATCTCTTGGAGAGACCGATCTTACCGGTGCTACAAATATTGTTTTTAGAATCGTTTTCCATTCAGATTTCTTTGTAAACCAGGAGGGGGTAGTCATAGATGATCTTGTAGTTGATGGTTTTGTAGATGATGAAGATGACGACAATGATGGCATACTTGATGTAGATGATAATTGTCCGTTGATCGCTAATGCCGATCAGCTGGATACAGATGGCGACACAGAAGGAGACGCCTGTGACCTGGACGATGATAATGACGGAATCTTGGATGTAGATGATAATTGTCCATTGGTTGCTAATGCAGATCAGGCTGATTTTGATGGAGACGGCTTAGGAGATGTTTGCGATGATGATGCAGATAATGACAATGTTCCCAATGCAACCGATCTCTGTGATGAAACACCGGCGGGCACCATCGTAGATGTTAACGGTTGTGAGGTATTTTCCTTGCCGATTTCTAATTTCAGGATACTCACCCGTGGGGAGTCCTGCATTTCAAGTAACAATGGCGCTATAGAAATAGAGGCCGTGGAAATGTTGAATTATACAGTCGCATTATCCGGTGAAGGCATAGACGATATCCAGCCTTTTACTGATATCATTTCTTTTACTGATCTGGTGGGTGGTAATTACACTGTGTGCTTCACAATAGATAGCGAACCAGGCTATGAGCAATGTTATGAAGTAGTGGTTGAGGAACCCCAAGATCTCTCCGTATTTGGCAAAGTTTCCAGCCTTGACAGTAAAGTTACCCTGGACCTGGAAGGCGGTAAAGTATATACCATTGAAGTTAATGATGAGGTGTATACGACAACAGAATCTTCTATTACCCTTCCATTGGATAGGGTCGAGAATATAGTCAAAGTACGCACCGAAAAACCTTGTCAGGGCGTCCATGAAGAAACTATTGTCCTAAGTGACGAACTGCTTATCTATCCCAATCCTATACGTAATGGAATTGTTAGTGCTTACCTGGGAGAATTGAGTTCAGAGGAGGTTACTGTAAGTTTATTTACTGTGAATGGCTCGAAAGTTTACTCTAAACGAATTCGATTAGACAATAAAGAAGTTCAGTTAAATGTATCTGAGCTGCCTGAAAGTGTCTATCTCATGAATATCAGAACGGCAAGGGCCCTGATCAACTACAAAATAATTAAGCGATGAAAATGAAAAAGTATATATGGATATGGGGCTTATCTGTTCTTGTGGGATGTAGCAGTGGAGGCGATGGGAATGATAATCCAAATCCGAATCCAAACCCGGATCCCGATCCGATATCAGCGCCTTCGTCAGCCACTTTAGTATTTCCGGATGATGATGAGGAATGCACTGAAGGCGAGATCCTGAGCGATGACCAAAGCAGGGTTGATTTTATGTGGAATGCTTCTACAAATACGGATAGTTATGTAGTGCATCTTACAGACCTCAACACGGGAAGTACAACTACGTTTACCTCTACAACTAATAATAAACTCATTAATCTGACAAGGGGCAACCCCTATGAATGGTTTGTCGAATCCAGAAGAATAGGGACAAATGCCACAGCCAATAGCGCTAGCTGGCGCTTTTACAATGCCGGACTCGGCGTTGAGAACTATGCCCCTTTCCCGGCCGAAGCTGTGAGTCCGCCCAGAGGCGCCAATATAGATCCGGCTGCCACCGTATTACTTGAATGGAATGGATCAGATGTCGATGAAGACATCACTGAATATGATGTATTCTTTGGTACAGACCCTGCAGCTACTTCATTATTAGGCACCACAACTGAGACTAGCCTGGAGGCAGACATTAGCTCGGGCACTACCTACTACTGGTCTGTTACTACCCGGGATAGTGCAGGGAATCAATCAGAGTCTGAGACTTTTGAATTTCGTGTGAAGTAAGAAGTCGCTTTTTATTTTGATCGCGAACCTGCATCTTTGTGATACGAAGTTGGCTCGTATATGCTATTACCTTATTTTAAATCACCGGATGAAGCAGGAACCGATGAAGCCGGAAGAGGCTGCCTCGCAGGTCCGGTAACCGCCGCAGCCGTTATACTTCCTCCGGACTATACCAATGGCATTCTGAACGATTCCAAGCAACTTACACATTCGCTTCGGGATCAATTAGCCGAAGAGATCAAACGAGAAGCCCTTGCCTATGCCGTGGCAGATATTGACCCGGAAACCATAGACCAGATCAACATTTTGAAAGCTTCTATTATGGGGATGCACAAAGCGCTTGACAAACTGGAGCAAGTGCCCTCTTTGATCCTCGTGGATGGCAATAAATTCTATTCCTATAAAAAGATCCGCCACCAATGCATGATCAAAGGAGATGCCCGCTTTATGAGCATTGCTGCAGCTTCCATACTAGCAAAGACACATCGGGATAGGTATATGGCAGCATTGCACGAAGAATACCCGGTCTATAACTGGAAACAGAATAAGGGATATCCAACAACAGAACATAGAAAGGCCATTGCAAATTTTGGCCCGACCAAATATCACAGAAAAAGTTTTCGATTACTGCCCGAACAACTCAAATTGAATTTATAATCGTCTAATTTTGCCCCAAACCCAGATCATGAAGTGGACGTTTAAACTCGGACTTATTTTTCTTTTATTCAGTAGTTGTTTCCAGCAAGGCGACCAGGTGGTTCCTATGCTGAATTATGTGCCCGAGAATGCTCTGGCCATCGTTAGGATCAATAATCTGAACCAGTGTAAAAATCTGCTAAACGATAATGCATTTCTGCAAGATCTTTCCAAGACAGAAACGCACGCGGCTATTAACGAGCATTTGAAAGCACTCAAATACCTGGCCCATGAACATGAAAGTGTATTGGCTTTTGTTCCTGATGAAGGCACGCAGTTTTTATACATCAGCCCTACTACAGAATCCTTGATAGACAGCTTGCATTTAGACCCTGATTCTTTAGACCAACGCATCATAAAGAATAAGGATTTTAGCACTATTGAATTAGAGGATAGGACCTTATATACAGCGACAAGCGGGGGCAATACGCTGGTTAGTTCTTCTTCACAAGTCCTGCTGGAGCAACTCAATTCGGCGTCAAAAAGGGAAGTGCCTGCTACACTTTTGTCGCTCTACCAGGCTGCGGGTACAGATAAACCCGCTTCTGTCTTTTTACGTAGCCAGCAAGGACAGACACTTTTAGATAGTCAACTGGAAACATCGGGTTCTGTGCGTCTTACCCAGCTTACAGATTGGATCTCGATGGACATAGAACCAACGAGCAGGCAATTAAATTTAAACGGAGCTTTGATCGCCAAAGATTCAAGTAGTATGTTAAATTTGTTTCGAAATGTACCACCACTGGGGCACAAAACTCCTGCTTTTGCCCCGGCGGAAGCAACGGCTATCCTGTCCTATACTTTTGAAGACCATGCTGCATTTACAGAAAATCAGCTGCACTTTTTAAAACAGCCCACAGCCTTGGACACGCTTTTTAATACAGTAGAAGAAGTTGGTATTTTCTATATGCGTAAAAAGAAAGGGGTTATTTTGAGCACATTTGGCACTGAAAATATCAATCTCTTTTTAGAGCAGATCCGGGCAGGGACGGAAGAGTACATTGGGAATGAGATTATCTCCTTATCTCAAAATGAATTTTTAAATGTCCATTTTGATCCCCTGATAAAAAACTACAATGCACGGTATTATACCTTGCTGGAAAATGCCTTTGTCTTTGCCGAAGATAAGAGCATGTTGCAGGCGGTGATCCGAAATTATAACCAAGGCAATACTTTTAGCAAGACCCGCGAATTTGCAAGTGTTGAAAAATCCCTGGCAAGCGAATCCAATATTTTGTTTGTCAGTAAGAACAGGGGACTCGGACCGCTACTGGAAAAAGACTTCTCACCATCGCTCCAAAAGGATATGAAGACCCGGGCACTCAACGATTATGCCTATGCATGCCAGGTCATCGGGGATGATTCTTTCTATCATACGAATATCCTGATCCAAAAACTATCAGAGATCGAAGATCCGCGATCTACCTTCCCGTTATTTTCCGTTTCCCTGGATGCCAAGCTGGCTACAGAACCCCAGTTTGTAATCAACCATAATACCAGAAAGAAAGAGATCGTTGTTCAGGATGAGAATAATGTGCTTTATCTCATTTCCACAAGTGGGAATGTGTTATGGGAAAAGCAGTTATCGAGCAGGATACAAGGTAAGATCCAACAGGTTGACCTGTACAAAAATGGCAGGCTTCAGTTGGCCTTCACTACCAATGATCAATTCTTTGTTATCGATCGGAATGGAAAGGTCGTTCAGCCCTTTGAAAAGACCTATGAAGGCGGAAATCTTAATCCCTTAGCTGTTTTCGACTATGAGCAAAACAGGAAATACCGGCTTGTTGTTACACAGGGGAATAAAGTATTTATGTACAACAGCAGGGGCGATATTGTCTCCGGTTTTACTTACACCGAAGCCGAAGATGCCATTCTCGGAGCCCCTAAACATGTAAGGGTCGCAAATAAGGATTACCTGGTCTTTAAACTCGCCGATGGCAGCCTGAAGATCCTTAATCGAATAGGAAAGGTCAGGGTAGATGTCAAAGAAAAACTGGATTTTTCCGATAATGAAGTGTATTTGTATCGGAACAAGTTTATTGTCAGCGATAAAGGCGGAGATATCTATGCCGTGGATACCAAAGGCAAGGTGAATAAGAACAATTTAAACCTGAACGAATATCACGGTTTTGATGCTACGACCAAATCCCTTGTTACCTTAAATGATAATGTGATCAATATTAAAGGGAAGTCGGTTACCATGGACCTTGGAGTCTATACCAAGCCTAAGATCTTTTATATCTACGACATCATCTATGTCAGTACCACAGATATCCAGAATCAAAAGACCTATCTCTTTTACAGCAATGGTAGATCCGTTGCAGATTTCCCTGTGCTTGGTAATGGCATGGCCGATCTGGCCGATATAGACAATGACCGCAAACTGGAGCTGGTCACTAAAGACCAGAACAATAACCTGGTCGTGTATAAATTGAACTAATACAGCATTTTAGACCATTTATACAATTTAGCCGCATTCGGATACATACTACTGGATTGCAGTGTCATAATTCCGTATATTGATAAGGCTAAAAAACTACTATATGAAAACGAATCGTATACTCTTCGTTCTTCCCCTATTGTGTTTATTCACACTTCCCGCTCAGGGACAGATCCTCAAAAAATTAGGTAAGCGTGCTGAAAAGGCTGCCGAGCGCACCGTTGAAAGACGTGTAGAAAGAGAAACAGCTGAGAAAACAGACCAGGTCCTGGACAGTATCCTTGAACCGGGTAGCAAAGGAAAACAGGGCTATCCGCCAGACGGCCGCGGGAATGATCCGGGTAATATGGGAAATCCCGATGATCGCAATACCCCGGGAGTGCAAGGAGATCCCGGAGGACCAAAAACTATGCAGGTTTACAGCAAATTTGACTATGTTCCCGGGGACAAACTCTTATTCTTTGAGGATTTTGCGCTGGATTTTGTAGGCGATTTTCCATCGAAATGGAATACAAACGGAAGTGGTGAGGTGGTCACTATTGGAGACAGTCCGCAAAAGTGGCTTCATATTCTTCCGGGCCATAGTACCTACTATATTCCTGATGTTCCAAGTTTACCAGAGGAATATACTATTGAATTTGATCTGATGGCATTGGGGATAGATCGAAAGACTTCATCTACGGCCACACTTGAAGTTGGCCTTTTTGATAATGATGGTTTTTCGCAAGGAGACAATTATGCCAAGGTCTATATACCGTTTTGCCAGTATTCAGCAATTGGTTTTCGTGTTCGGAATTATATCCGAAGAGGTGGAGGAGCTGAAATAAATAATGTAGTGAATGCCGATATACGACAAGCTGTTCTTAACCAACCCCATATTTCCATCGCAGTAAACAAGCAAAGGTTCAGGCTTTGGGTCAACGAGAAGAAGTATGTAGATATTCCCAGAATGATACCGGAAGGCAATGTAATTAAAGCCTTAAAGTTTCATTTGAACTCTTTTAGAGACGGACAAGATCAACTATTTATTTCGAACCTAAAGGTAGCTGAAGGCGGCGTAGATCTGAGAAGAAAATTGATCTCTGAAGGCGAAGTTTCTACCAATGGGATCCTGTTCGATTCCGGCTCGGCCAATATTCAGCCCCAGTCCATGGGTATTATCCGGCAGATCTCACAGGTGTTGCAACAAGAAGTAATGATGAATCTGATGATCGAGGGGCATACTGATTCCGATGGGGACGATGCATCTAATATGGACCTATCCAAGCGCAGAGCCGATGCCGTTCGCGATGCACTTATAGACATATATAATGTGGCTCCAAGCCGATTACAGACAGCCGGCAAAGGTGAATCTGAACCTGTCGGTGATAATGGAACAACCGATGGAAAGGCTCAAAACAGAAGAGTCGTATTTAAACGTGTTTGATATGAAGAAATTTTTGATCTCCCTGTGTGTATTAGCCGGGACCACAGGGCTATTAGCCCAGGACCTTTGCAGCACCTGGTATCCTTTTCAAAAAGGGACGACGTTTCAGATCACATCCTATGAAAAGGATAGCGATAAGAAATCGTCTGTTATAGATTATAATGTAAAAGATTCCGGTTCAGACTGGGCTTTGTTGGCCTATGCGGTAAGTGATAAAAAAGGTGAAGTTGTTGCTGAATCCGAATATGAGATCCGATGTGAGAATGACGGGATCGCAATCGATTTTAAATCGTTAGGAGCACCTGGCGTTCTGGAACAGTATGAGGACATGGAGGTCGAAATTTCCGGCACGAATCTTATAATACCCAACGATCTGTTGGAAGGACGGGAGCTGCCAGATTCCAATATGAATATGACCATCAATATGTCACCGATCAAATTGAAAATGAATGTCAACATCACCAATCGCAAAGTATCTGGGAAAGAAACGGTGACTACCCCTGCCGGCACTTTTGATTGTGTTATTCTCTCCTATGATTTTGAAACCAAGATGGGCATAAAAGTCAGCGGTACGGCCAAACAGTGGTTGGCCAAGGGGGTGGGTATGGTCAAACAGGAAGACCGCAATAAAAAAGGCAGGATTATCAGCTGGAGTCAGTTGACGGCTTTTAGTAATTAAAAAAAAAGAACAGTCATGTCAAAACAGTATTTAATTTTTCCATTCATACTTCTTTTTGCCATAGTGCTTATACACAGACT
>CAJHYF010000092.1_pt1 | contig 12878 bp, 10 predicted proteins | sample 9198671 | NCBI WGS metagenome assembly CAJHYF01 (sample SAMEA7708369, study PRJEB35096) | sediment metagenome | biome: marine neritic benthic zone biome [ENVO:01000025]; feature: sediment [ENVO:00002007]; material: shallow marine sediment [ENVO:03000034] sea grass bed [ENVO_01000059] ... | reverse complement strand
AGTAATCATTTACATCGCTCTTTAAACAAAGGAGACGAGTGGGAAACCATTTCACCGGACCTAACCCATGGGGGCAAAAAAGGCAATGTGGCGTATGGAACGCTTACGACCATTTCGGAATCTGAATTTGCTTTTGGCCTGCTCTATGTAGGAACAGATGATGGCAGGATCCAGCTAAGTAGAAATGCAGGAGGATCTTGGGAAGATATATCAACTAACTTACCTCAGAACATGTGGGTAAGCCGGGTGCATGCTTCAACACACAAAAAAGAACGGGTTTATGCCACATTGAATGGATATCGATGGGACGATTTTTCACCCTATGTATATATGAGTGATGACTCCGGAAAGACATGGGTTCCTATTGGAAATGAACTCCCAATGTCGCCAGTAAATGCGTTTGTAGAGGACCCGCATAATGAAAATCTCTTGTTTGTTGGCACCGACAACGGCGTCTATGCAAGTTTTGACCGTGGGGCCAATTGGAATTTGTTCCAGAATGGCATTCCGGAAGTGGCTATCCATGACCTGGTTATTCAACCCGACGCTAAACACCTGTTAGTAGGTACTCACGGACGTAGTATTTACAAGGCCGATATTGCTAAACTGGAAGAAATGAATCCGCAGGTTTTTTCAAGCCCGCTCTATGTGTTTGAAGTCGATAACATAAAACATTCTACCCGATGGGGAAATACGTTTTGGTCATGGGGCGAACCGAGTACCCCTGGATTAGATGTCACTTTTTATTCTAAGGATGGTGGTGCGCATGAATTCCAGGTTAAGACAGCAAATGGGGTAGTTGTCAGCGAAACACAATTGGATGCCGACAAAGGTTTGAACATCATTTCTTACGATGTCGCTTTTTCAAAGGCAGGTAAAATGGCATACCGCAAGAAAGTAAAGAAAGACATGAAAGCTGCATCAGATGGGAAAACCTATTTGCCAAAAGGAGAATATACAATCCAAATTTCTTCAAAGAATGTAGAAGAGTCTTTGACGTTTAGTATCGAATAATAGAGAGACTTACTTCCCGATATGAAAAAGGGCTTCGCCCTGGTTAACAACGGCCTGGTGATTTATGCAAAATACGAAGCCGTCATAGGGAGCTTTGACCTGCTTTCTTCTTCTCGCATAGGTGTCAGTCACGATACCTAGTTCTTGTCCTTTGGTGATGGCGGATCCATTTTGAATTTCTGGGATGAACATACCTGCAGTAGGGGCTCTTAGCCATTTCCGTTCTTTTATCATCACAGAATTGTGCTTTTCCGCATAGACCGGATCCAGGTCAGGGACCATTTCAAAATGATGAAGTACATTGAGGATCCCCTGCATTCCCTCAAGTATGGCATAGTCATCAAAACGCATACTTTCTCCGGCTTCAAAGACCACTACAGGTACACCTCTTTTAAAAGCTGCATTGCGAAATGATCCTTTGATCAATCTCGCTGGAAAGACAAACGGTGCCTGGAAAACCTCAGCAATCTGCCTGCTCACTTCATCTTCTTCCGTAAATCTGATCTGTGGATAGTTATGACGTTGTGCCCCGCCAGTATGAAGATCAATACCAAAATCTACCTGATCCAATATTTGTGAAGTATAATGATAGGCCATCCGACTTGCCATGGAACCTGTCTTTGTTCCCGGAAAGCTTCTGTTAACATCTTTGCCATCGGGTACATCCCTGGAGAAATGGATAAATCCGAAAATATTCAGGATGGGTACAGCGATCACTGCCCCCCTGTCTACATGAAATGAGTCTTCCTGAAGCATCCTCCTGACAATTTCAATGCCATTGATCTCATCTCCGTGGAGGCCTGCCTGAACCAGGACCGTAGGACCAGGTTTTTTGGAATTAAATACATAGATAGGAATATCGATCAGCGTTCCGGTTGGCAGGCGATCAATACTAATCTTAACTAGTTTGTGTTCGCCGGGGGAGACCGTTTCCTTACCGATAGAAATACTTTTGCTTCTTTCTTCTTTTGGCATTTTTTTCTACGAATTTTATGATCTCCTTGGCGATATTAACGCCGGTTGCTGCTTCAATCCCCTGAAGTCCGGGAGATGCATTTACCTCAATGAGCAGAGGACCTTGATCGGAGCGTATAATATCTACTCCGGCGACTCCAAGACCTAAATATTTCACAGCGTTAAGTGCAATAAATTGTTCTTTTGGTGTCGGATCTATGGCTTCTGTATTTCCACCTCTATGCACATTAGAGCGAAATTCCCCCAGCTCGCTGCTTCGTTTCATACTAGCGACGATCTTATTGCCAACAACAAAAATGCGAATGTCCTCCCCATTGGATTCTTCAACATACTTTTGAAGCAGGATGCTTGTATTCATTTTATAGAACGTATCAATGATGGACTTGGCCGATTTTTTTGTTTCCGCCAGGATCACACCCAGACCCTGCGTGCCTTCCTGAAGTTTTATGATCACAGGGGTTCCGCCAAGGATCTTGATCTGTTCCTCAATATTATCGGGATTAACCGAAAAAAGAGTTTCCGGAATTGGGATGCGCTTTCGCGCCATGATCTGAAGCGTTCGCACCTTATTTCTGGCACGGGTGATCCCCAGGGAACGAGCTGTGCTGAAAATGCCGTTCATCTCAAATTGTTTGACAATGGCAGCACCGTGTCGCGTTACTTTTGCGCCGATCCTGGGTATAACGGCATCATACATTTTAGTGATGTTCTCATCTCTGAAATAGATCTGGGGCTTCCCAGAGCCTAATTTCACACTGCACTTTGTATGATCGATCACATCAACCTCATGCCCCGCCTTCTCCGCCGCCTCTACCAAGCGTTGGGTGGAATAGACCGAATGACTCACTGATAAAATGCAGATGTTCATGGTTAGTGATAATGAGAATTTTGGAGGTTATTGTGCTTCAAAAAATACATTCACTTATATAACCCGAATAAAAATAAGAGAATTTTATACCAAGAGAGCGTTATTAGGGTAATTATGTTTCAACTACTCATTATAGACTACCGATATGTGCATAAATTATATTCCCTATAAATAGGAATAAATTGGTCATTTGGAGTTTGTTAAAAATACGGCTGTACCCTACCTTTGTTACTCTTAAAATTTGACTATGGGTGCATTGATAAAGTCCTCCATTCTCCGTAAAGTCGTAATGGCACTTTCCGGTCTCTTTTTAGTTCTTTTCTTAGCGCTGCATGTAACAATCAACTTCACCTCCGTTTTTTCACCGGATCTTTTTAATGAGTTATCTCATTTTATGGGCTACAATCCAGTTGTTCAGTTTCTCATGCAACCTATTCTAATCCTGGGGGTGATCCTGCATTTTGTTTTGGGAATCGTGCTGGAGATACAAAATTCCAGAGCGCGGTCTGTTAATTATGCAAAATTCAAAGGAGGGGCAAATTCACCCTGGGTTTCACGAAATATGATCATTTCAGGATTGGTGATCCTGGCCTTTTTAGGTTTACATTTTTACGACTTCTGGATCCATGAGATCACATTTAAATACGTAGAATCCAATCCCGAAGATCCGACAAGATATTACGAAGAGACCGTACAAAAGTTTATCCCAATGTGGCGTACTGTCATTTATGTGATCGCCTTCTTCTTACTGGGAATGCACTTATGGCATGGCTTTTCTTCTTCCCTTCAAAGTATGGGATGGAATAATAAATACACGGCCTCTGTCAAGGCATTTACTAAATTGTATACCGTTGTCGTAACTGCCGGATTTATCATAATTGCCTTGTATCATCATTTTAACCATCTTAGTCAATAAACATGGGTAGCTTAGATTCTAAAATTCCTTCCGGACCGCTTGCAGAAAAGTGGACAAAGCATAAGAATGAGATTGACCTGGTTAACCCGGCCAACAAACGGAATATTGATGTCATTGTCGTGGGAACCGGATTAGCAGGTGGCGCTGCCGCAGCAACGTTGGCGGAGTTGGGCTACAATGTAAAAACATTCTGCTACCAGGATTCTCCAAGGCGTGCACATTCTATTGCCGCTCAAGGAGGGATCAATGCCTCTAAAAATTATCAAGGTGATGGCGATAGCGACTATCGTTTATTTTACGATACAGTTAAAGGAGGCGATTACCGATCCAGAGAAGCTAATGTATACAGGCTCGCTGAAGTCTCAGGAAATATAATTGACCAATGTGTGGCACAAGGGGTGCCTTTTGCCAGGGAATACGGCGGCTTATTGGACAATCGTTCCTTTGGAGGTGTGCTCGTGTCCCGGACATTTTATGCCAAAGGACAAACAGGACAACAGCTCTTATTAGGTGCATATGCAGCAATGAACAGGCAGATAAACCGGGGGAAAATAAAATCCTATACCCGGCATGAAATGCTGGACCTTGTTTTAATAGATGGAAAAGCAAGGGGTATCATTGCCAGGGATCTGGTCACCGGTGAAATTGAACGACATGCAGGTCATGCTGTCGTATTGGCTACAGGAGGATATGGAAACGTCTTCTTTCTGTCAACCAATGCTATGGGAAGTAATGTGACTGCAGCATGGCGGGCTCATCGCCGCGGGGCATATTTTGCCAATCCATGCTATACGCAAATACATCCTACCTGTATCCCGGTATCAGGTGACCATCAATCCAAACTGACGTTAATGTCTGAATCCCTTCGGAATGATGGACGGATCTGGGTGCCAAAACGATTAGAAGATGCCCAGGCCATCCGGGAAGGTAAGATAAGACCTACTGAACTTTCTGAAGATGAAAGAGATTATTTCCTGGAAAGACGTTATCCGGCATTCGGAAACCTTGTTCCCAGGGATGTAGCATCCCGCGCAGCAAAAGAGCGTTGTGATGCCGGCTTTGGTGTAAACAAGACTGGCGAAGCGGTATATCTTGATTTCGCTGCAGCTATTCAGCGTTATGGGGAAGAAAAAGCACTCACTTCAGGTATTAAGGATCCCGATAAAGCGACAATTACGAAACTGGGGGAGGAAGTTATTGAGGCCAAATATGGAAATCTTTTCCAGATGTACGAGAAGATCATAGATGAAAATCCTTATAAAACGCCAATGATGATCTATCCTGCAGTTCACTATACAATGGGCGGTTTATGGGTAGATTATAACCTGCAAACAACCATTAAGGGTTGCTATTGTGCAGGAGAAGCAAATTTCAGTGATCATGGTGCTAACCGCTTAGGCGCTTCTGCCCTGATGCAGGGGTTGGCTGATGGATATTTTGTGTTGCCATACACTATTGGAGATTACTTATCCGATGATATACGAACCGGGCCAATCAGCACTGATAGTCCCGAATTTGAGGCGACTGAAAAAGAAGTACTTGGGCGCATTAATAAATTAATGAATACCAATGGAACTAATTCCGTTGATTACTACCACAAGAAACTTGGTAAGATCATGTGGAATAAATGCGGAATGTCAAGAAATGCCGAAGATCTGAAATCGGCCATCGATGAGATTGCAGAGCTCCGTAAAGATTTTTGGGAGAATGTAAAAATCCCTGGGAAAGAAGGTCAGTTCAATCAAGAACTTGAGAAAGCGGGCCGTGTTGCCGATTTTCTTGAATTAGGTGAACTTTTTGCCAAAGATGCCCTTGAAAGAAACGAATCATGTGGCGGCCATTTCAGGGAAGAATACCAAACACCTGAAGGAGAAGCCTTGCGAGATGATGAAAATTTCAAATATGTGGCGGCCTGGGAATTCAAGGGTGAACCTGCTGAAGCCGTTATGCATAAAGAAGAGTTAGTCTTTGAAAATATAGAATTGAAAACGCGTAGTTATAAATAATAGCTAGTATGAATTTAGTATTAAAGATCTGGCGGCAGGAAAATGCTGAAGCAAAAGGTAAAATGGTGGAGTATCCCATGTCGAATGTTGAGGGGGATATGTCTTTTCTGGAAATGCTTGATGTCCTTAATGAAGATTTGATCAACAAAGGAGAAGAACCTGTTGCTTTCGATCATGACTGCCGGGAGGGTATATGTGGTACTTGCTCTCTTATGATCAATGGAGAACCCCATGGCCCGGATAGGTTGATCACAACCTGCCAACTCCATATGCGAAAATTCAATGATGGGGATACCATCGTGATCGAGCCTTTTAGAGCTACGGCCTTTCCTATCATAAAAGACCTCGTCGTAGATAGAGATGCCTTCGAAAGGATCCAACAGGCCGGTGGCTATATTTCTGTAAATACCTCTGGTAATACAGTAGATGCCAATGCCATTCCAATTGAGAAAGACAAGGCAGATGAATCCATGGATGCGGCCACCTGTATTGGGTGTGGTGCATGTGTTGCTGCTTGTAAGAACGCCAGTGCCATGCTGTTCACCTCCGCCAAGGTTTCTCAATTTGCATTATTACCCCAGGGACGCGTTGAAGCTACTGATCGGGTAATGAACATGGTGCGCCAGATGGATCTCGAAGGATTTGGGAATTGTACCAATACGGGTGCCTGCGAAATAGAGTGCCCAAAAGGTATATCTCTTGAAAATATTGCCCGAATGAACCGGGAGTATATGAGCGCCATAGTTAAAGGATAATCTTCTTATCTTATAAGAATTGATTTTCCGAAACGTATGCAACTCAAGTCAAAACTACCTGCTTTTAAAACCTCCATTTTTACGGTGATGAGCCAACTGGCTCATGAAGAAAATGCCATTAATCTTTCACAGGGGTTTCCCAATTTTGATCCGGATCCCCATCTTTTAGACCTCGTAGATAAAGCTATGAGGGAGGGATATAATCAATATGCTCCCATGGCAGGCATTTATAGTCTGCGCGAAGGTCTGGCGCAAAAATGCGAGGAGCAATTTGGGGTGTCATATGATCCAGCACGCGAAATCAACATAACGGCCGGGGCAACACAGGCCATTTATACTACCCTGACCGCCTTTGTACAAACCGGTGATGAAGTGATCATTTTTAAGCCTGCCTATGATTGCTATGAACCCGCAATTTTAGCGAGTGGCGGAATTTCAGTTCCAATACAAATGAAAGGCAAGGATTATAAAGTAGATTGGGATGAATTCAGATCCCGTCTTACACCACGTACCCGCATGGTTGTAATCAATACTCCGCATAACCCCAGTGGTGCCGTATTCTCAACTGCGGATATGAAGGAATTAGAGATTTCTTTGAAGGGTACCAATATCCTTATCCTCAGTGATGAGGTTTATGAACATATCGTATTTGATAAGAACAAGCATGTCAGCGCAGCGATGTTGCCTGGTCTGAAAGAACGAAGCCTTATCTGTTATTCCTTTGGTAAAACCTTTCACACAACCGGATGGAAAATGGGCTATTGCCTGGCGCCCGAGTATTTGATGAAGGAATTTCAAAAGGTTCATGAATACAATGTTTTCAGTGTAAACCATCCTATTCAAAAAGCCCTCGCTACTTATCTAAAAGATCCGGATCATTATTTAGATCTGGGACCCTTCTTCCAGGAAAAACGGGATTATTTTCTTAAAGGTCTTGAAGGCAGTTCCTTTCAATGGACGCCCAGTGCAGGCACTTATTTCCAGCTTTTGGATTATTCCACTATTTCTGATGAAGCCGATCTGGAATTTGCCAAGCGCCTGACCCGGGAATACAAGGTAGCAAGCATTCCAGTATCTGTGTTTAACCTGGATAATGAGGACAGGAAACAATTGCGATTTTGCTTTGCGAAAACTCAGGATACACTATCAAGAGCCTTGGATATTCTTCAGAAACTTTAGGGCAGGGACCTGTAAACTATATTCAGAAACTCCTCAAGTTTAGAAGGCTCTAACCATCGTGTCACGATGACCAAATTCTCTTCCTGATCAACTACAATATAATTTCCACCAAAACCGGCTGCATAAAATAAGGTGTCGGGAAGATCTTCCCAATGTCTGTTTCCTTCCACGTTTAACCACCACATATAGCCATAATTGGGATTGGGAACAGAAGGGGTAGTGGCTTTGTCTATCCATGCCTGACTTATCAATTGCTCATTCTTCCATTTACCATCGGCCATAAAAAGCAAGCCAAAACGCGCCATGTCCATTGTGTTAATGAACATGCCTCCGCCTGAATGCCCTCCACCGGTTACCGATTTCATTTGTAATCCATCGATCACTGTCCAGGCATTCTCATAACCAAACCATCGCCAGGTAGTAGACGCCCCAATTGGGTCCATTAGTTGTGTTTTCAAGACTTCAGGCAAGGGTTTGCGCCATACGTGTGTCATTGCATATGCCAAAACATTCACACGAACATCATTATATTCCATAACCGTTCCCGGTTCCTGTAAAGTCCTGTTTTTCCAATCGTCTATGCCTCCTTCCCTGGGAGGTCTGTCTGCCCAATCCAATCCACCCCATAAATTTCCACTCCAATCGGAAGTTTGATGCAGTAGATGTTCCCAGCTGATCTTGCTGTTATGGGCTCCTTCAAAAGTTCCATCCCATACATACTCGCCAGCTTTATCCTGGAGACCAGAAATTAGCCCCTGATCCCAGGCCAATGCTGTTGTGGTAGATAAAAAGCTTTTTGTCACACTAAATGTCATATCTACGCGGGTAATTTCTCCCCATTGCTTAACGAGGTAGCCGTCTTTTAGTATAATGCCTGCAGGTCCTCCCCTTTTCTTGGTAGGTCCCGTGATTTTATGATAGGGTTCCCTTTCAAATCCTTTTAGAATTGCACGTCTGAGATCTCTGGGGCCTGAGTATTCGTTGTCTTCTGCAAAAGAAACTGCCTGGGTCAGCATTTGGTCAGATATGCCAAATTCAGATGCTTTTCTGGTTTCCCATTGAGGATAGCGATCCGGAAAGTATAGCTCTTGCGCTTCGACAATACTCCCAAGACATAAGAATATTAAAAATGTATAAAGGAATTTCATGTGATCGAGATTATATCAGGAAGGTAGTAAATCCAACTTCATCAACCAATCCATCTGTTTGTCGGTACCTATGTAGTATGGATGCTTTCCAAACTTTTCGAACCCATTTCGCTCATAAAAACGGATGGCTCGTGGATTCTCCTCCCACACGCCAAGCCATAAGAAATCCTTCCCGGTACTTCTGGCCAGTTTTATGGCTTCCTCAAGCATCCACTGTCCAATATGTTGATTTTGAAAATCCTTTAGCACATAGATCCTTTCTAATTCGGCACCTTCTTTACTCTTTATATCTGTCTGTGCATTCAAATAGTTCAATTTGAAATAGCCAGCAAGTTTGCCTTCACTATATACTAAGTAAAAAAATGAATCTGGATGGTTTAATTCGACTTGAATACCCTTCTTGCTAAAGGCTTCCTCTATATAGTTCTCGAAGTCTTTAGGATCATTAGCATCAGCGAAGGCATCAATAAATGTTTCACGTCCTATTTCCACGAGCAAAGACAGCTCTTTTGGTGTACACGGAAATAGTTCAAGGGGCATTGTCCGGAATTTAGATCCCTAAAAATAAAAAGAGCTATGATTATCTCATAGCTCTTTTTATACTTTTCTTTTTTGAAATACTACAGCGTAAATATCTTTCTCAACAGTAAAACTAAGCCACTGTAAAAATCATTTCGATACACTTGCACTTCATCCTCCGTTGGGAGATTGCTAATTTGTGTTTCCATAATAGCAACGGGTTAGATAGTGTTATTGTTAGGTTTCAACTCTGGTTCTATTCTTTATTTTGGGTAAATGTAGAACGAAGGCGGAATATAGGGAAAATTATGTTGTCAATGGAAGCTTTTTTGTGGTGTATTCGACAAACGACAACTATTTGTATGTCAAAATGTTAAATAGACTATAATTTCATTTCAGGAATTTCTCCCGCTACAATCAGCTCCCCTTCTGTAGCTTCACGGATTTGATCTGCGGTCACACCTGGTGCTCTTTCGAGTAATTTAAAGCCTTTTGAAGTAACTTCAAGTACAGCCAGATTGGTGACGATCTTCTTTACACAACCTACACCTGTAAGTGGCAATGTGCAGCGTTTTAAAAGCTTAGATTTTCCAGCTTTGTTTGTATGCATCATCGCTACAATTATGTTCTCCGCTGAGGCAACGAGATCCATTGCACCCCCCATACCTTTGACCATTTTTCCCGGGATCTTCCAATTGGCTATATCCCCATTTTCAGCTACTTCCATTGCCCCTAAAATGGTCAGGTCTACATGCTGACCCCGGATCATATTAAAACTAGTTGCAGAATCAAAAAAGGAAGAACCGGCCAAGGTGGTGATCGTTTGCTTGCCCGCGTTGATGACATCTGCATCTTCTTCTCCTTCAAAGGGAAAAGGCCCCATTCCGAGTACGCCATTCTCACTTTGAAACTCAACCTGAATATCCTCTCTCACGAAATTGGCAACAAGGGTTGGGATTCCAATTCCCAGGTTCACATAGTATCCATCTTTTACCTCTCGAGCGATCCGCCTTGCTATTCCATTTTTATCAAGCATACCAATTATTCTTTAGGTCGGACCGTTCTTTGTTCTATTCTCTTTTCGTATCGCGCTCCTTGAAATATTCGTTGCACGAATATCCCTGGTATGTGTATCTGATTGGGGTCTAGTGATCCGGCTGGTAATAATTCTTCTACCTCTGCCACTGTAATCGTCGCAGCGCCGCACATACATGGATTGAAATTACGTGCCGTTCCTTTAAAAATAAGGTTGCCGGCTTCATCGCCTTTCCAAGCTTTTACGAAAGCAAAATCGGCCTTGTATGCCGGTTCAAGGACATACATTTTTCCATCAAATTCACGAGTTTCTTTGCCTTCGGCGACTTCGGTGCCAAATCCGGCTGGGGTATAAAATGCCGGGAAACCTCCCTGTGCAGCACGACACTTTTCGGCCAGGGTGCCCTGGGGTGTGAGTTCCACTTCCAGCTCACCACTTAGCATTTGCCGTTCAAATTCATCGTTCTCTCCAACATAAGAAGAGATCATTTTTTTTATTTGATGGTTTTGAAGCAAAAGACCCAATCCAAAATCATCTACACCGGCATTATTGCTAATGCAGGTGATATCCCTAATCCCTAAACGGACTAATTCTCCGATCGCATTTTCCGGGATACCGCAAAGTCCAAATCCCCCCAACATGAATGTCATGCTGTCTTCAACTCCTTGAAGTGCATCCGCAACATTTTTGACAGTCTTATTTATCATAGTTTATCGTTCGGACTTAAAAATCAAGATCTTCAAGATCATCTTCGAGCTCGTCTTTCTTCTCCGTATCTTCTTCGATCAATGAGCAATCTACCCGAATACTCAAAGAGCTGGGTTTAGGGAATTCTCCGGTGGAAATACCTAAGTCTTCAACCTCATAATTCTTTTGCATATACAGTGCCCAAATAGGTAATGCCATTGAGGCTCCCTGGCCATAAGCGATTGTTTTAAAGTGAGTTGCCCGGTCTTCGCCACCTACCCAAACGCCTGTCACCAGATCAGGCACCATGCCCATAAACCAACCATCACTTTGATTCTGTGTTGTCCCGGTCTTACCAGCTATAGGATTAGAGAACTCATACGGATATCCGGTAATGATCTCTTTATATAACGGATCATTCTTTCTCCAGGAATGCCGCAAACGTGTGCCTGACCCTCCCTGGGTAACTCCTTCCATTAGATTTAACATGGTATAGGCCACATCTTTACTCAATACATCACGGGTTTCCGGTACATATTCATACAATACAGCGCCGTTACGGTCTTCTATCCGAGTTACCATGACTGGTTTTACATAGACCCCTTCATTGACAAATGTCCCATAGGCCCCTACCATTTCATATACATTGAAATCAGGTGTGCCTAAGGCGATGGACGGCACTTCAGGGATCTCCCGGGTCAATCCCAGGTTTTTTACGATGGAGACTACAGGTTTAGGGCCTACTTGATCTATGAGTCGGGCAGTTACCGTATTCACTGAGTTTGCCAGCGCTCGTTTGAGCGTAAAATTCTTTCCCGAATATCGACCGTCAGCATTCTTTGGACACCAAGGTTCCGGATTTCCATGCTTTTCAGCCTCAATACAATATTGAAGATCAGGCAAAGAATCGCATGGGGAATAGCGCAATTGATCTATTGCTGCGGCATATATAAAAGGTTTGAAAACTGAACCCGCCTGACGGGCTCCCTGGATCACATTGTCGTATTGAAAATGCTTGTAGTTCACACCCCCTACCCATGCTTTGACATGCCCTGTTTGCGGCTCCATAGACATCATTGAAGCCCTTAAATGAGTTTTGTAGTAGAGGATAGAATCCATGGGTGTCATTATGGTATCTTTTTCCTGGGTATCCCTGTTCCAGTCAAATACCGTCATTTCTGTTTCTTCCAGGAAGGAGTCCCGGATTTTCTTTTCTGACACACCAGCAGCCTTCATTGCCCTCCAGCGTTCTGAATTTTTCATCGCCCGTTCTATGATGCGTTCAGTTTCTTCAGGGGTCAGATCAAGGAAAGGAGTGGTCGGGTTTCGTTCCCTGGTATTTTGTACAAAGAACTCAGCCTGAAGTTCTTTCATATGTGCAGCAACTGCCTCTTCCGCATTTGCCTGCATCCTGGAATCGATCGTGGTGTATATCTTAAGTCCGTCCAGGTATATATTCCATCTATCCCTCTCTCCTTCTAATGCCGGTTTCGGATTATCTTTGATCCACTGGTTTAGAAAGCGCTGGAGGTGCATCCTGAAATAGGTTGCTAGCCCCTCCCTGTGTGATTCAGGATTGAAGTTAATATCCATTTTCAAGTTGATCAGAGAATCTCTTTCATGCTCAGAAATGTAGTCGTATTTGGCCATTTGCGAAAGCACCGTATTCCTTCGATCCAAAACCAGTGATTCCCGTCGGATAGGGTTATAAAGGGATGAATTTTTAAGCATGCCGACTAACATAGCCGATTCCTCAGTTTTGAGGTCCTGGGGTT
>CAJHYF010000056.1_pt1 | contig 13032 bp, 17 predicted proteins | sample 9198671 | NCBI WGS metagenome assembly CAJHYF01 (sample SAMEA7708369, study PRJEB35096) | sediment metagenome | biome: marine neritic benthic zone biome [ENVO:01000025]; feature: sediment [ENVO:00002007]; material: shallow marine sediment [ENVO:03000034] sea grass bed [ENVO_01000059] ... | reverse complement strand
GAATTTATCTGGTTACGTGATCACTCAACCTACATGAACACCTATTTTCTCAACTTCGGCTTTATCTTTTGCGCCTATATCGATAAAGATATTGTCCTATTTGGGTGGTTGTTCCTTTGCCTTGTCTCTTGTATGGATCGCCGGCCAACCAAATACACCGCGTACAATACCATCTTTAGTGTGAATATTTACCCACTTAGAAGGTGCGATCTGGTGGTCACTACCCCCATTTCTGATCACGTAAATCAGGCCATCATCTGTAATATAGTTGACATACCAGGAAATTTCATCAGAGTGGCCTTCGATCACAACCTTGTACTTAGCATCAGGGTTGATAACACCAACTGCGGTGCCATAGGTATCTGTAACAAACGTATCGACATAGGGTTTTAGATAGTCCATCCAAATCTTTTGTCCTTCCCACTCATATCCGGTAGGTGAGGCATTGTTCAAGTATCTTTCAAAGAAATCGATCGACTTTTTATTGAGGATTTTAGGCATATCAGCGTTTAAATTAGTTCTCTGCAAACTTAGCAATATTCACTTTTATTTAATAGCCGCTAATGTCGATAATGCTTAATTTTGGCAAGAAATTTGGGTAATCACTTACATGAGAAAGGAATTCTTATTCATACTATTCATGATCTTCGCCACCCGGGGCTATGCGCAGGTACCCGAACAGGTATTGGATTCGGTTGCTGAAAAATTGATCATTATTGAAGGTGATTCAATCTTCAAAGCCAGCATAGATTTAGAGGAAGTATACATTTTTGGCAAACTTGAATTTGCTTCTTATAAGGAGAAGCTGCGTTACTATGTCCTGAGACGAAAGACAATTAAAGTATACCCCTATGCCAAAATGGCCTCAGAACGGCTCGTTGAGCTGAACGATACCCTCCAAATGATCTCATCGAAACGAAAGAAAAAAAAATACACCAGAAAGGTCCAAAAGTTCATTGAAGGGGAATTCTCAGAGGAGCTTAAAAAACTAACACGGACCGAAGGCCAGATCCTTGTAAAATTGATTTACCGGCAAACAGGTAATACGGCCTTTAGTTTGGTAAAAGAATTACGAAGCGGGTGGAGGGCATTTTGGTATAATACAACAGCCAAAATGTTCGATATTAATATTAAGGAGGAGTTTCATCCGGACGAGATTCATGAAGACTATTTAATAGAGGATATTCTACAGAGAGCGTTCGCATCCAGCAAGTTACAAAGGCAAAATTCAGTTCTAGATTATGACTATGCCACCTTGACGAATAAATGGGGAAAGTCAAAAAATAAAGAATAATTAATTACATAGCGTAAACAATAGCCTAGAATTCTATGGAACTCACTTTCCACCGTGAAGAAAAATTAAATGCCTTGTCCCATGGTTTAGGCGTTGTCCTTAGTATACCAGCATTAGTTATTTTATTAGTTCAATATTCCGGATCTGCCCGTTACGGTACATTGGCCCTGATCGTCTATGGCGCTTCATTATTTCTGCTTTTTTCGGCAAGTACACTTTATCATCTGGCATCACAACCTAAGCTCAAGCGCCAATTGCGAATTCTGGATCATATAAGTATTTACATGCTCATAGCCGGGACCTATACGCCTGTGGCCCTAATTAAATTAGTTGATGGCAATGGTTGGATCATTTTCTCGATAGTCTGGCTGATCGCCCTTGTGGGATCTGTATTGAAACTTTTTTTTACCGGGAAATATGAGATCTTCTCCCTGGGATTGTATCTCATAATGGGATGGCTGATCGTCTTTGACTTGCAAAACCTTCTGTCCTCTTCATCTACATTAGGTATATTCCTATTGGCACTAGGTGGGTTTTGCTACACATTTGGGATCTTGTTTTATGCATGGCAGCGTATACCACATCATCATTTAATATGGCATTTCTTCGTATTGGCAGGAGCAATAAGCCACTGGTACTACATCTTCATTGATGTCATTTAAGCTTAGATAAAGTACGCGAAGATTAAACCGAGGAGGATCGCGATCATTTTACGGAAGTTAAAGCTATGACCTTCTGAACTTTCGAATAAGATAACCGTAGATATATGAAGGAACATCCCAACGACAACAGCCTTAAGATATATTTGATAGGTAGAAAATTCAGGGATGACAGTGGTCAAATAGGTGCCTATTGGGGTCATAAGCGCAAAAGCACCCATAAAGAGAACAGCTTTTAGGATAGATATTTCAGATTGGAGGATAAAGGCACTTAAAATTAGTGCTATCGGTATCTTGTGTATCACAATCCCGAAAAGGATAGTATCGCCACTCGCAATGGGTATACCTTCCATCAGCGCATGCAAACTGAGACTTATAAAAACCACCCAGGGAAAGCTGCCTGAAATTTTAAAATGCATATGACCATGCTCAGCACCCCGACTAAATGACTCCAGAATGATCTGCAGCAGAATACCTGCCAGGATGCAAACACCGAGCAATTTTGGAGTATCTATACGGTAGACGTCGGGTAATAGTTCAAACACTGTAAGGGACAGGAGAAACGCGCCGCTAAAGGCAAGTAATAGCTTAAAGGACCGGTCACGGATACCTTTTATTGCGATCATAAGAAGAAAACTTATGATCACAGCCAGAAAGGGAAGCAAATATTCCTTCATTTCCTTTATACGCAAGGGTAATTGGGGGCGTAAAAATAGCGTATTTTTACGCACCTAATTAAGATTATGTCTGCAAACTTTCCCATCATAGCCAAAACACTCTTCGGTTTTGAAGAACTGCTGGCAAGAGAATTGGCACGACTCGGTGCCAGTGATATCAAACCTGGAGTTAGAAATGTTTCCTTTATGGGAGATCATGGTTTTTTGTACAAGGCTAACCTTAACTTAAGGACGGCATTAAAAGTTCTTATGCCCATTGCCACACTTAAGATCCATACTGAGGATGATCTTTACCGGAAGATACTAGCCATTAATTGGGACCTGTACCTCAGTCCGGATCAGACTTTTGTTGTAGATAGTGTATCCGTCTCACCAAAATTTAAACACAGCTTGTATCTCTCTCAAAGGGTAAAAGATGCCATTGTCGATAAATTCAGGCAAACCCATGGTAAAAGGCCATCCGTGGACACGGATAATCCTGATCTTCGTATTCATGTGCATATGGGAGAAAGATCCTGCCATATTTCATTGGATAGTTCGGGCAGTTCCCTGCACAAAAGGGGGTACAGGACACTTACGAATATTGCACCTATTAATGAAGTTCTGGCAGCCGGACTCTTGCTACACAGTGGTTGGGACGGACGTTCTCATTTCCTGGACCCGATGTGCGGTAGCGGGACCCTACTTATAGAAGCTGCCATGATCGCATGCAATATTCCGCCTAACATTAACCGGGAGGAATTTGCCTTTATGAAATGGAATAATTATTCCCAAGACTTATTTGAGACGATCAGAAATGCCAGCATGAATAAAATACGGGAACATCATTATTCGATCACCGGATATGATAAGGCCCCATCTGCGGTGGAAAAAGCCAAACAGAATGTCGAAAATGCCAACCTGAGTGAATACATAAAAATTGAACGCACAGATTTTTTTCATACCAACAAATCTGTTGAAGGTCCGTTGCATATGGTATTTAACCCACCTTACGGACAGCGATTAAATATAAATTCCAAATCTTTCTACGGTGCCATTGGGGATACACTTAAAAGCGGGTATCCGGGTACGCAGGCCTGGTTTATTACGGCCGATCCGGAGGCGCACAAATTTGTCGGCCTGAGACCTTCACGGAAGATCAAAGTGATGAATGGAAACCTGGAATCGCGATTACTCAAATACGAGATCTATGAAGGGAGTAAAAAGGCGAAATATCAAAATCAGGGTTGATCTCAGCATACTACTTGGCTGAGTATTGAAGTAAAAGGATCTATTTCAAATATGCAGGAAGGCTTTCCTGGATGAAATATTTCCAACCGCCCACACCGCTTTCCCGTTTAAATTCCGGCACGTCGTCCGGAAAATCTTCGAGAACTTCTGCCTGAAGTTTTAAGTGTGATCCTGTAGGATTTGAACTTACAAAAAAAGTCACATGAGAATCCCCGGGGTATTCTGAGAATTGCCATCGGACAGTGATCTGTTCCATCGGAATCACTTTTACCACAGTCCACTCATGGGTAAAATTCCGTCCTTCATTACTGATCAGGAAATCCGTATAAAACCCTTCTTCTGCCTTAAAATCGGCCATTTGAGGAAAAAACCACTGTCTCATTTCATCTGGCTTCGTTAGAGCAGACCAGAGTAGGTCTGCACTTACGGCAAAATCTTGTTCTACTATAATGGGTGGTTCTGTTGTTCTCATAACAAGGCCTGTTTTTCCCGGACAACACAGTCCAATTCAGTTTCGACTAACCAATCGTCATCTATGAATCCTTTTACTACAACAAAGGTGCAGGCCGGTTTTATATCCATGAAAAATTCAGCATGTGCCCGGGCAGCGTCTTCCCAATGCCGTTGTTCTTTTAAATAGATCCGGGTGCGTATGGTATCATTTAGATTACCCCCAGCTTCCTTAACAGCCTCTTCCATGATCTCAAGACAGACCTTTGTTTGTGCATAAGGATCACCAGGCATAGCTGTCTTCCCATTGGCTAACAGAGGCGCTGTACCTGCTATAGCTATGACATCCCCGATTCGGACTGCCCGGGAAAAGCCTATACGATCCTTATAGCTAGAAGTTGCATCCATGATAATGGCTTAGTAGGTAAGATACAAAATATGCAGAATGAAGAGCAGTAGTGATCAGGAAATATCTTCAGAGGCTTCCAATTCTTTAAGGACTTCATCTCGGATACCTGTGGAATAAACCCAACCAATTATCCCGCCCACAATTCCTGAAATAATCGTCAGACATAACATAGTAGTCAATGTGCCCTTTAAATTGACCAGATTAGTTGTACCATACTGAATAAGATCGATAGTACAGCTAGCAAGAAATCCAATTAGGGCGCCATACCTGGCCCCTTTAGTAAAGCTATCAATGTGGCCCAATTTGCCAAGTATATAGGCCAGGAGTAAGCCCCAGGAAAGATACCCAAGTATGACTGGGATCATTAGCAAGTCTTTCCGTTCAACGCCTTCTGCACTACCCGCATTAGCCAATAAAAAATCTTCCAGGAGAAAGGCAAATGTCAAAAAGCCTAACATAAAGGCCACAATACCACCGATCAAACCGGCTAATAGGATCTTCCCAGTATTCATTAAAGCTTGTTTTGGTATAAGAAAGTTACATATTCCCAACAGGAGTCTGCTAAGAAAAACCATAGAAGAACTATAGGATTTCTTAGCTGGGTCCTACATATGGAAATATTAATACGATCAATTCTTAACGAGCTGGGCTCCTAATAGCCAAAAATGCCTAAATTTAATTGATAATACTACACTCACATGAGGCTGCCTTTGCCAGTCCTGCTCTTGTTCATATTTTCCCTGACAGGATCTCTATATGCCCAAAACCCTGAGCTTTTTGCATCATCTGACCCCATCAAAATAAAACTCCAATATTCTCGAAAACAACTACTTACCATAACTAATGACAGCACATATATGCCCGGTAATATGTGGTATTTAAAAAATGGGCAGTGGGAAGCTCTTAAATGCAGGATTAGGGCCCGGGGCAATTATAGAAAGAAAAATTGTTACTACATCCCTTTAAAAATTCATCTAGGATCTGGCACCTTGTCTGATGGTCCTTTCGATCATACACAAAAGTTTAAGTTAGTCTTGCCATGTAAAATTGAAAAGTTTAACGACGACGCAGTAATTAAAGAATATCTGGCCTATAAGATATTTAAAGTGCTTTCTCCGGTATATTTCCATACCAGACTCGCTGACTTAGAGTGGGTAGAGACCAGTGGCCAACGCGATAAATCAATCAAAGCCACGGCTTTAATATTTGAGGATGTAGACGAAGCCGCCAGGCGTCTGGGCATTCCTGAGATTCGTAGAAACATCCCTGCATTGCAACAAGATGACGTGGCATCTGTAAGATTATCGCTATTCCAATATATGATTGGAAATACTGATTATTCAACGAAGGGGCGCCATAATATTAAGTTGCTCTTTCAAGATGGGAGGATCATTCCCGTACCATTTGATTTTGACCTCTCTGGTTTAGTTAATGTCTCTTATGCACATGTATCAGGTGCTCAGAATCTTTCAAAAAATATAACAGAAGTCACTCAAAGAGCATACAAGGGATATATTAGAGATAGAGCGATTTTCTATCAGGTTCGTGACGAAATATTAGGTAAAGAAACTGAGGTATTGGAAGAAATTAATTCAATTGAAAGCTTGCTGGAAGATAAAAGAGATTTCAAAAGAATACACTCATTTGTCAGTGAATTCTTTGATATACTTCGTGACGAAAAAAAGTTTGATAAACGTATCGTTCGACATGCCCGTCAACCTGACTGAGTATAATTCAATACGATATTAATTTATTTAAGGCAGTCGCTCTATTCCTGCTCTACAACCTGAACAGCCCCCATATCCATAGAAGGAACCAATCGGTCATACCACACCCTGGACATAACGATCTTACCCTCTTCGAATCTGAATACCCGGTGCCATGGCACATCGTATGTATAGTCACCTTCTTTGGCTGAATAATTGCCCCAAACAGATACCCATTCGCCAGCCAGTGGGCCTTCATTGACAACAAGTGCATTATGAATAAAGATCCCAGCATCCTGGTCTGTCCTGTTGGCGCTTCTTGCTATCACGCCTGACAGAAAATCATCAAGGGCGACAGAATCTTTGGCGCCTGGACCAAAGTCCCAGTACGAATCAGCTACAAAGGTTCGGGCTAGTGCTGTGTCATTAGCCATAACGGCATTAACATAATTTACAGCCATATCAATATGTGCATCTTCATTAGAACTAATGTCATACGTCCTGGCTTCCTCAGTTGTTTCTTCCATGGGCGCTATGGTTTCTTCTGCCTGTTGTTTGCATGCAACAAATAGAATTCCCACCATAAAAAATGCGATAAGAGACTTTGACAACGTATTGAATGTTCTCATAATAGAAAATATTTAATTAGTAAAAAGAGGGGGAATTCTTTTTAAAAGGTAAGCAATATTTGTTAAAAGTAATGGATTTTTATTCTGACGTTTCCGGCTGAGGCACCTTGGCCTTTTTATACAAAGGGAGGAAATAGGAGAGGGTATAATTAAAGCTCGTTCCAAAATTGCTACCATCGGTGACTTTGTTGAATCCAGGGATCCATAGGTTGGGGAATTCTTCAGCAGACTTTTGTGTAAACAAATACCCAAGGCGTACACTAATTCCCATATAAAAATTCCCAAATATTTCAGCATTTAATCCAACGACCATTTCTAACCAGGAGGCGTTCAAACCGCTAAATTCCTGTGCTGAATCCGATGCCAGCCTAAATCCATTAGGATCCCAATACCGATTACTGTTAAAGTAGGAATAGGAATTCAGGGTGTGGCTAAACGAACTAAAAGCGTAACGTCCTCCTACATAGATGACATTATTCATTCCGTACCAATTTTGATAGGAATTAAAGTTAACGCCTAGTTTAACATAGCTACCCTTGGTAGTATAATCATAAATTACATCAGAGGGCCCCTGATCTTCTTCCCCCAGGATTTCAGACTGACCTTTTTCTTCATTTCCGAGTTCTGCAGCCAGGAATAGTCGGTCCCGTAATCGGAAGTCACCTACCAATTCAATTCCAGTGTACCTATCTTTAACAAAAGACAGCACAGGCCTGCTCAAGTCTACGCCAAAGCGGAACCCGTATGGATCTGTCCGCTCAAGGGAATCTGTTCGGGATACTGCGGGATTTTGATCCTGAGACCAGGAAATTCCCATACAAATAACACACAAGAGACTAATGAAATATCTTAACATGTGCGCTATCTATTGATTGAACAAAAGGTGTTGATATTTCAATATTCTGTATCCAATTGTCAGCATCAGCAGTAAGTGCTGAACTGAGGTCTTCGTATTGACCGATAAATCCACAAGCCCTTGAAACAAAGGCACTTGAAGGTGTGTAGGTAAATCGAAGTGTGTCCTGGTTGCCAATTTCCATTCCGTTGTCATCTTCGGAGTTGCTAATAAAGACAAAATCGGTTGTTCCCATGTCTAAACGAAGAGGAATTCCAATTGAATCTAGTGCAGACCTATCAGCAAACGATGTTAAAGGGGCTCCATTACCTATACCGATCACCCGGATCCCGGTAACGGTCTTTGTCGACTCCGGGTCTGCCTGATCGTAGAAACGAACAATTAGCAATGGTGTATCTCCATCGACACAAATATCATCTTTCTCACATCCGGCAATGAAAATGGCAGTCAGCAAGCTCAGACTACATATGATGAGTATGGAAGTAATTGGGAAGGGTCTGATGTGCATAGGGATCTAGGCCTGAGTAGCTCTTTTTTTCAAAAGTACAACATTTTCGACATGCTGTGTTTGGGGAAACATGTCTACTGGCTGCACTTTTTCAACTGAATATTTTTCATCCAGCAAGGCCAGGTCTCTCGCTTGCGTAGCACTGTTACAACTTACATATATGATCGTAGGAGGATCCATTTTTAATAACTGTGCGATCACATCTTTGTGCATACCATCTCTAGGGGGATCTGTAATGACCAGGTCAGGAGCGCCATATAATTCAACCAAGGTATCGTTTAGCTCGAACCTCATATCTCCAACATGAAACTTTGTATTGTCTAAGTTGTTGAAATCTGCATTTTCCCGCGCAGCATCCACTGCATCCGGAACAGATTCAATACCGATAACCTGGCGTGCATCAGAGGCTATGAATTGGGCAATAGTACCGGTTCCGCTATATAAGTCATATACAAGTTCATCGCCGGTAAGTGAAGCAAAATCCCTGACCACTTTATAAAGGGCATGTGCCTGCTCACTGTTGGTCTGATAGAATGATTTAGCAGTGATCTTAAATTGTAGCTGACCCATTTTCTCCATCAAATGATCTTTCCCGTCATAGCAGACGACCTCCTGATCGTAGAGCGTATCATTTGCTTTTTGATTGATCACGTACAAAAGAGAAGTGATCTGAGGAAAAGTATTTTTAAGGTGCTCCAGGACCTTATTGATCTGCTCCATTCGTGGTTCATAACACTGCAATAAGACCATGACTTCTCCTGTTGAAGTGGTCCGGATCATGAGCGTGCGTAAGATCCCGGTCTGTTGCCTGGGATCGAAGAATGAGATTTCGTGTTCGATGGCGAAATTTCTAATAGACAAGCGAATATCATTCGAGGGATCTGCTTGCAATAAACATTCCTTTAGATCGAGTACCCGATCCCACCTTCCTGGAATATGAAGGCCAAGTCCGTTCCTGTGTGCCAGTGTATCTTGCCCTGCAATTTCCTCTTCTGTCAACCATCTTTGATTGGAAAAGGAAAATTCCATTTTGTTGCGATACTTATAGGTTTCAGGAGCGCCAAGAATAGGTGACACTTCGGGCAAATCAATATGTCCGATCCGGATGAGGTTGTTTCTGACCGTTTCTTCCTTTATGGCAAGTTGCTGTTTGTACTCAAGATGTTGCCATTTGCAACCCCCGCAAACACCAAAGTGGATGCATTTTGGGGTTGTACGCCTGGTTGAGGGCTCGTGGATCTTGACGATCCTACCTTCCATATGAGATCGTCTCTTCTTTGTGACCTGTACATCGATAATATCACCAGGTGCGCTAAAAGGAATGAAAATTACGCGCCCATCAGGGCCTTTGGCAACACCTCTGCCCTTGGCCCCAGCAGCTGTAACTTCAACCTGCTCAAATAGCGGTAATGGACGTTTTTTTCGCATGCGGCAAAAGTAGGTTGTTTTTCACAATCACCCATATAAAGGGACATAGAAGCCATCAAATATTTGTAATTTAGCAGTCGATCTGGATGATTTCTCTCCACCAAGCAGGAATCGACAACTAGTAATTTCTAAACTTTATTTCTATGTCTGTAGTAGATCGACTTACATCTCAGGATGCTATTGCCTTAGAGAACAAGTACGGCGCCCAGAATTACCATCCACTTCCTGTCGTATTGAGCAGGGGTGAAGGCGTGTTTGTTTGGGATGTAGATGGGAACAAATATTACGACTTCCTCTCCGCCTATTCCGCAGTAAACCAGGGGCACTGCCATCCAAAGATCATAGGGGCTTTGAATGCTCAAGCCGAAAAACTTACGTTGACATCACGGGCTTTTTATAATGATGTCCTTGGGAGATATGAAAAATTCGTGACCGACTTTTTTAAGTTTGATCGTGTGCTACCCATGAATACAGGAGCGGAAGCCGTTGAGACTGCCATTAAATTGGCCCGTAAATGGGGCTATGAAAAGAAAGGGATCCCTGCTAACAAAGCTAAGATCATAGTATGTCAGAATAATTTCCACGGACGTACAATCACCATTATATCGGCTTCTAATGATCCAGTGGCCACCGAAAACTTTGGCCCCTTCACTCCGGGCATTGTCTCTATCCGATATAATGACCTCAATGCACTCGGGGAAGCCCTGGATGATGCTCATGTGGCCGCTTTCCTTGTAGAACCCATTCAGGGCGAAGCTGGCGTATATACTCCAGATCCTGATTATTTGAAAGAAGCACGTGCGCTTTGTAAGGCAAAGAACGTTTTGTTCATTGCGGATGAAGTGCAAACGGGAATAGCCAGAACAGGCAGACTCCTGGCTTCCTGTGGAAATTGCGAATGTGCTGATAAACTCTGCAGTGGGACTCCGGAGGTAAAACCAGATATTTTGATATTGGGTAAAGCGCTTTCCGGAGGTGTATTCCCGGTTTCCGCAGTGCTTGCAAACGATGAGATCATGGAGGTGATCAGACCCGGGAATCACGGGTCCACATTTGGCGGCAACCCGCTTGCTTGTGCTGTAGCTATTGCAGCCCTTGAAGTGGTTCGCGACGAAAGCCTGGCTGAGAATGCATCGTATTTAGGGAATATTTTTCGGGAAGAGATGGAAAAATTGGAGAACGAATCCGACTTGATCACCCTGGTTCGAGGCAAAGGTTTACTTAATGCAATTGTCATTAATGACACTGAGGATAGTTCTACGGCATGGGAACTTTGTATCGCCCTCAAGAATAATGGTTTGCTAGCGAAGCCTACTCACGGGAATATTATTCGTTTTGCGCCTCCTCTGGTTATGACCGAAGAGCAATTGCTAGAATGTATTGCCATCATTAGAAAGACAATCAAAGAATTCCAGGCGTAAGGCGCCAATACCATAAGCAACAAAAAACCCTGATATTCATTCGAACATCAGGGTTTCGTATTTTGGGGGAAATCTCTTTATTGCCGCACTTCCTTAATTCTGGCTTTTTTACCGCGTAGTCCTCTGAAATAGAAGATGCGTGCTCGTCTGACCTTACCTTTCTTGTTGATCTCAATTTTTTGAAGAGCCGGCATGTGGATAGGAAATATTCTCTCTACTCCAATGGTGCCAGACATTTTACGAATTGTAAATGTTTCTGTAGCACCTTCGCCTCTTCGCTGAATCACAACCCCTTTAAAAAACTGGGTTCTTTTTTTCTCGCCTTCCTTGATCTCGTAATATACGGTGATCGTATCTCCTGCGGAGAAATCAGGTAGGTCTTTCCTAGGAACAAATTCGTTTTCTACAAAACGGATTAAAGATTCCATGTGATATAAAATTAAGTTTACTCAAACCAACATTCACGTCTCTCGTCAGCGGTTGATTTAATGGTGTGCAAAAATAGTTCTTATTTTAGAATTCCCAAGGCCTTACTTAAAAAAAGTATGAATCGCACTTTAGTCGTCAAAGAGGTCGGGCCTGCGTTCCTGGGTCCGTTTATGTGCTTGATCTTCGCGCCACTTTTCAATTTCAGGCGTATTTCCGCTTAGTAATATGTCTGGTACTTTTAATCCTTTGTATTCTCTGGGCCTTGTATAAACGGGAGGTGCCAGCAGATCATCCTGAAATGTATCGGTCAGGGCTGATGTCTCATCATTTAATACTCCCGGCAATAATCTGATTATGGCATCGGAGACTACAGCTGCGGCCAGTTCTCCTCCGGATAATACATAATCGCCTATTGAGATCTCTTTTGTTATGAAGGTATCACGAACACGCTGGTCTACTCCTTTATAATGCCCGCATAACAGAATAATATTTTTGGAGAGAGAAAGTGAATTTGCCATTTTTTGGTCGAACTGCTCACCATCAGGGGTGAGGTAGATCACTTCATCATAGTTACGCTCTTCTTTTAGGGCAGATATACATTTGTCTATCGGTTCTATCATTAAGACCATGCCGGCTCCCCCGCCGAATTGATAATCATCTACCTGCTTATATGCACCAATGCTGTATTTTCGAAGATTGTGTAAATGTACTTCGACCAAGCCTTTCTCTATAGCTCTCTTCAGAATAGAGGCCTCAAAAGGGCTGGCAAGAAGTTCCGGCAAAACCGTAATAATATCTATCCGCATGGTACTGAGTCTTATCTATTGGACAGGAGCAGTCCAAAAGTAATGAAAACAGTGCGTATCCTTTTCCCAACCCAATTTTTCATAAAGTTGTTGCGCAGGATTGTCAGTTGCAGTTTCCAGGCCTAAGCCCTTATAATTAAGTTGAGTACAATACCGCTGTGCATGTATTAATAGGGCTTCGCCAATTCCTTTTTTCCTGTAATCTCTATGCACATAGAGGTCGTTCAGTATCAGAAGGGGCTTCATGGATACGGAAGAAAATGAAGGGAACAATTGCATAAAACCGACGGCCTTCTTGTTGAGGAATGCCATAAAAACCAGGGATTCGTCATTAGCGATCCGATCTTTTAAAAACGATTTTGCGCCTGGCAGATCAGAAGCTTGTTCGTAAAAGACCCTGTATTCATCGAATAAGGATGCGAGGTCATCCAGATGGTCAAGAGTTCCTTTTATTAGGGTGATCATAGAACTAAAGGTGTCGAAATTTTTCGGAACTACTTCTTGTTGCGGTATTTATTGATCTCATCCTG
>CAJHYF010000091.1_pt1 | contig 13100 bp, 13 predicted proteins | sample 9198671 | NCBI WGS metagenome assembly CAJHYF01 (sample SAMEA7708369, study PRJEB35096) | sediment metagenome | biome: marine neritic benthic zone biome [ENVO:01000025]; feature: sediment [ENVO:00002007]; material: shallow marine sediment [ENVO:03000034] sea grass bed [ENVO_01000059] ... | reverse complement strand
TTTCACCTATGGCATATTTAAGGTACTTTCCAGTTTTCCCTGTCTCCATAAGGTCTTTTCTGATGTGTCTAAAGAATTTGATCATTTGCTCTTGTTATGTCAGGTCGAGCGGAGTCGAGACCTACTTCATGCGTCCTGATCTTAGAATGCGTTTCATTTCTGCATTAGGTTAATAATTTTAATAAATCAAAAACACCGTTTGTCAGGGCCAGTTTCTTACTCCCACTCCAATTTTTTATTTTTTATTTGAGAAATATCGCTCTCCGAAGGCCTCGTGTTTAACTTTAGCTTCTTCCAGTAATTCCTGAAATCCTGGTTCATTTCGAACCGGATCCAGAAACGAATCGTTTTGTAACACCGGATAACAGAAAAACCCACGGCTTACAGCCTTGCGTAGCGTGCGAATGCATTGCTCCTTGTAACCTAATAAGCCGTATAAGTTGGCTATGTTGTAAAATTGTTCCGCATCCACCAGGTTTTCTTCTAGTTTTTGCAATACCTGGAGACCCTCTTCTGGTTTCCCTTCCAGATGACTCTTCATAATAGATGCCCAATTCCCCACCCCTTGCTGGTCCATTTCAATCACTTTGTCAAGTAAACTGAGAGCGCGTTCTTTATTGCCTAACCTCAAATGTATCTGTCCCTGCCAGGCAAGACTATAGGGAAGTTCGCTATTAAATTCGAACATTTCCAGGGCCTCCACCAATTTACCACGATATATTTGGGTCATACCACCTGTCATGTGGAATCTAAGATTGTCCGGATCAAGATTCATGGCTATTTCTTGTTCTCTTTCTTCCTCCTCAAGAAATCCAGCATAGCGATATGCATATCCGAGGACAAAATGATTTTTAGCACTATTTGGGTTGATAGCCAGGGCCTGCCGTGCCGTTTCTACCGCCATATCGGTTCGTCCGGTTTCAACAAATATTGCGGCCAAATAACTCAGAGCGCTTAGGAGTTCACCATTCAATATAAGAGCTTTTTGCAGTAACTGTTCGGCTTTGCTGATTTGATTGCCTTCGCCCAGGGTAAAGGCAGCGAGTTGTTTTGTTCGCCATCCCAGTTCACTCCATGTAGGCGCAAAAAGAGAGTCCAATTCGATCGACTGATCAAGCAAATCGACGGCTATTTGATTCCCTTCCTGTGTTGAGGGTTGTGCAAGGGCCCGTAAATAATATTCATAGGCAAGAGGGTCTTCTGAAATATCAGCCGTCCTACGTTGACTTTCTTTTTCTGTAAACTGAACTCTTAAGCCTTGCAGCACTTTCTCTGAAACGATATCCTGCAGCTGGAAAGCATTTTGAAATTCTTCCTCAAATTCTTCCCTCCAGACCAGCTCATTGGATTTGACACCGACCAATTCAATGTCCATTTGGATCACACTGCCTTCCCTCATATAATTTCCGAACAGAATGTAATCGACCTTTAGTTCGCTGCCGGCAGTTGGTGCATCCACGGTGGAATTGGCGTACTTTCTGACAGCACTTGCTGGCCTTACCAGAATATCTTTTACATAATTCAGATCTCCGATGATCTCATCTGTCAGCGCCAACCCTAAAAAATCTGATTCCGGATCTTCTCGAAGATTGGAGAAGGGGAGTACGGCCAATTTTTGAAGTACAAACTCGGAGCCTTCAGGAACCTCAGTAGCGCTGGGCCTACTGCTATAAACAATCCAAGAAACTGCCGCAATAAGAAGTAAGCCCACAATCAAGAATACAGGCCATTTGATCTTTGAACGCGCCGAGGAAGATATTAATTTACCGTTCATGTGCTTTTTATCCGGTACGAGCAAACCTCGATTCGTCAGAGCAAAAACCTCTATTGGCTCTTCCACATTCTTAAAATCAAATTGACCGACCGATTGCATTTGGATGTCAGGTTGGTTCTTTAACTCATCGCGCACTCGTTTTGAGATAAGAATAGAACCTGGGATCCCAAGTGATTCGATTCGCGAGGCGATGTTGATACTATCTCCATAAGCCATACCATCTTCGAATACAATAGTGCCTAAATGGATGCCGGTTCGTACGGGGACCACAGGGTCCTGCAGAAAAGCCAATTGGAAGGCCATGGCACAGCGAATAGCTTCTAAAGGATTATTAAAAGTGCAGAGGGCGCCGTCTCCATAGAATTGAACAACATGGCCATTGTGGGACCTTACCTCCTGGACAAGTTCAGATTGAAACCGTTTGAGCAGGGTAGAAGCACCTGCTTCGTCTCTTTGCATCAGGGCAGTATAGCCCTGGATATCGGCAAAAAGAATGGCGGCAAGCTTCCGCTCCGATGTGGAATTCTTTTGGTTTGATTCAATGTCCATACTAGGACTTTAAATTAAGGAGAAAATCTGTTTGTGCCGTCAGTTGCCCCTAACACCTTTGGAATGCCCGCTTTCAGACAACTCTGCCTGTGGCAGTCAGGATTTCCGGGCATATTCCAATATGTTTAAGGCAGATTAATTATATAATTTATTCTTGTGTTTCTGGATTTTCAATAATTTCTTCAACAGGAGGAAAGTAGTTTTTAGTGTTTTCCTCAATAGTCCTTTTAAGATTGAAGAGATTAGTTTCCTCCTGGCTTACAAAAGTACCGCTCATCAAGGCCATAAGCGATTTTGAGAACATACCATTCCCTACAGCCGTTGTGCTCGAACTTATTTTTGTTTTGCCATCCATCTCAGACATACGGAGGGTATAGTCCATATTCATAAAGTCGTTTTCAAAAGTCATGGAAATAGATTCATTAGGAACGATGTCCATGATGGTTTCCCGGATGACCATTTCCTGTCCGTTATCGATGAAATATACATCAGAGACGGAACCTACTTCCCCCGGTGTACCACTTACATGTTCAATTTTTTGAAAGCCATCCAGCCAGTCGCCCATTTTTTCTTCATCCTGACTCACAGCCCAGGATTCGGCCAGGGGCTTGTTCACGGTAATCACGTTCTTATAGGCTACTTCCGAAGAAAAGGCGCCGATCAGGACAAATACAAGAACTAGAAGGGCAATAATTCCGAGAGCATATTTTAAAAATTTCATATATCAAAAGTTTAAATGTTTCCACCTGTTGATAAAATATAAAGCTATCCGGATCATAATCTATGCTATTGGATCCATAGGAATACTCCGGAGCGACATAGCGATAAGAAATTTACTTTATTCTTTATGATCTGTCTTCTTTTCATCAGGCTCTTTGTAGATCGCCAAACGTTCAATCCAAAAGATGTCTGACTCAAAGAATTGCAGTCTGGTTTGAACCACCTTATCGGTTACATCTCTTTCTGATTTGCTAACAAATCGCGCTTTTGAGCCATTAAAATCCAGTGTATACTTCCCATTAATGTCCTTGACACTATCTGCTGAAAAAGAAACGATAAATGTATTAGTGCTAAAGTTCCTTTTAATGTCAATCGTCCATTTTCCTTTGCCATATTTATGTTCTTCGTTCGGCGTGCTCAGTTCACTTTTTCTATAAAAATGAAATAAAAATGTGCCATCTTCATTCAGCGTTAGCGTGTTTTTATCAACATGGGGCCCATTTCCAAGTTGTCTGAAATAGGTGCCGGGTATCTGATCCATTTGTGCATACACTCCGATGCTCAATACCAGAAATAAAAAGGTAATAACACGTTTCATATTAAATACAATATACAAAGGCCTGGTCTAATATAAATTCCTAAAGATCACACCGATATAATTAATTTCAATGGGTTCATTCAATGAACAAGCGCCTTAAATCCCCCATACACCATACGCGAGGCATCAAATATCAATCTTGATGGATCGGTCAAAGGGCTAACAAGCTCCGTCATTCTTGGATCGGCCGGTACCAGTTTGTTAGCCTGGTCGCGCACTTCTTTAGACGGGAATACGACCCAGCCAAAAATAATAGCTTCATCGGTTTTGGCATCTACCATGTCGGCGAAGGAACAGGTACCTTCCAAATGAAGATCCTCACCTATATTTTCAAAGTAGGCGAGGGCGCCGTATTCCTTCCAGATGGCAGCTACTTTTTCGGCTACCCTTCTATATTCATCTACGTGCTCTTTTGGAATAGGAAGTACGAATCCGTCAATATAGTTGGCCATTGTTGGTTGCTTAATTTGTAAAAAGCCCGTTGACACATGAGTATGCCGACATCACGGCAAACTCAGCACAGGCATACAGCATTCAAAATACAAATTTTAAACCTGTCAACCGATACGTTTATTCTAAATCCTATTTAAGCGTGTCACTGAGCGTACCGCTCATGGCAGCCGGAAATGCTACGATCACGATCCGTTTGACTGCCAATAGATTATCAATACCCCATGGGCATTTTTGAAGAAGGGTCAGTATTACAGCAACGACAAGGAAAGAAAGAAGGTAGGTGCCTAAAACCCGTTTTACAAATTCAAAGACGTAGCCTCTGAGGGTTATCTTATAAAAGTTGAAATAGACAAAGACACTAATAAACAGTAAGGAAAGGAATGCGATTAAAGCGACATTGGTATTGGGTAATACCTGGCCCAGGTTCCAGGCCTCCTCGGTTAGTGACACAGGGATGGCCAATAAGGCCGAACCTACCAACACCTGCATAATGTCACGAGGTTTGAACTCTAACATCAATGGCTTTAAGGCATAGCTGATTATTTGCCCGGATTTATCTGCCACCGGTACAACACGATGTAAATAGCCGTTGATCCTTTTTATGGTGCTTTCTCTGATGTCTATTTTTTGATCCATAGGTCGGAAATTAGTGCCGTCTATACATGTCGTAAAACAGGATAGAAGGGCAAACCTAAATTACACATTCCGATTTTCAATTCCAATCAGGCCTGGATAGACTATGGATCACGGCGTTTGGGCCTGGATCGTTGGAGTTTTTGTTCGTAACATCGTAATGCCAAGCCACAGGAACCAAATGATCTGACTGAGTCCAAACACTTCTGTAAACACATCAAGTGGGTAGATGGTAAGAATACCTGTAATGCCCACTAATAGGCCAAGATAATTCAATGGGCCAGAGAATACCTTCGCTTTGAGGCCTATGATGCTTATGAGGAGTACCCATAAACCCCCTACTATTTCGTTTCCCCCTCCAAGGCCTTCGGTAACAACGCCAATACTTGACCAAAGCAACATGGCGTTGTCTGCATCCTGAGTCCCCATATCCACTACGGTATTCAGACCTATATTAGCGATCATACCACTCGCCATAACCAGGCCCACCCAAATTATCCCGAATACAGAAGCTACGTTTGAAAGGTAGGGGTAATAGTTTTTTAGTCTTTGGTGAATAGCTAAGACCAGGACTGCGAGTAATATTCCAAAGAGCACATAGCTCATCAAATTTAAGATCGACAAGGTGCTATAATTTTCGGTAAGAAAATCAAGTTTTTCTACGGAAGTTGCATCCGTCTTTGGGTAAACCAAAACGCCCCCATAGACGATAAATGCTATAATGTAAATGATCGCCTCTAAAATGGCAGCAACCCCGCCAACTAGTTGAATATTATTTGATTTCATGTGTTTACCCCTTAGTCAACCAGACGATCGAGGAGATATGTTGTGACAAGATTACCGATCTGTAAATAGACGTTGCAGTCAATCATTTTTTTGGAACAAGTTTTATCGACTTTACTTTCACCGATTCGACTTTCTCCCTACTATAGAATAGTGGAAAGAACTTGTCTTTTGCCCAGGTATCAAATAGATTATCATAGAAAGGACTATCAGGATCTCCCGATTGCCCCGGAGAATTGGTAAACAAAGAGCTATCAAAATCCCCGGTATCGATAATCACCCTAAAAGAAGCGCCACTGGATTGGTTGTCATTATTGCCCGTGCTTCCAACAGTAGTGCCATTGCCTCCCCTGGGATGTGGACCTACTTCTAATTTCTCCCGTGTGATTGAATCCACTGCAGCACTCATTGGATGTCTAAGTTTGATATGCTTAAATTTTTCTTGTCCATAGTGCCAATTCGACATATCATTTCCCAACCTGACTTTCAACTTATTCACGCTTTCCTCCAGTGCTTGTACTATAAAAGCATCTCTTCCTTTCATAGGATCGGTTCCAAATTTTCCATCAGGGAAAACCAACCAATTGACAACTTTAGTTAATTGAAGACCACTAATAGTCCGGATCTCTTTCGGGATGACCAGAGATTCCATTTTGTCTTTTAACAGCCTTTCCCATGTGACATATATGGCAGCTTCTTTTGAGTCGGGGTTTAATTGATGATCTTCCCATTCTACGAGCATTAACCTGGCTTTTTCTGTAAGTTCATCCTTAGCGGTTAGATTTTTCAATAGGGGACAAATAAGTCTGGCAGCTAATGAAGTATAGTCAGTTACATATTCCGCCATATCCATTACCGTATGTTTCCTGCCATTTCTCAACATTTCATCTACGCGTAGCCCTCTGTATGGATCTGACCAGGAAAATCCAATGGCATCCATATGAGGATAATTGATTGGCGTTACATTTTGATTTGCAGTTGAGAAAATGCCCGATTCAGGATTGTATACGTTCGGTTTCTTTTTGATCTCCAAATACTTTTCCCATTCGTAGGATCCATCGCCGGGAACAGGAACCATGCCGCTAAAATTTTTACGGACAGGAGCTATGCCTACTGCTTGCCATCCGATATTTCCCTCTTTATCGGCCCATATCATATTCTCACCAGGGATATTACTATAATTACAGGCTTCTCTAAATTCTTCAAAAGTTTGAGATTGATTCATGCGCAAGCTTGCCAGATATGGGGAGCCGCCTATTTCCAGCCAGCCACATCTCACAGCATATGCTTTGTGATTTTCGGGATCCTCATACACTATAGGACCATGTTTTGAATATTTTAATGGTACCTGTCTGGATCTCTGTCCTTTGACAGCTATTTCTTCATTTATGATTTCCATCTCCAGCCAATCACCTTGATACATGTATTGATTGTGATTTTGCGGATTTGTATCATAGACATAAAGATCCTCGGCATCCGTTCGGAAGACCGTCAGTCCCCAAGCTCCTATACCATTATGGCCTATGGAGATGCCCGGAATCTCTGGTTCGCCTCCACCTATTACATTCCATCCCGGACCTACCAAATGCGCCATATAACGAAGTGATGGTACTGCTTGTGTACGATGTGGATCATTGGCCAACATAGGATATCCACTTGCCGTATGTTCGCCTGATACTGTCCAATTATTACTCCCAAAATTGTCCAGATCATTCTTTTTTTCGATTGCGTCAGATTCGGTATTCTGTTTTGCTAAGTATCTATAACCATCCAAATCATTCCTGACATTTGCGATTATATCTTCAGGCTGAAATCTAAGAGGTCTCCTATAGGCATTATAAAGCGCTAATATGTCATCGTACAACAGGGATTGATCTATTTTAGGGTCTATGCTTAGATCAGGATCTCCAGGGTGGAAATAGTTAATCTCCTTTACTTTCTCAACACCTACTTTGGAAACCTGTCGTGAGATTGTCAATTCCTGGCCAATATTCCCAAGCAGTCCCTGGTGTCTTGATATTACAACTTCCGGAGTCCAATGTTGTGGTTTTGTATCCAGTAATTTAAACTCTAATGGCAACTCATCCGGCTTGGAATTTATATAATCAATGTATGCATTCACACCTTCGACATAAGAAGTGATTATGGCCTCGCCATTTTCATGATAATGGCTCATCTCGTCATTTATATCTCCCCTGAACATAAATAACCGGGTCCCTATATCCCTTTTGAGCTCCCGTACCCCCAGAAGCTCTGCCACAGTTCCTGTAGCTTGTCTTCTCCAGACTTCAAACTGAAACAATCTGTCTCTTGCTGCGTTCCAACCTTGCGCAAAAAATAGATCTTCTTCAGTTTCAGCATATATATGAGGTATACCCCAGGCATCTACCAGAATTTCAACAGGTTTTTCTAAGCCCTTTACCGGATAGTCCTGTCCTCTAAGTATTACAATCCATGTAAAAGCAAGGATTAAGGTATATGTGATCTTCATAAAATGTTGGTTTTTTCTACTTCCTTGATTTTAGGTGATGTTACTTTTAGTGATCTCCAAGGTAAGGAATCTCCCAAAACGGCATATACTCTGTCCAACCCAGGAAGAAGGAAAAGAAGACATGAATAAATGGAGCCGATAAGAAACTCAGGAAGAGATATAAGAGGGTTCTTTTGGCATTCATTTTCAGTAGGATAGGGGGCAAAAGCACCGTCACTAACATGGGTATGGGATAGTAGACCCACCAGGGCAAGCCCCATTGTGCGCCATATTTACCAAATAACATACCCAGCACGACAATAAAAAAAGAGAGAATAAGCACAAGCCTGAATTGTTCTTTAAAACGTGTTTTGCCGATAACTATACTGATTATAAATAGGAAGAGCAGGAGGGAAGCCAGGATCATTACAGGAAAATGCCAGGCCGTATGTGCTGCTTGCTGGAGAATACTAAGTTTCACTTTGTGTTTTAATCAAGGATCTTTATTGTAAGCCGCATTAGATAACTGAACACGTTTTAGACTTCGAATTCTAAGTTAAGCAAATGCCATTTCCCGATTGTATTTTCTTTGGTATTCTTTAGGGGAGAGCCCGGAATATTTTCTAAAATTGGCTCTGAACGCCTTTTCGTCATTATATCCGATATCATACATTACCTGAAGGACTGTCTTTGCATTGGATTCCAGTTTCTTCTTGGCAGCTTCCACCTTTCCACGCTAAATGTACTCCAATGGTGCATTGGAAGTGGCTTTTTTATATATTTTACCGACATATATTTGTAATGTGATCTAAAACAAAAAACAACTAGTATGGAAAATCAAGAAGTAATGGTGGTTTATAAATGGACTGCTAAAGAAGGAAAATCAGAAGAACTAAAGGCCATTTACAAAGAAGTTGAAGGCCAAATGCAGTCTAACGAGCCCGGAGCTTTAAAAGTCCAATGTTATTTTGACGAGACATCCTCTACTTTGATCGTTATGGACCTTTTTTCAGACGCTAACGCAGTAGGCTTTCATCTAGGCACTACGGCAGCCGGACATTTCCAAAATTTGCTCCAGATCGCTATTCCGGGAGAATTTTTATTCTGTGGTAATGTACCTGAAGAGATGAAGCAGGCAGCTTTGGGTATGGGATTGAATGCCACTTTTGCTCCGAATATATTCGGCTTTGAAAGGGCATAAATTCTTTAAAAAGAATATTGAGATCTGGAACAGAATGAGCGGCACATTCATTCCGCTTATTTGTCATGATAAGGTCCAGCTTCAACCAGACTCCATTGAAGAAAGTTTCAAATGACTAATAATAAGCACAAATTGGAAATTACCATGATTCCTCTCAGTGTTTAGGTTACTTCATTCAGGCTATAATATAGCCAACGCCATGATCTCTAATATAAAACCTAAGGATCTAATTTTCCGGATTGGAACCCATAGGATTCCATTAAATAAAGTGAATATACTTTTTTAATAGTGTTACAAGGCGCCCGCATTGGTGCGCATATATCTCAGGTAACGTGTTATTCTTCGCCCACATGTTTTTTATAAAAAATCCATGCTTCCCGTGCGACATTTCTTCCCAATTCCAAACCGGCTATGTTATCCGCTTGAATATGATACCCTCCCAAAACTCTTGAGATACCAGCCATTTCTGCGGTTTCTGTAAAGGTTGGAAATTTCAATGTCACGGTATCCCCTAATTTATCCGGCTCAGTCATGGCACCAGCAACTAATTGCACTTCTTCCCCGAATTCATCGCTTCCTGTCCACAACTTTAACGCTTCTGCGCAACCTCCGCTTATGGTGCTGTGCCCCGAGGTATAGCTAGGAAACGGGGGACACAAAAAGGTTTCAGGCGAATATGGTCTCCATTGCTGTCCCTTAATATTTTCCCATCCTTTGCCTTCACCTCCCCATGCTTTAATGATCTGGTCTTCGTAATATTTATGGACTAGAGCATACGGCCTCGCGAAATCATAATACATTTTCGAATCCCATGAAGCTATAAAAGCATCCATGGCCACAACCTGATTATAAAAATACATCTGTACATCCTGGTCGAGAGTGTGGTTATCCCTTTGCGACACATGTTGTGCAAATTTCAACCAGTGTCCGGCTTGTTGAACCGACTCGGGACCGTCGCGCATGAATTCTACCAGAGCCTTTTGCTCATCAGTTAAGTTGGCCTGTAACTCGATCACTTCCTGTACTTCCCTTTCCAGTTGTTCAGAGCCGATCATTGGTGGAGGGCCCGGCCGAAACTGATCAGCAGACTGCAAAGCGATCGGCATTACCTTGTCCCAAAAAGGTGTTAAGCAACCCGGAGCAAATTTCCCTCCTTTTCCATCTGAAAAGTATTTCGGTTGCCAACGATTCAGATCCACATTTTTATCAACCGAATTCACGGGTTCATACCCCACATAATTAAAATAAGGTTTACCATTCGAGCCTTCTTCCTCGCCATATTGATTGGCCCCATCACCTTTTCGGGCTTCAATTACTGCCTGGGCGGCTAAATTCCCTATTCCCTCGGGAGTACCGGGATCCAGACTTTTGTTCGTAGGATCTAAACCCAATTGCCTCATAAAATGCTCAAATTGCTCTTTATCCGAATAGTAGTATTCATTCATAGCCCGAAACGCGGCATAGCTGATGGCGATTTCTTTATTTTTTAAAGTATGTTCGATTTTAGGCCTTCTTTCCACATCATCCAGGTAAACCGGGATCGCCTTTTCGTCATATCGTGACCAGGCATCAAAAACAGCAACAAAAATCAATCCCAGGTACCGAGAAGTTATGGTCGGCCTGGGTTTAAAACGTTCCGTATCATTGGCCGTGGCCGTCAAAGCCATTTCCCCCCATTTATACGCGATATTTTCAGTTCCCGTGGGTTCTAGCATGGCAATATTATTCCGACTTTCACCTGTCCGATTGCCTTCCTTACAGCCGATTACTAAAATCATAACCACTAAGATCAAGTACTTTTCATTCATGATTCGATCCGTTTAATATTGTTATTTTCTTGTGAGACATAATGTCATTTAAATGCAGCATGGCGGGCCTAAACCTGATGTCTATTTGCTAAAACACTTGAAGTCTCAGCTACATACATCCGGTTTAGTGCTTGCATTACAGTACTATTTGAATGTTGTTTGTTCAAAGCCTATCTATTTGGAAATTGTAGTGCGAAGTTCAATAGAAGAGGACTTCTATTTTATGATATTTGTCAAGTAAATCAGGTTTTAGTAGATAAAATTGGGATGCGTCACCTGCCTGCAGGGTTATCGCTGCAGCAAGACGGGCTGGGTAGATTAGGACGATTTAAGCTGTAGGGTTTTATTTTTAACCTTAGGCCGATAAATATGCAATGGCATCCTCAATCGTCTCCACGAATGTATTAGAAGTATCAAATAACTCCACCTTGGGATTTGGCATTTACCAAACACAGCTAAGATAATAAGTAGTTATACCGATTTATCGTAAGCCTCTTTGATCCAGGTTTTCAATTCGTCGTCAATTTCATTGACATCATGTAATTGCACCCTGTGTGTACACATCGATCCAAAAGGGCCGGAATTTTCGAGTCGGCCCGAAACCGCTTTGTCTTTTAGCTTAAAGCCCAGGTCTATTCTTGTTTTGGTGGCCGGCTTGATCAGAACAAATTGCCGTTTTCGGATGATACTTACGCTAGCCTTTTTGGGCGTAATAGTCACATCGTTTCCGAGTGTTTTTATATAGTCGATCAATTTTTGATAAACGGGGTAGAGGGCTTCCTTGCCTTTGTATTGCTCAGATACCAGGTCGACCTCTGAAGAATCCTTGTCTTTGGCAAGTGATACGATCGTATTGGCAAAGCCATGGGTGACCTGATGCTCAGATTTTAGGTATTTGACGGCTTCTGAATGCTTGGCAAAGGATTTTCCCTTTAGAATCTTCACCCATTCGTCTAAGGACTTTCCCGTTTTCTCGGGCATATTGGCGATCATTGTTTGCAGTGCTTTATCCATAGTATCTGTTTTTTAACTATTTCCAGGCCTTGGATCCATAAGATCTCAGACTCAAAAAATTGAAGTCGGGTTTTGATGATCCGATCAACGTCCTCAATCATTCTCCGGCCGGTGTAGGAGGCCCTGAACATTGTAATAGGGCATAGGCATTAAAGCTTCGAATTGGTTACAAATGCAATATATTTTCCATCCGGTGACCAGCTGGGGACATTAATAGTACCCTGGCCCCCGTATACATAGCCTATGACCTTGGGCATGCCCCCTTCATACGGCATGATCCGTAACAGGCAATGTTTGTAAAAAGGGTGTGAGCTCGGGTCTATTTCTTTCGGAAAGGAGATAAATACGATCCATTTTTGGTCCGGACTTATATGGGGGAACCAGTCGTTGTGCTCATCAAAAGTGAGCTGGACTTGGTTTTTACCATCTGCATCCATGCGCCAAAGTTGCATAGTACCGGTCCGCACCGAGTTAAAGAAAATATACTTGCCATCGGGACTGTATTCGGGGCCGTCATCCAGGGAATTTTCCCTGGTAAGTCGCTTTTCCTTACCTGTGTCTATATCTATACTATAAATGTCGTATTGCCCTTTGCGTTGGCCTGTGAATACCATTTTCTTATTATCCGGAGACCAGCCGTGTAAATAGGAAGCGCCGACACCAGGCTTGGTAACCACTTTGGGATTAGCGTGGCCCCCTGATGGCAAATAGTACAACGTAGAACTGCCTTCATCCTCTGGATTATGGTGACTTATGCCCAGAATACTGCCATCAAAAGTAAGCACGTGATCGTTATTGTTGTTGTTCGCAAAGCCCGTATTTAAAGGCGTTATAATTCCATTGTTAAGATGGTATTGATAGAGCAAGCCCTCTGAGTTATAGATCAAGTGCGAGCCATCTACAGACCAATTTGGGGCTTGTATAGAATAGGAGGAGCTGTAGAGTATTTTTCTGTGTCCGCTGTCCACTTCCATCACTTCGTAGAATAATTGCTCATGACTTAAAAAAGAGGAAGCATATTACCTCAATGTTGATAGAGATGAGTTGTTAACGATAGTACGACCCAACGCAGAAAAAGAGCTCAACGGCAAGCTCCT
>CAJHYF010000096.1_pt1 | contig 13743 bp, 11 predicted proteins | sample 9198671 | NCBI WGS metagenome assembly CAJHYF01 (sample SAMEA7708369, study PRJEB35096) | sediment metagenome | biome: marine neritic benthic zone biome [ENVO:01000025]; feature: sediment [ENVO:00002007]; material: shallow marine sediment [ENVO:03000034] sea grass bed [ENVO_01000059] ... | reverse complement strand
TCATCCTACCTGGAGAGGGGCGATAGGTTCAGTTTCACGGGAAACCTTTTTTTGGTAGGTGGATGGTTATCTATTACTAAATTAGGGGAATTGCTGTTGCGAAAAATTAACGGAGGAAGCTTAAAAGCCAATCTTTAAAAAAGAAAAGGAAGGCGATTGGGGGTGTTCACCTTCCTGAATGATCTTATGGTCGTGCCTCTAAGATCAGATTAAAGGGGGTTTCAGTTGCACGGCGGAATCGTTTGAATCCACCTTGAATCGCCACATCACGCAGTCTTTTTTCTCCAGCCTGAGCGCCCAGGGCCAGGCCTACATCCTGACTCAATGAGCTTGGCACACATAGTACAGTAGAGAAGGAATAGAATGCCCTGCCAACCGGATTCAAGTTCTCGGCCAGGGTGTCATTGGCAAAAGGTTCTACCATCAAACAGGTTCCATCTGGTTTCAAAGCCTGTACCACATGCTTACACGCCCCTACGGGATCGCCCATATCATGGAGGCAGTCAAAGAATGCGACTAGGTCATACTCCTCTCCTGGAAAGTCCTGGGCGGCCCCTACTTCAAAAGAAATATTCTTGAGGCCTGTTTTTTTAGCTTCGGCTGCAGCATGATCCACGGATCCTTTATGAAAGTCATAGCCTATAAATGTAGAATTTGGAAAAGCTTCTGCCATGATCATCGTAGAAGCTCCATGTCCACATCCGACATCAGCTACTTTGGCGCCCCGTTCAAGTTTTTCAACTACGCCATCTAGGGATGGTAGCCAATTTTGTACAAGATTCGTACTGTAGGAAGGTCGGAAGAATTTCTCTGTGCCGCAGAAAAGGCAACTATGGTGGTCGCCCCATGCAACACCTTCTCCCGATTTGAATGCTTTCTCCATTATTTCTTCATCGTGGTACATGGATGAGATCGCATAATAGGCCCCTGTCATAAGAACCGGACTTGACGGATTACTAAATACCATCGATTGTTCCGGCGATAAAGAGTATTGTTCCTTTTCTGGGTTGTAAGTAATATAGTCGGATGCAGCCATAGCAGCCAACCATTCGCGCATATAGCGCTCTCCTGTGCCTGTCGCATCTGCCAGGGCTTTTGACCCGGTTGGACCGTAATCGTCAAGGGCTTTGAAAAGTCCAAGTCTGTCACCAATCAGTATTAATGGACCCACAGCTGCTGCGCCCATTTCAGTGACCATTTTTACTAAAAATTCGTTAAGTTTTTCCTCATTGACCTGAGGAGTCTTTTGTTCATTCACTTCCATGATTTGTTATTTAATAGGATAATACAATTCAAAACAAATCATCTATCTGTAGCCAGTACAGGAGGAACTATCAATTGGAGGAAAGGAGGAATGTAATGCTTAGAAAGATGGGTGGGGGAAATGCCCTTTCAAGGTACAAAATTACCCTGTACCAAAAAGTTAAATTTTAGGTTTTGGGCGGTAAAAACCACTCAATATGGCCGCACTTCGTGCAGATATAACAATTGGCATTTCTATTGGCCCAGTCCACATCTAAAAGACTGAATAAACGCGTATTCAATAGCGTGCGCCTCTGATAAAATTCATCATGCTGACAATGTCCGCAACGAAGTGGATTTCCTTTCAGTTTTAGTTTGATGCGTTCTTGCTTTTTAGATCGTCCCATCATACACTTTATTCAAATAATCCGGTTTGATCCCCACCCTTTATTCTACCTAAATGTTTATAGGCTCTTTCCGTGGCTTCGCGGCCTCGGGGAGTACGCATAAGGAATCCCTGCTGGATAAGGAAGGGTTCGTATACTTCTTCAAGGGTTTCGGCATTTTCAGATACGGCGGTTGACAGGGTATTGATACCTACAGGGCCACCTTTAAATTTGTCTATTAAGGTAGTCAGGATTTTATTGTCCATTTCATCAAGGCCATGTGTATCCACATGTAATGCTTTGAGGCCGTATTTGGATATCTCCAGGTCTATATTGCCGTCGCCTTTTATTTGTGCAAAATCCCGCACTCTTCTCAACAGTGCATTCGATATTCTCGGGGTCCCCCTGCTACGACCCGCAATTTCAATGGCGGCATCCTGAGTAATGGGTATTTTTAAGATGTCTGCACTGCGTGCTACTATTGTAGATAATAATTCGGTGTCGTAGTATTCGAGTCGACTTGCAATGCCGAAACGGGCTCGCATAGGTGCAGTAAGCAGTCCGGAACGGGTAGTTGCCCCTATTAGGGTAAAGGGTTGCAGATTGATCTGTACGGAACGTGCATTGGGCCCTGTCTCCAGCATGATATCTATCTTATAATCTTCCATTGCCGAGTAGAGATATTCTTCTACGACCGGACTCAGTCTGTGAATCTCATCAATAAATAAGACATCCCTTTCTTCAAGGTTGGTCAGTAAGCCAGCGAGATCACCAGGTTTATCTAAAACGGGCCCTGAAGTAACTTTAATACCTACGCCCAATTCATGGGCCAGGATATGCGCCAGTGTTGTTTTACCCAATCCGGGCGGGCCATGGAATAGGGTATGATCTAAGGCCTCATGCCTCAAGTTTGCAGCCTGAACAAACACTTTTAGGTTGTCCAGTACCTGGACTTGCCCAGTGAAATCATCAAAGGAAATTGGCCGCAAAGCCCTTTCTATTTCCAGCTCTTCTTGAGAAAAGTTGTCAGAGGTAGGATCCAAGTGTTCATTCATGGTATCAAAGATACTAAATACAATATCCTTATCATTCAGAAAGCAGGCCTGTTACTAGCTCTAAACTTCTTCACTTACTTTATGATTTTTATCAGCTTAATTAATGGAAATTATGTGCTATTTTGTAGAGAATCTACAAGGGTACAATATCTTTGCAGAGTGTTTAATTTGGACAAAAAACAATAACATGGCAACATCTTTCAACCTAAATCAATACGGGATAGAAACCGAAACCATATTCCGGAATAGTAGTGTACCGGTTTTATATGAGTTGGCGTTAGAACTTGAGAAAGGAACAGCGATCTCCGATGTGGGAGCATTAATGACATACTCCGGCGAAAAAACTGGGCGTAGTCCTAAGGACAAGCGAATCGTGCGTCATCCGGAATCTGAAAACAACATAGACTGGGGCGATATCAATATGGGTCTTGACGAGCACACCTTCATGGTAAACCACGAACGTGCTATTGACTATCTGAACACATGCGATCAATTATTCGTTGTAGATGGTTTTGCAGGATGGGATCCTAAGTACCGATTAAAGACGCGGATCATTTGTACACGTGCTTATCATGCCTTATTCATGCAGAATATGCTGATCATGCCAACAGAAGAAGAATTGGAAAACTACGGGGAACCTGATTATGTAGTATTCAACGCAGGAAGATTCCCGGCTAATAGGTATACAAGTGAAATGACTTCAAAAACCAGTGTAGATCTGCATTTGGAAAGAAAAGAAGTGGTAATACTTGGTACACAGTACGCCGGCGAAATGAAAAAAGGTATCTTCTCTGTCATGAATTACCTGATGCCGTTAGAAGATGTGCTACCCATGCACTGTTCTGCTAACGTTGGCGATGCTGGTGATGTAACTCTATTGTTTGGGTTATCCGGTACAGGGAAAACAACATTAAGTGCTGATCCCAAACGCAAATTGATCGGAGATGATGAACATTGCTGGACGGATACAGGCGTATTTAATATTGAGGGGGGATGTTATGCTAAGGCGATAAACCTCTCTGCGGAGAACGAACCGGATATCTATAATGCGATCCGCTTCGGTACTGTCCTGGAAAATGTCGTCTATGACAAACATAGCCGGGCTGTGGATTATACGGATACTTCTATCACACAGAATACACGGGCTTCCTATCCGATCGAATTTATAGACAATATTCAGATCCCATGTATTGCGGGTCACGCCAAGCATGTTATCTTCCTTACCTGTGACGCCTTTGGTGTCTTGCCACCTGTTAGTAAGTTGACGCCTCATCAAGCCAGCTATCACTTTATCTCCGGTTACACGGCGAAAGTGGCGGGTACGGAAATGGGAGTTACTGAGCCCCAGGCAACATTTAGTGCCTGCTTTGGCGCTGCATTTATGATGTGGCACCCGAATAAATATGCCGAATTGCTCGCAGAAAAATTAGAACAGCATGGTGCGCAGGCATGGTTGGTGAATACTGGCTGGACAGGCGGCGCTTTCGGAGTGGGTTCACGATTTAAGTTAAAATATACCCGGGCAATGATTGATGCCATACACAATGGTGATTTTGACAATGCTGAATTTGTAATGGATGAAGAATTCGGATTAGAAATCCCAACTTCTTGTCCTAACGTTCCCTCTGAAGTGCTCATTCCAAAAAATACCTGGGAAGATAAACAAGCCTATGAGGAAGCGAAGCAAAAGCTAGTCAGATTGTTCCAGGAGAATTTCAAACAATTTGAGGCCGGCGTAAATGCAGAGATCCTCAAAGCCGGGCCAAAAGATAGTATGGCACTGTCTTCATAAAGTATAATACCCGTTATATAAAAACCCGCCGGATCCGGCGGGTTTTTTTATCAATTGCCCAGAAAGCTTTGGGATTGCTCTGGTCGCTTCAGGAGTTCGGAAGAATCCAGGAATTCTATGATCTCGATATGAGGGTCACCGTAGAGAAATAGCTTTGAGCTACCCCTGGCGATCAATTCAAGATCTCTAAAAGCATGAATACGCGCTGTAGGTGTCTCATCTAATTCTGCCTTTACAACTGCCGCCCTTAAGTCTTGTGCTTTTAAATTGGTATTTCCATTCATTTTTAAGGTCATTCGCTCCGTACTTCCATCCATTCGCGAATCGGCATTCTTTACCATATCCAGGTCAATGGCATCGGAAACGCTATATAATTTTAAGTCTGAACGTTCTTTCAGGATGAGATGCAGAGAATCTGCTTCTATATTAAAGTCGCCTTTACTTGTGCCTTGCATTGTTATATCAATCACATCTGCGCTTGCCCTGAGTTCTAAACGAGAATTAGCATAGGTTTCTATGTTAATCACCGGGGCGTCTATAACGTCCTGCATGCTCAGTTTACCTTCGCGAATTAGTAAGGAATTCAGTTCATTGTAATGAACTGTGATCTCCAGTTTACGTTTTGATGTCACCCGGTAAAAGGAACTTATTGTAAGCAGGCTATCTCTTACATCGAACTTGAAGATATCTATCAGGTTGTCATCTGCAATAATCGTATAGCCTGGAGACGATGCCTTTTCAAGGTAAATTTCCAAATCATCTGTCAATTCAATTGCCGTAAAGGGAGGTAATTCCTCTCGAACTGTGGTTACCTCTTTGTTCCCTTTGATCTTGGGTTTTCTCTGTGCGTGCACTGCCACTGTACACAAGGCAAGTGCAATTAATACAAGTTTTTTCATTTTCATTTCTAGTTAGTGCGGATGATAAATTTATTGCAAAAATCTAAGTCTTAGACTCATACTGAATAAAATCCACAAAAAAGCCCATCAAAAGATGGGCCAAATCTTATTTTTTTTACATCAAAGTGTTAATGATGTAATTCTTCTTCATTCTCCTTTAGCGGAATATGCTGCGGCACAAAATCTTGTCCGGGGATTACATATTCCCCATCTGGCATGGTCTTGCTATAATCATATGCCCATCGGTGAACTTCAGGAATTGCTCCTTCCCAGTTGCCATGGAAATGCTCAATAGGAGCTGTCCATTCCAAAGTATTAGAATTCCATGGATTCTGTTCTGTTGGCTTCCCGTAGAAAATACTTGAAATGAAGTTATAGAGGAATACTAACTGAGCCGCTCCGGCAATCAAGGCAAATACAGTTATCAAGATATTAACATCAGTAAGTTCATCGAACATTGGGAATGCCGTATTCTCATAATACCTTCTTGGCACACCGGCCATTCCTACGAAATGCATAGGGAAGAATACCCCATATGCCCCTACTGCGGTAACCCAGAAGTGCACATAGCCCAGATTCTTGTTCATCATACGCTTGAACATTTTCGGGAACCAATGATAGACCCCTGCGAAGAGGCCATATAAGGCTGAAATTCCCATCACAAGGTGGAAGTGAGCCACAACAAAATATGTATCATGCACATTAATATCGAGCGTACTATCTCCTAAAATGATCCCCGTCAAACCACCGGAAATAAAAGTTGAAACCAAGCCAATAGAGAATAGCATTCCCGGATTGAGTTGCAGATTCCCCTTCCACAAGGTGGTGATATAATTGAATGCCTTCACAGCTGAAGGAATTGCGATCAACAAGGTTGTAAATGTAAATACAGATCCCAGGAATGGATTCATTCCGGAGATAAACATATGGTGGCCCCAAACGATAGTCGATAAGAAGGCGATGGCAATAATTGAGGCTACCATTGCCCTATAACCAAAAATTGGCTTACGCGCATTGGTAGACATCACTTCAGAAGTGATCCCTAGTGCCGGCAGTAATACGATATATACTTCGGGGTGACCGAGGAACCAGAATAAATGCTCAAATAGAACCGGGGAGCCGCCCTGATAATGCAATACTTCTCCCTGAATAAAAATATCCGAAAGGAAGAAAGAAGTGCCAAAGCTTCTGTCCATGATGAGCAATAAAGCAGCTGATAAAAGTACCGGGAATGAAACAACTCCAATGATCGCTGTCACAAAAAATGCCCAGATGGTCAGTGGAAGTCTTGTCATTGACATTCCTTTGGTTCGCAGATTAATAACGGTCACTATATAGTTCAAAGAACCGAGTAAGGAAGAGGCAATAAAGATGGCCATCGAAACTAACCACAGGGTCATCCCCATTCCGGATCCAGGTTGCGCCAAGGGTAAAGCACTAAGTGGCGGGTAGATCGTCCAACCAGCTGCAGCAGGTCCTGCTTCCACAAATAAGGATATCAGCATGATCACACTTGAAAGCCAGAATAACCAATAGGAAACCATATTTAAAAATCCGGAAGCCATATCCCTCGCCCCGCATTGTAACGGAATAAGCAGGTTACTGAAAGTACCACTCAAACCTGCGGTCAATACAAAGAAAACCATTATGGTTCCGTGGATAGTCACAAGTGCCAGGTACATATCGGCATCCATAACTCCGTCCGGAGCCCATCGGCCTAGTATGGTTTCAAGAATCGGAAAGGATTCTCCCGGCCATGCCAATTGTAGTCGAAACATGAGCGACATAGCAATCCCAATGATCCCCATGATGAGTCCGGTGATCAGGTATTGCTTGGAGATCATTTTATGATCCTGACTGAATACATATTTGGTAATAAATGTCTCCTTGTGATGATGATGCCCATGATCATCTTCATGATGATCGGTATGTGCATGTGCGTGTTCAGACATAATCAATTCTTTATAATAATCTTTCTATAGCTTTCTTATTGCATTTCCATTTGTTGGGCAAAGGTTTGTTGCCCTTCTATCCATGCATTGTATTCTTCTTCTGTTTCAACAATGATCTTCATTTGCATATTGTAATGCGATTTACCGCAGATCTTGTTGCACAGAAGTATGTAATCAAACTCCCATGGATCTGAATTTTCCTCACCAGCTGCGGCCCGTTCAGCCCGAATGGCATTGGTGCGTTTTACCTTTGCGACCACATCAGGATCTAGTCGCATATCGGCCGTCGTGATCGTTGGTGTAAATGAGAATTCTGTCGTCATTCCGGGAACGCAATTCATCTGTGCCCTGAAGTGCGGCATATAGGCCGAATGCAATACATCCTGCGAACGGAATTTAAAGTTGATCTTCCTCCCAACAGGCAGATGCAATTCTTTTGCGATCACATCGTCTGAAGCATTGGGATCGGTCTCATCTATTCCCAGGATATTGGCCTTTGCGATATCAATACGACGTACATTCGCTTCTCCCAAGACATTATCTGCTCCGCCATATCGCGCCGTCCAATTGAATTGTTGTGCATAGAGTTCCACGATCAACGGGTCATCCTCATCATTAATATCCATGATATTTGTCCATGTGTACAGACCCCAGATGATCAATCCTGCCAAAACTATAACAGGGATGATGGTCCAGATGAATTCTAGTCGGTCATTATCTGCGTAATACAATGCCTTATTGCCCTTCTTGCCCCGATACTTATAAGAAAAATAGTGCAGTAATGCCTGGGTGATCGTTTGCACAAAAAAGATTATGGCAAAGGAGACCCACATGAGTTGATCATAATCGGCACCGTGCTCTGAGGCTGCAACTGGTAGTAGTGTTTTGGAATATTTGGCGAAACTGAAAATAGTGATCCCGTAAATAAAGATCAGGAACACAAACATCAGAATACCATTGTATTTATTGTCCTTATCTGTGGCTACCTCTGAGACTTCCGTTTTAAGCTGAGAGAGCTCAAATATCTTAGTCATTTGCCAGATAGCTATGGCTATAAGAAGGAGAATCGCTAATGTTAATAATACGGTCATCAGTTATACTATAATGCTTTTACTAATAATGAAACTGCCTGCTTTCTTCAATATAGGGATTGCGGGTTGGCTGCAATGGGGCTTTGGTAAGCGCCCTGAACACCCAAAATATAAATAATCCTGCGAAGAAAAGAATGCCTCCGATCTCAGGAATTCCTATTGACCATTGATCGCCAACTGTCGCAGGCATGATCATATTGAATACATCCATATAATGACCACACAAGATCACTATTCCTGTCATGATCACGAACCAGTTAATCCTTTTGTAATCACTGTTCATAAGCAGCAGTAGCGGGAAAATAAAGTTCATAGCAAGCATCCCAAAATAAGGAAGTTTGAAATCTTCGATCCGAGTTACAAAATACGTAACCTCTTCCGGAATATTTGCGTACCATATCAGCATAAATTGACCGAACCAGAGATAGGTCCAGAAAATACTGAAGGCGAACATAAATTTAGCCAGATCATGTATATGACTGTCATTGACATCGGGTAAATACCCTTTAGACTTCAAATAGATAGATATCATAGCGATCACGGTAATACCACTTACGAACATGCTCGCAAATACATACCATCCAAATAAGGTACTGAACCAATGAGGATCCACACTCATGATCCAATCCCAGGACATGATGGATTCGGTTATCAGGTAAAATACCAGGAAGGCTGCAGACCACCTAAAGTTCTTTATAAAGCTGCTATTATCGTCTGAATTATCCTGAGCAAGGGATAATTTTCTGGAGTATTCCCGATAAAAAATCCAGCCTCCCAGAAATATTGCCGCCCGAATCAGGAAGAAGGTTGGATTCAAGTAGCCACTTTTATTCTGTAAGAGTTCATCATGTGCCACAACATCTGCGTCCATCCATGTGAACATATGGTTCATATGAAGAACTGAAAGGACAAGGATCACAAATACGATTATGCCCCCCGGCACCAGATAGGCCGTAATACCTTCCATTACCCGGAATAACAAGGGTGACCAACCTGCTTGTGAAGCCCTTTGAACTGCATAGAATGCCAAGACGCCCAATGCGATCATAAAGAAAAAGAAAGCGGCAACATACAAGGCAGACCAAGGTCTGTTTTGCAGCTGGTGTAATAAATGTTCATCGTGGGCATCGTCATGATGCGCTTCTTCGGCAGGGGCTGCATGAGCTGCCTCTTCCCCATGGCCTCCTCCGTGCCCATCATCATGAACGGCAACCATTGCCTTTGCTTCTTCAACAGTAGATGGAGCAGAAACAAATCCGACGCCTAATCCTAAAAGCCCTAAAGCCATTAGAATGATTGAACCAATTTTTAATCTGTTAGAAAACGTATACATTCTTTTTCCGCTTATTCTGTTAGTTCAGCCTTTAATTTCATCACGTATTCAGAAACTTGCCAGCGTTCTGTATGATCTAATTGACCGGCATATGAGCCCATGGCATTCAAACCGTAATAGATCACATGGTAAGTGCTACCTACGGTAATATCCCTTCCAACATCAGCATAGCTGGGCACACCTAATATCTTTTCTCTTTTTACCAACGTACCTTGCCCAGCTCCTTTCGGTCCATGGCAAATGGCACAATAGATATCATATAATTCTTTTCCTTCGGTCAGGTTAACTTCTGCATTCAAAGAATCCAACGGGCTAAGTTGAGCCCTAGATTCAAGTTTACCTTCCATATCATTTGCGATTTCATATGGCACTGTACCTCGTGCAATAGTATTCTCAGCTGGTAATAAGGCAAGACTGCCATCGGGTAAGAAATATACAGGCTGGTATGCCTCATAACCCACAGGCTCATACATATTTGGCATGTATTGATAGTTGGGCCGGTTTTTATCCGCACAAGAGAACCCGATCAATACGAGCATTCCGAAAGCCGCTATTTTGAGTAATTTCATCATTCCGACTTATTCCTTTTCTATACTTTTTATTTCGATAGCTCCTGTAGAAGCCAAAAGATCTTTCAAATTTTCTACGCTGTCATGTGGTTCTACCTCCATTACGAACAGATCGTCTGTCGTTCGTAAATCTGGATTCTCGGCTTTCTTAAAGGGCCATAATCTACTTCTCAAATAGAATGTGATCACCATAAGGTGGGCTGCAAAGAATACTGTCATTTCAAACATGATGGGCACAAAGGCCGGCATGTTCTCCATATAACTGAAACTGGGTTTACCTCCGATATCCTGCGGCCAATCCTGGATCATGATATAGTTCATCATTACGATAGACACGATCAAACCCAAACACCCATACATAAAAGAAGTTATTGCGATACGCGTAGGGGCTAATCCCATTGCCTTGTCCAATCCGTGAACCGGAAACGGACAATATACCTCTTCAATATGGTGCCTGGCCGCTTTGACTTTCTTGACAGCCTGCATCAATATGTCGTCGTCATTATAATATGCATGTATAACTTTCGAGGCCATAGTTAGCTGTTTGATTTTAAATTGTTCGCCTGACCTGCCCAATCGTCACGCTGTGCCCTGCCTGGGAAACTCCCTGTAAGCTTATCAAGCATATCGTATTCGCGGGAGGTCATCTTACTCACCTGATCAAAGGTGTAAATTCCGATCTGGTTGAGCGTTGCTTCCATCTGAGGCCCAATCCCTTTGATCTTCTTCAGATCGTCTGCTTTGTCTGTTTCAGGATTGAAAGTCCCTAAACTTGCTAACAGATCATTTGCTTGTGCTCCAGCATCCGTACTTGTATCAGTTACCTCATCTTCTATCTCTTCAACTTTTTCATCTACTTCTTCCTGATAGGTCATCTGAGCCGAGTTTTGAATTGGCGGGTGCAGGGGTTGCCCGGCAGCACGCAATTTCTTGTATCGTTCTCCAGAAGATTTCAGAATGGATTTAACTTCGGCCTGGGCGATTACAGGGAAAGTCCTCGCATACAATAAGAAGAGCACAAAGAAGAAACCGATCGTTCCTATAAATATTCCAATATCCACAAAAGTTGGGGAGAACATTGTCCATGACGAAGGAAGGTAATCTCTGTGCAAAGAAGTCACAATGATCACAAATCGCTCGAACCACATACCTATATTAACTACAATTGAGATGATAAAGGATACCACAATGCTTGTTCGGATCTTTTTTACCCACATGATCTGAGGGGAAACCACATTACAAGTCATCATCAACAAATACGCCCACCAATATGGACCTGTTGCCCTATTTAAAAAGGCATATTGTTCATATTCTACTCCTGAATACCAGGCGATGAATAACTCGGTGATATAGGCGCAACCAACTATAGAACCGGTGATCATGATCACGATATTCATCAGCTCAATATGTTGTACCGTGATATAGGCCTCCAGGTTACATACCTTACGCATGATAATAAGCAGTGTCTGCACCATGGCAAAGCCTGAGAAGATCGCCCCGGCGACAAAGTATGGCGGGAAGATCGTAGTATGCCATCCCGGGATAACCGAAGTGGCAAAGTCAAAGGATACAATTGTGTGTACAGATAGAACCAGTGGTGTGGCTAAGCCGGCCAATACCAGAGATACTTCTTCAAATCGTTGCCAATCTTTAGCCCGGCCTGTCCAGCCAAAACTAACAAGACTGTATATCTTTTTTTGGAATGGCTTTACAGCACGATCCCTGATCATAGCAAAATCGGGAAGTAAGCCTGTCCACCAAAATACTAGGGATACAGATAAATACGTCGAGATCGCAAATACGTCCCAAAGAAGCGGGGAATTAAAATTCACCCAAAGGGAACCCAACTGGTTAGGTATGGGAACAACCCAGTATGCAAGCCATGGACGACCCATGTGGATTATTGGGAAGAGACCTGCCTGGATTACAGAAAATATGGTCATTGCCTCAGCAGATCGGTTGATAGCCATTCTCCATTTCTGTCTGAATAACAAGAGTACGGCTGAGATCAGAGTACCGGCATGACCGATACCTACCCACCAAACGAAATTGGTAATATCCCAGGCCCAGTTAACAGTCTTGTTCAGGCCCCATGATCCAATACCTGTAGATATGGTATAGACAATGGCTCCAATTCCCCATAAAAGGGCGGCCAAGGCGATGGAAAAAACGATCCACCACTGTCTGTTGGCACGGCCTTCCACTGGTGCGGCAATATCCACCGAAACGTCATGATACCCTTTGTCTCCAAGGACTAGTGGCTTCCTGATAGGTGCTTCGTAATGCGATGCCATATAGTTTTATCTAATTTCTTTAGTTAGTTATTATGCTTCATCGGTATTGCGCACTTTAACATGGTAAAAGACATTGGGTTGTGTGCCCACGCTTTCCAATAAGTGGTATACCCGCTCGCTTTCTTTAAGCTTGCTTACTTCACTTTCTTTATTATTGATATCCCCAAAAACAATGGCCCCGGTATCACAGGCATTGGAACAAGCCGTCTGGAATTCATCGTCCTTCACTTCGCGTCCATCCCGCTTGGCATCCAGGATTGATTTTTGAGTCATTTGGATACATAAAGAACATTTCTCTATCACCCCTCTGGACCTGACAGTAACATCAGGATTGATCACCATTTTCCCAAGATCATCATTGAAATGGAAATCAAATTCATCATTATTATTATATAGGAACCAGTTAAATCTTCTCACTTTGTACGGACAGTTGTTCGCACAGTAGCGCGTACCTACGCAACGGTTATAAGCCATATGGTTTTGCCCTTGCCTGCTATGCGTAGTAGCAGCCACCGGACATACCGTCTCACAAGGAGCATGGTTACAATGCTGACACATGACCGGCTGGAATGCAACCATTGGATTGGCTGCCGGATCTTCCATTTCCTCGAATTTCGATTTAGATTCAAAGGCTCCTGAAATTTCTTTTTTCTTGGTATTGTCGCCTTCAAACGTATCCTCAGAAGAATAGTAGCGATCTATTCGCAACCAGTGCATATCCCTGGAAAGCCGTACTTCTTGTTTACCAACAACAGGCACATTGTTTTCGGCATGACATGCGATGACACATGCGCCGCAACCGGTACATGCATTCAGATCTATCGACATATTGAAGTGATGCCCGATAGAGCGGTCAAAGCTCTCCCAAAGATCTACAGATGTGGCGGGCACTTCCTGATGGTTCAAAGATACCTGCGGAACGTGGTTCCACTCGCTGGCATCTTCCGTATTGTATGTGTCAAGGGACGTCTCTTTAATGATATCGCCCCTGCCCATTAAGGTGTTATGCAATTGCATACAGGCAAATTCATGCATGCCTGACGCTTTCTCAATTTCTACTGCCTGTACATTCTTGAAGTCCTTATATAAGGTATAAGCATTTACTCCGGTCTGCATTTCTTCTTTAAGGC
>CAJHYF010000285.1_pt1 | contig 14787 bp, 16 predicted proteins | sample 9198671 | NCBI WGS metagenome assembly CAJHYF01 (sample SAMEA7708369, study PRJEB35096) | sediment metagenome | biome: marine neritic benthic zone biome [ENVO:01000025]; feature: sediment [ENVO:00002007]; material: shallow marine sediment [ENVO:03000034] sea grass bed [ENVO_01000059] ... | reverse complement strand
TTTCAGGTTCTTTCCAATGTATCGGCGCATCTCTTCCTGGCGGAAACCTACCAGCAATATATTCTCAGGCGGAACGTGGAAGTCCATCTCCTCAATGATCTGAGCCTTCTTATCGGGGTTTTCCAGCAGTCTCATCGTAGCTCCGTGCCCTCCTTCTTTCGCCCAGGCCGGCATTAAGACATTTAGCCCCGTAGAACTGGCATTGTACATATACATATCTGTTGTTATAGGCAGGCCTCTTTCGCGAGCATCTTCCACAAGCGTGATGGCACTATCCAGTAACTGCCAGTTGGCATTCCCCGAAGCCTTAAAATGATAGATCTCTGCGGGTAGGTCAGCCTCTTCAGAAATGGTGATCAATTCGTTTACAGCTTCCAGTAACTTCCCTTCTTCATCGCGAATATGAGAAACATACATTCCGTCATATTCAGAAACTACTTTGGCCAATTCAATGATCTCTTCAGTAGATGCATGTCCGCTAGGAACATAGATCAAGGAAGTAGACATTCCTACGGCACCTTCTTCCATGGCTTGCCGGACCAATAGCTTCATCGAATCCATTTCAACTTCGGTAGGCGGCCTGTTCTCAAATCCCATCAGGTATTGCCTGAGCGTCCCGTTTCCGATAAAGGAAGTCACGTTGGTAGAGACGCCTTTTTCTTCCAGGAATTCCAGATATTCCCCAAGGCTTGTCCAACTTACATCGTATTTTATACTGCCCTGGTTCTCCTTCATGCTTTTCTTCATCCTGTCGTTAAGCGGTCCCATAGAACGGCCTTCGCCCATGACTTCCAGGGTTACTCCCTGGCGGATATCGCTCTGCGACCTGCCATCTTGTATAAGTGATACATTGGCCCAGCTCAACATATTGATAAAACCGGGCGCAACGGTCATGCCTTCAGCATCAATTTCAAGAGTCCCTTTCGCCCGACCTAAGTCGCCCATCGCCGCAATAGTATCGCCGCGGATACCAAGATCCCCGAGATAAGAAGACTCACCCGAGCCATCAACCAGGAGTCCGTTCTTGATCAGGACATCGAATTCCTGAGGCGCAGAACAGCTTGCAAAGAGGATTATCAGTAGCGCCAGGCAGAGTTGAATAGTGGTTTTCATAAGTGCTCAGGTTGAAAAAGTTTGTACTTCTAAAAATACGCTAAAATATGGGCCTTGTCAACGATTCATCTTTGTATTTTTGCCCCAAATCTGAGACAATGAATTCACGCGAGAAGCAGCTCGAGGCCCTGGACCGGCTCCTGACAATAATGGACGAGCTACGGGCACAGTGTCCATGGGACAAAAAGCAAACCATGGAGACCCTCAGGCACCTGACCATCGAGGAGACCTATGAACTGGGAGATGCTATTCTCGATAAGGATCTGAATGAGGTAAAAAAAGAATTGGGCGATTTGCTGCTACACATCTTTTTTTATGCGAAGATTGGGTCAGAAACAAAAGATTTTGACATCGCTGATGTCGCCCATGATATCAGTGAGAAACTTATTCAAAGACATCCGCATATTTATGGGGATGTGAATGTGGCCGATGAAGAGGATGTCAAGCGCAATTGGGAAGCGATCAAACTAAGTGAAGGAAAGAAAAGTGTGCTCGAAGGCGTACCGGTCAGTCTGCCGGCCCTGGTAAAAGCTAATCGTATTCAGGATAAGGCGGCAGGGGTAGGTTTCGATTGGGAAGAACCGGGGCAGGTGTTAGAAAAAGTGAAGGAGGAATTGGAAGAATTGAATACGGAGATAGGATCAGGGGATCAAAAAGCAGTGGAATCTGAATTTGGGGATGTGCTGTTTTCCCTGGTCAATTATGCCCGCTTTCTAAAGATCAATCCTGAAAACGCATTGGAACGCACCAATAAAAAATTTATCCATCGATTCAAACATCTTGAAGCCAAGGCAAAAGAAACCGGACAGTCCCTGACGGAGATGAGCCTTGAAGAAATGGATGTCTACTGGAACGAAGCCAAAGAGCTTTAATAAAACCACTGGCTTCGTGTTTAAAGCATATACCAAAGAATTTAAATACAATACCGCGCTTGCCTTTCCTGTGATCCTGGGGATGCTGGGTCATTCCTTTGTACAATTGGCAGATAACCTGATGGTAGGCCAATTGGGGACTGCCGAACTTGCTGCTGTCAGCCTGGGGAACAGTTTTATTTTTATTGCCATGTCGCTGGGTATAGGTTTTTCTACGGCGATCACTCCTTTGGTCGCCGAGGCAAGCGGGGCTAAAGACGTTCCGGCCGGAAAGCGCGCCTTTAAGCATGGCCTCCTTCTATGTACTGTTTTAGGTATTGTCTTATTCCTCATCATCTTATTGATGAAACCTCTGTTGCTGGTCTTGAATCAGCCGGAAGAAGTGGTTGAATTGGCTATACCCTATTTAGACCTGGTGGCTTTTTCCCTGATCCCATTGATCATGTTTCAGGCCCTCAAACAATTTTCAGATGGGCTGTCCCATACTAAATACCCCATGTATGCCACCATTCTGGCCAATGTCTTGAATGTCATTTTAAACTACCTCCTGATCTTTGGTTCCTTCGGTTTTCCAAAACTGGGGATCATTGGTGCTGCGATAGGTACATTGGCCTCCCGGGTTATTATGCTGGCTGCGCTTTGGTTGGTACTGAGCAAAAAAGATAAATTCAAACCCTATGTAACGCAGCTGAATTTTAAGATCATCGAGCAACCGATCATAAAAAAGATATTAAATCTGGGTTTTCCTTCAGCCTTACAAATGTTTTTTGAAGTCGCCATTTTTACGGCGGCCATCTGGCTGAGCGGTGTATTGGGAAAAAATCCACAAGCTGCAAATCAAATCGCACTTAACCTGAGTAGCATGACATTTATGTTTGCTATGGGCTTAGGCGTGGCAGCGATGATCCGGGTGGGAAATCAAAAGGGTAGAAGGGATTATCCCGAATTGAGGCGCATTGCCAAATCGATCTTCTTTCTGACCTTTCTTCTCGAGATCTGCTTCGCAACCATTTTCCTTTTGGGTCGAAAGTGGTTCCCAACCTTATACCTTGATGTAGATAGTGTGATCAATGCAGCGGATAATATGGAAGTGATAAGGATCGCAGCTGAACTCCTGCTGATCTCGGCTTTCTTCCAGATATCTGATGGCTTGCAGGCAGTAATCCTGGGCGCCTTGCGGGGACTTCAGGATGTGAAGATCCCCACCTTGATGACCTTTATCGCCTATTGGATCATTGGTTTTCCGATCTCCTATTACCTGGGGATGCACACCGAATTGAAGAGTATGGGCATATGGATCGGATTGCTTTCCGGACTAACGGCATCTGCATTAATGTTGTATCTTCGATTTGAGTATATGACCCGCAGGCTCGTACGAACGAACACTACAGAATATGTCACTTCCTAAGTTTCTATTAGGCGATAATACAGACCTTCCTTCGACAGTCTTTGTCGTCCATACAGAATATCCCCGGTTTATTCTGAATCTGGAAAATGATGAGGTCACCTGGCTGGAATCTTTTAGTGATGAGGATGAAGCAGAGTTGTCACAGACTGCGGAAGGATTAGTGGTAGAGGCCGTTGACTTTTACGACAGGGAAGTAGGGCGCTATGATTCCTAATTAATGGACAAGATCCTCCAATTAGATCGAGATGTATTTCTAAGCCTCAATTCCATGGGTAGTGAGACTTGGGACGGACTCTGGATGGCCATCACCAATAAATATTATGCCATCCCTATATATGCCTTACTACTTTGGCTTATCATCAAAAAACTGGGACTGAAAAGGACGCTTATTTCGCTAGTAGCCATTGCCTTGTTAATAGTGGTCACGGATCAATTAGCTAATTTCTTTAAGTATGGGGTGCAGCGCTTGAGGCCTTGTTATGACCCGGAACTGAACACTATGGTAAGATTGGTAAAAGCATCCTGTGGTGGTAAATTCAGTTTCTACTCTGCCCATGCCTCGAATTCTATGGCCATTGCAGCCTTCTTTTTTCTGTTGCTAAGCCAATACAAAAAAACCCTGGGTGTTTTCCTTTTGATCTGGGCGATCTTGGTAGGATACAGCCGCATCTATATCGGCGTACATTTTCCATTGGATGTGTTGTTTGGAATGGGCGTAGGCGCCTTGATGGGATGGCTGTTTTATAAGTTGACTATATTTACCTACTTCAAAAGCGGTTTATGATCCCCAGACGTAGATACTGGCTTTTACTCTCCTTATCAGTGCTGGTATATGTTGCAGGCCTCTTTGTAAAACTATTCGAAAACGATTCGGCACAATTTGCGGTTATGGCCATGCGAATGGCACAGGAGAATGATTTTATCAATCTGATCAAGGATACGCAGGACTACCTGGATAAGCCCCATTTGCATTTTTGGCTTGCCGCACTATCCTTCAAAATTTTCGGGATTCATGATTGGGCCTACCGGATCCCGGGACTAATCTTCACATTGATCGCAGCCTATAGTACTTATGGACTAGGTAGTTTACTTTACAACAAAGATGTTGGCAAATTGGCTGCCTTGATCTTTATGAGCTGTCAGACGATCGTTTTATCAGCCATCGATGTACGTACCGATGCCGTACTTACCGGCTCGGTCATACTGGCTATCTGGCAAATAGCTGTCTATTTGCAAAAAGGACATCTGCGTTCGTTGCTCTTCGGGGCTTTTGCGACCGGTTTGGCTTTTTCAACCAAAGGACAGATAGGTCTTGTAGTGATTGGAATACCCCTGCTTTGTCATGTCATCTATACAAAAAATTGGTCCCGGGTATTTCACCCGAAAGTGCTGCTTGCAGTTCTAGTTTTCGGGCTCACTATAAGTCCGATGCTCTATGCCTATTACCAGCAGTTTGATCTCCATCCCGAAAAAGTGATCCGTGGCGTCTCTGACAGAAGTGGGATCCGATTTATTTTCTGGGAACAGAGTTTTGAACGTCTTAGCGGAGAAGGAGTGGGGAAGAACAGCAGCGATTATTTTTTCTTCTTTCATACCCTGCTATGGGTCCTGATCCCATGGACGCTCCTCAGCTTGTTCGGGCTGTTTACGCGTCTAAGATCGGCCTGGCTAACACGCTTAGATAAGAAAGCCAATATGGAGGTACTCACAATAGGAGGGATCCTGATCGTGTTCCTGATCATAAGTTTCGCCCAATTCAAGCTTCCGCATTATCTGAATGTCCTGATGCCCTTATTTGCTGTGATCACATCAGCTTATATCGTGCGTTTGTATCATGATCAATTCAGGAGACAGATACGTCTTAACCTTGGGCTCCAATATTTTATTCTCGGTCTTTTCTTTGTAACCGTTGTACTTATTTGCTTTACTGTTTTCAAATTTGAACATGGCTATTGGTATGTGATCCTATTTGTATTGCTCTTGCCGATGGGGTATTTCTGCCTGGAGCGAAACGATTATACAGTGCGAATGATCACCATTTCCGTTGTGGGTTCGGTGATGTTCAATCTTGTGATGAATATCCACTTTTATCCCAGCTTGCTGGAATACCAGGGGGGGACTACCATGGCATCCTTGGCAATGGATGAGGGTATTGAGAGTTCGAAGATCTTTAAGGCGTCACCGCGTCACACCTGGGCCATGGATTTCTACTTGCAGGATCCGCTGCCTAGATTGAGTGTTGCACAAATGAAGCAAGAAAAAAATATTTGGGTCTATGCAGACGATAAGGAATTGTCGGCAATGCAGAAAGCAGGCATTCAATGGGATAAGCAACATAGTGTAGACCAATTCCGGATCACCCGATTACAAGCCAAATTCCTCAAACCAGCTACTAGAAAGCAGGTAGTGCGCAGCATGCACCTGGTACACTTACCTTAACGAAAGCGCCTATTCCTGGTCGGTTGTCTTCAATTGCGGAGGTTTAAGATGATAATAGATGCCCGTAAAAGAAACAAGGGCAGTAATGGCAAGAAAGACCAGGCTTATCGAAACTGAGACATCCTCTTGCAAACCTAACCACAAGGCCCCGTAGAGAAATACGATCTCCCGGCTCCCGATCCCTCCAATGGTCAGCGGGAGGACGGCTACAATTGAGGAGATAAGGAAAATAAAGAGATATAAAAGGAGGTTGGTATCGATCCCAAATGCCATTAAAATGAAATACACGGCGGCTATTTGTGCCAGCTGAACTCCGGTAGACAAGATTGTACTTTTCCAGAATACGGGGAATAAGGTGGGAAAGTATTGTTTATTGACCCACCAGAAGCCAGCCAGGGCAAGGAAAGCCAGGATCGGGAATGCCCAAGAATATTCTTTAAAGATCGGGTGCGGAATAAATAAGGCGATCGCGCAAGCCAATATAAAAAGCATGAGCAAGCCACTGAGTCGGTCTACCAATAAACTAGCTACAACTTTTTTGGTCCCGGTTGAAAAATCTTGTTGGATCCTATAGCCTTTATAGGCATCACCTCCGATCCCTCCGGGTAGAAAGAGATTGTAGAACATCCCCTGTAAATAGAGTTTCCCGTTTTGTTTCTCACTAAGCGACGCACCAATCTGGTGAAAATAGCTATTGAGTCGGACCGAAGCAATCCCTTTGGAAATGACAAATAAAAGAAGGGCTAGAAAGAGGTATTCGAAGCGCGCTTGTTTTAAAACAGCAGAGATCTCTTTAAAGGGAAGTTTGGTAAAAATAAAATAGAGCAGCGCCAGGCTGACAAGAATTTTTATTACCGTAAAGATTTGTTTACGATATCTGCCCACCTACGGTGATCTTTTGTACCCGGTACGGGCGTTTGCTCTGCGACTCGTAATAAGTTCTGATCAAAAGTTCCATCACGATACCGATGGTAAACAACTGGATCCCGGCAAGGATAAACATGAGTCCGAATATCAATAAAGGCCTGTTCCCGATCTCTTCGCCAAAACCAAATTTTACGACAAGAAGGTACATATTAATGAGGATACCCAGCATAACAAATAAGACGCCCAGGATTCCAAATAAATGGATGGGCCGCTGAAAATACTTGCGAATAAAGAGGAGGAGCATCATATCTGCCACGACCTTAAAAACACGTTCCAATCCGTATTTTGACTTCCCTGCATGCCTCGCATGGTGTGCTACGGGTACTTGCTTTATCCGTGCTCCTTCTAAATGTGCCAGGAGCGTAATGAAGCGATGCATTTCTCCATAAAGGTTGAGTTCCTTGGCTATTTCTCTGGTAAAGACTTTTAAGGCGCAGCCATTGTCTTTGATATCGAGTTTGGAAGCCCGTCTGACCATGAAATTGGCGATCTTGGAGGGGATCTTTTTGACAAGCGAGTCCTTGCGTTTTTGGCGTATTCCGGTGACAACATCATATTCGCCACTGACGACTTCCGTTAACATTTTAGGAATATCGGCAGGATCATTTTGAAGGTCTCCATCCATGGTAATGATATATTCGCCTTCTGCATAATCAATACCGGCTGCGAGTGCCAGGCTCTGACCATAATTCTTTTTCAGGGCGATAAGGTGCACCTTCTCATCCTGCATTCGATCGATCACGGCTCGAGTTCCATCCTGTGAACAATCATCTATATAAATGATCTGATAGTGATACCCACCAAGGCTTTCATGGATCTTTTGTGTGAGAAGGGCAACATTCTCTTCCTCGTTGTACAAGGGAATGACGAGAGAGAGTAGCGCGTCGGTTATCAGGGTCATGGAGACGGTCCTTGTTTCTATCAAAAGTAGCCTTTTTATTTAAGTTCTTTCCGGTAGTCGGCCAGGAGTAATTCGGCAGCTTTAAATGGCGAGACATCATGATTTTCAACCTTGACCACCCATTTGTCTAATTGCTTTTTCAGGGTTTCTGAACCGAAAAATTCTGACTTTAATACATCTTCAAGATGTTGCATCAACCATTGCTTGTTTTGTGCAGCTCGATGTGTTTCCAGGTAGCCGTTTTTTTGAACTGATAGAAAATAATGCTCGATCATGTCCCATATTTCTGCAATACCGCTGTTTTCTATGGCCGAACAGGTAAGTACTTTTGGTTGCCACTCACTGCTTTTTGGCGGATATAAATGCAGTGCCCGGCTAAATTCTGTCTGCGCCTGTTTGGCGCGTGCTACATTGGCTCCTTCTGCTTTATTGATGACAATGGCATCGGCCATTTCAATAATCCCTCTTTTGATACCCTGTAACTCATCACCTGCACCGGCAAGTTTTAGCAAGAGAAAGAAATCGACCATGCTGTGAACAGCTGTTTCGCTTTGACCCACACCAACTGTTTCCACTAAAATGATATCATAACCGGCAGCCTCACACAGTATAATGGCTTCCCTTGTCTTTCTGGCTACACCTCCAAGAGATTCGCCGGAGGCCGAAGGACGTATAAAGGCTTTTGGATGGCTGGATAGCGAAGTCATCCGGGTTTTATCACCCAGAATACTGCCTTTGCTCAAGGTGCTTGTGGGATCGATCGCCAGGACAGCTACGCTATGCCCTGCTTCGATCAGGGTCATACCCAGGGTTTCAATAAAGGTGCTTTTGCCAACACCGGGTACTCCCGTAATACCTATACGCATAGTTTCCGGCCTGGATTTTAGACAGGCTTCTATGACCCGTGCAGCCTTAGAAAGATGTTCCGGATTCTCACTTTCAACAAGTGTAATAGCCCTGGCCAGCGAAGTGGTATCTCCCTGGTTAATACCCGGGATCAATTCGTCGGGTTCGGGTACGGGTGTTCGTTGTTGAGGCAACTGTGTTTGTATTGAAAAATGCTAGTTACTTTCCTGGCTAATAGGGACGCTTACTTTGGTGGTATCCCAAAAGAGGGATAATTGCAAGCCGCCATCTGCCTCTTCAAAGGCAAGGGTCAGCATTTCTTCAGGACTGTCCAATGTTTGCACGCCCACTTCTAATGCCAGGACATCGTTTTCTGGCTTACGCGTAGTTTCACGCCCCATACTGCTTAGGGTTACGCCCCAGTCAGGAATATCATCGTTGAAGATCACTTTCCAGGAAGTTCTGCCTGGTACGGTCCATACAGAGTAGGTGCCTGCTTTTAATTCCTTACCGCCCACTTTTATATCATTATTTGAAGCAAAGGTTGTGGGTTCATTGGCTCCAGTCCGCCAAACCTTGTCATAAGGGACCAATGCCCCGAAAATATCTCGGCCCTTTTTGGAGGGACTGCTATAAGCTACGGCCAGGTCCATACCATTTTCCTGATAAACGGCCGTACGTTCAGGACTGTGTTTCTTCGTTTGTTTTCTCGCATATGGCATTCCAATAAATACAAAGAGTAATACCAATACGACCAGAATTCCCAGAATCCATTTTAGTGCTTTCATGAGTGTGTTTTCTTTGATTACGAAGGTAGTAAATCAACCAATAAGGCCTTAATCTTTAAAATTTTCATAAATAAGGCCAATTTTTGCAACGCTGCCACTAATTTATCGTCACTAAGAACAACTAAAACAACCAGAATTGGAAACGGATCATATGATTCAATCGGATCTGATCGCTGCATGCAGGGCAAATAACCGAAAGGCCCAATTGGAACTCTACCGCAAATACAGCCAAGGTATGTATGTGGTATCCAGAAGGTACATCCATAATCCGGATGATGCGGAAGACATGGTACAGGAAGCTTTTATTAAAGCATTCCAAAAGCTGGATCAGTTCCGCGGGGATGTAAGTTTCGGAGCCTGGTTAAAAAGAATTGTGGTCAACAGATGTATCGACTTTTTAAAGTCACAAAAAGAACGTCTCATAGAATTAAAGGACCATCACATTCATGTCGTAGAGGATGATGATTGGACAGTGGAAGATGGGATCTCAGCAGATGATATCATCCTGGCAATGAATGAACTGACCGATAAATATAAAGATGTGGTCCAGTTATACCTGGTTGAAGGGTACGACCACGGTGAGATCTCCGAAATTTTGGGGATCACCCCAACCAACTGTCGCTCCAGATTGCTAAGAGGCAAGGGGCATTTGAAGAAAATTATTAACGAAAAGTATTATGGCACAGGATCTTAGAAAGTTGTTAGAGAAGAAGAGGGGAGAAGTTTCAGGAGAAGCTATGAAAGAAGGTCACGAGGATCGATTTCTTGACAAGCTGGAAGACGCATTCCCCACAAAAACCCGCAGTCTGTGGCCTGTATTCAGGATAGCTGCTTCTGTAGCTGTGCTAGTAATGGCAGGGATCTGGTATTGGAATCAAACTAATCGTGCACAGGTCTCCGATACCCAGGTTGTAGACAGCCAGTCAGACACGAACCGGCAGCAGATCACATTAGGGGATCTTTCTCCAGATCTGAAGAAGGTAGAAGACTACTATATGACTAATATCAACCTGGAATTAGCCCAATTAGATCTTTCGGGTGAAAAGAAATCTGTGGCCGATGGGTTTATAACCCAGCTGGGGGAATTAGACTCAGAATATCGCCGACTCAATGCCGAATTAAACCAAGTGGGCCCCAATGATCAAACGATTAGTGCCCTTATCAGCAATTTACAATTGCGATTACAATTACTACATAAATTAAAGGAAACCTTAGATCAATTTAAATCATCAGAAAATGAGCAAGATCAATCTATCAGTATTTAAACACTTTTTGGCTCTTATGCTTGCGCTTCCCCTTATTGGATGGGGCCAGGCTCAGACCAAAACCTATGAAGAAACGTTCACCGTTGGTGATGATGCCGTGCTGGATATTAATACCAGTTATGCAGATATCACCTTTGAAACCTGGAATAAAGACCAGGTGGAAGTCACAGCAACTATCACAATCGAAGATGCAAGTGACGAAGAAGCGGAAGCGTATTTTGAAAATAACGGGATCAAGATCCTGGGGAATAGCGAACGCATTGAGATCAGCACAGGAGGTGGCGGTGGACTTTGGGCTTACCGAGCGCCAGCTCATGCTTCCTGGCCTGACATAGAATTTGCTATGCCTCAATTGGAACATTTAAATGAAATGTTGCATGATCTGGAGATCCCGGAATTAGCTCCAATGCCACCAATGCCACCAATGCCTCCGATGCCAAATTTCAAATTTGATTTTGATTATGACGCCTACCAGGAAGATGGAGAGAAGTATATGAAGGAGTGGAAAGAGCAATTCGATGAGTCTTTCGATGAAGAATACCAGGAGCGCATGAAGGAGTGGAGCGCCCGCATGGAGGAGCGTATGGCGGAGTTCAAAGAACAGCACGAAGAAAGGCAATTGGAACGTGAGCGAGCGATGAAGGAACGACAAGCCGAAATGAAAGTGCGCCAGAAAGAACGTGAAAAAGCCATGCAAGAGCGTGAAAAAGCCATGGAAGAGCGAAGGCAACATATGGATGAAGAACGCGCAAAACTAGCGGCCGAAAGGGAAAAAGCACGTGCTCAGATGGATGCGGAACGAGCGAATGCCCCAAGTATCTTCTACCAATCACATGATGGACTCCATAAAAACTTTAAGGTTAAGAAGACTATTATTATTAAAATGCCTAAGTCTACTAAGCTGAAGATGAATGTAAGGCATGGGGAAGTTAAACTGGCAGCACAAACTCATAATATGGATGCAACCTTGTCTTATGCAAGGTTGCTCGCTTCCACTATTGACGGTGCCAATACACGGGTGAGTGCTTCTTATACCCCTGTTATTGTGGAGCGCTGGAATTTGGGGAATCTGACAACCAGTTTTTCAGAAGCCGTATCACTGGAAGATGTCGAGAATTTGAACCTCAGTGCGATCTCTTCTGATATAACGATCGACAGGTTGGCAGAAAGTGCCAAAATTGTCAATAATCTGGGAGCTGTGCGAATTCTGGAGATCGCCCCGCAGTTTAAGAACATGGATATCCAGGTGCAAAATGGAACGTTCACATGTGTACTACCGCAGACGGGGTTTCTCCTGGATGTGAAGGATACCCATTCGAGTATAAATTCCCCTAATGATATAGAGCTCATATCCGTGGGTGAGGGTATAAATAAGAAATTGAAAGGATTCCGCCTGGACAAGAATGCAAAAAAAGCGATCACAATAAATTCGCGTTATAGCGAAGTAGTTTTACAGAAATAGCCTATTCTTTCAGGAGTAGTGTCCCAAATATGTCTGCATTGATCCAACCTTGATTCTTATCCTCTCCGGGAACTTCCACAGATCCTATAAAATTCTCCCGTTCTTCACTACCATCATTATCACAGTAAGCCAGCGCAAATCCAATTTCCTCGCCTGCCTTTAATTTTCGAGGCGTGTTTTTTGAGCCGTCTTTAAAAGAGTCTGTATATAAGGCTACAGAGAGCTCCCAGTATTTCGTATTGGCCAAAAAACTGCGGGCGCTTTTAACGTGATCGTCGTATAAGCGCGGCTTCTGGTCGGGCGCCATGTCTACTACATGCCCATCAAGGGCTACATGGTAGGCAAAGGCATTGTGATTGTATTGATGCTCCCCGCCTGAGTTATCTTCATCGACGAAGATCTCTACACAATCGTCATCCCACCATCGCTTTAGGGGGTCTGGTTCCTGATCAAATAGGGAATCATCGCGTATCTCTACAAGGAGATATAGTGCCTCTTCGTCCCAGGCCACTTTGTATCGACCTGAAAAATCTCTTGGCGTATAGGGTTCGCCTAACCACCGCTGGTCTAAAGGGCGCCATGTAGATCGGTCCCAGATGGCTTCCGTGAAGGTGCCATCGATCGTAGGTGCTTGTTCAGCCTTAAGTGCATCTAAGAGTTGATGGTTTTCCTTAGTAGGCTGGGGTCCGCAAGAGGCGAATGCAAAGAATATTGCCATTGCCCCTATTACTAGTATTTGTTTCATCAGGATGGTTTTTAAGCAATCCTAATGTACATCATCTTTGAGATATTCTGGAAAATTTTTCTTGAATCTGTTAAAACGGGGAATCGAAACATTCCTTACATAGGAATTATTCGGATTTCTCCGCTCATAGTCCTGATGATAGGCTTCAGCCATGTAGAATTTCTCGAAAGGCACTACCTGGGTAACGATCGGACTGTCATATACCTGGTTATCATTCAGGGCCTTAATATAGGAATCAATGATCTTCTTCTCCGATTCGTTCTTGTAAAACGCAATAGATCGATAATGGGCTCCCCGATCCGGCCCCTGTCTATTTAAAGTAGTAGGATCATGTGACCCAAAGAATACCTGTACAAGCTCTATAAAGGATATTTCGGAAGGGTCATAGTAAACCTCAACTGATTCGGCATGAGTTGTTCTGCCATAAGCTACATTTTCATAGGTAGGATCTGGGTCAGAACCTCCGGAATAGCCTGAGATCACCTCTTTAACCCCTTTTACACTCTCAAAAATTGTCTCAACACACCAAAAGCAACCCGCCGCAAAATATGCCGTTTCATATTCCTGAAGGTCTTGAGGTTCTATTTTGTCCTCAGCTTGTGTTTGAACGGCCACCTGGCGTTCATTCTTTGCTTGGCCCATACAGGAAATAAATAGCAAGGAGAAGGCTAAAAAGCCCGGTAGGAGGTATTTCTTTTTCATATCCCTAATTTTAGAAGGGAAATTACCAAATTGTCAGGCATAATCTGGTAAAATAGTGTTAAGATTACTTGCTCTTACTCAGTTATATGGCATTGAGTTTATCGGATTTACTACACGACCATGGCTTATCGGCCCAGGCCTCCATTCTTGATGCCGGACTTGTTTCCAATGATTATTGCCAAATTGACCTTTCCCGCTCTGCGGCCAGCCATATTCCCTATGATCTTAAGAAACCGGAAGAATGCCAGGCCTATATTGATTCAATCGTGCAGAAATCAAAGGCTAAAGTAGGCTATGGCGGCTATTTGGAAGATCGAATCATTTATCGATCCCCTCGATTTCAAGAGGAAGGGGAGCCGATACGCTCTATTCACCTCGGAATGGACTTTTGGTGTGATAGCGGGACAAATGTTTATGTCCCTGTCGTAGGGATTATCCACAGCTTTAAGGACAACAAAGATCCCGGTAATTATGGACCTACGCTCATTTTGGCCCATACGACACAAGAAACGACTTGGTATTCGTTATACGGCCATTTGTCTGCTGATTCTCTAAAAAACCTTAAAATCGGAGAAGTTAAGGAGGCCGGCAGCGTTTTGGGGCAAATAGGTGATGTGAGCGAAAATGGAGGATATGCCCCACATCTTCACTTTCAACTCATACAAGACCTCGAGGGGTTTCAAGGCGATTATCCGGGTGTATGCGCTCCAAAAGACCTGGATTTCTTCCAAAAAAATTGCCCGGATCCCAATTTGCTATTAAGGCTTTAGTTCAATTCTGCCGTTAATCTGCAGCTTTTATCGCCATCAGGTGATACCCTCTTCAAACGATTATCGATGCAAGTTTACACTTTACCTATTTTTTGGTTAATAACCGAAAAATCAGGGGGTTTAAGCGAGTAAAAGGGGCGGAGGGAAGGGCCGTAGGTAGTTTTATGTCACCCAAATTATTGACATGAAAGCAATCTTAACCCTAATCTTAGTTCTCGCTTTTGGAGCCGCAGCCATGGCTCACTCTAATATCACAAGTTATGAGAAAGTTGAAACATATGCTCTGGATATTGTTCTGGATAGCAGCCTTGATGGTACTTTCATTGTTAAAGAAGCTGTAAACGCTGGCGAAAAGAAAATTGCCCGGGTATACAGATCTAAGAACAGTAGAGTCAAAAAGGCCTTATCCTTTACAACCCAAAAAAGCAGACCCAAATTAGCATAATTCGAACCTTTTAAATGTAACCTAATTATGATCGCAATTATAACTATTGCATTGATCACCTTAATCGGCCGTAAAGCTTATTCAGGTACATCTAAGAAATTACG
>CAJHYF010000105.1_pt1 | contig 16172 bp, 11 predicted proteins | sample 9198671 | NCBI WGS metagenome assembly CAJHYF01 (sample SAMEA7708369, study PRJEB35096) | sediment metagenome | biome: marine neritic benthic zone biome [ENVO:01000025]; feature: sediment [ENVO:00002007]; material: shallow marine sediment [ENVO:03000034] sea grass bed [ENVO_01000059] ... | reverse complement strand
TATCGCGGAACGGGATCCTGCCGTAATAGGCTTGAATTATTCCAAAGACCACAATATTGCGGACGGCCTCGACAAAACAGATCATGATGAGTTTATGAGCTATCTGCCTGACACCTATAAATCCCGGGCTAGATCGGCCGAAATGCTGGGCGTGGCCTGGATAGAAACACGTACGCCCACTGAGATGAAGATCTTTGAGGAGATGGTACAAATCACTCACGATATCATTGCAGAAGCTTTTTCAAATGCAGTAGTAAAACCTGGCCAAACCACAACGACGGATATAGAGTGGTGGATGCGCCAGAAAGTAACAGATATGGGACTTGAAACCTGGTTCCACCCCTCTGTAGATATTCAGCGAACGAGCAAAGAACTGGAAGGACACTTATATTCATTCTCCAACCGGCCCGAACAGGAAGTTATCCTCCCGGGCGACCTGCTCCATTGCGATTTCGGCATTACGTATTTGCGACTCAATACGGACTGCCAGGAATTGGCTTATGTCTTAAAACCTGGTGAAACAGAAGCACCTGAATTTTTGGTTAATGCACTTAAAGACGGGAACAAAGTCCAGGATTATCTCACTACAAATATGGTCAAAGGGCTTACGGGGAATCAGATACTTGCCAATGCCTTAGCTGAAGCCAGGGCGAATGGTTTAGTTCCATCTATTTATACCCATCCGCTGGGTACGTATGGACATTCTGCAGGCACTACGATTGGAATGTGGGATGCACAAGGGGGTGTGATGAAAGATGATGGTGAGAAGTATCCCCTGAATTACAACACTTCATATGCCATAGAATTGAATACTACGGTGAACATTCCAGAATGGGACCGAGATATTCGCGTCATGTTGGAAGAGGCAGGTTTTTATGGAGAGGATGGCTTTCGTTACATAAATGGAAGGCAAACAGAACTAATGCTAATTCAAAGCGAAAACCAGTAAATTTCAAGCCTGGCAATCGGATAAAATTAGCTGTATGCCGACAATCTGATGAAGAATCTCATTCGCTTTTCTATTCCCCTACAACAGTAGCCTAAGACTGAATTTAACATTTGATTTAGAGATCAAATATTCATTATTGAGTATCTTCAAAGAGCTAAAAAAGATAACACTATGAAAAAAGCACTCCTTTTCCTGGCCCTAATAGGGACGATCGGCTATGCCCAGGATCGAACAAAAACTATCAGCGGTACCGTAAACGACGGACGTGCGGCCCTCTCAAACGTTTCTGTCACCGTGGAAAGTTCCGGTGAGGAGACATCAACAGATGATAAGGGGAGATACATGATCTCGGCAAAAACGGGAGATGTGATCCGCTATGGCTATTCGGGTATGAAGCCCGTACGAATCCTTGTAGAGGACGTTACGCGATATCTCAATATTTCATTGGCTCCGGATGTACAGGAGTTGGATGAAGTTGTGATCATTGGAAGTAGTCGTAAATCCCAAAAAGACATGGAATTAGAGTATCGGGTAAACCCGAATATTATCCGAACGGCTTATGGCTATATAGATGCGGATAGGGCTCCCGGTAATATTCGCTTCAGAAGTGAGAAAGAGATAAATGCTGTAGGTATTTGTATTCTTGATGTCTTAAAGAATGAGTTTCCAGGTGTTTTTGTGAATGGAGATTGTTTGGGTGCACGAGGTCCTTCCTTGCGACAGGCGACTGCTTTTGGCAGGATTTCCGGACGCGATCAGAATATTGATTTTTCAGCACAAATTGCTACTAGTCCGACCGAAATAGACCGTGACGGCGTTGTTTTTATCAGGGGGACACATTCGATAAATAATCCGAGGGCGGCCATTTTTGATGTGGACGGTGTCATATTTACACAACCACCTACGTGGATAGATGTCAAAAACATTAAAAGGATCGCCGTATTAAACAATTTTGCGACCGTTACACAGTATGGAAATATTGGTACAGGCGGTGTAATCGTGATCAATACCTATACAGGAACGGCTGTATCTAATAAGATAACCGACTTCGCAAAGTTGAGAAACAACTATGCCACGCCTGCCTTGTCTGAAGAACAAATTCAGGCCAATTGGCCCACCTACCTGCAGGAACTTTATAAAAGCACCTCCGGGGAAGATGCAAAGATGACATTTGATGAATACTATCTCAAATATCGAAGATCTCCACATTTTATCCTGGACACCTATGGATATTTTTACAACCAAAGAGGCGATGTGGCCTTCGCGGATGAGATCATTGAAAAGAATAGTTCTTTATTTGAAGGCAACCCGGTCTTGTTAAAAGCATTGGCTTATAACTACGAATCTCAAGAACGGGCTGCAAAGGCAAATGAGGTGTATAAGTCCATTTATAAATTAAGACCCCAATATGGGCAATCCTATATGGATCTGGCGAACAGCTATCGCGATCTAAGGAATTATAAACAAGCAGCGGCCATTTATAACCGCTACACTTATATGAAGGATAAAGAGATCCTTCGCAAAGACAGTACAGCATTTGATCCAATAATCAACAGGGAATACAACAATTTGTTAAGCCTGTATAATGACGATGTTGTTTCCGGTGAGAAAGCCGATGATCTTTTTGTAGAAGAGGAAGAATTTGAAGGAACGCGGCTAGTTTTTGAATGGAATGACGGGGATGCAGAATTCGATCTGCAATTCGTGAATCCGGGTAATCAGCATTTTACATGGAAACATACATTGGCAAGCAATGATGAATTGCTGATGACGGAAAAAGAGAACGGTTTTAGCTCCTCTGAGTACCTCCTGGACGGATCCTTGCCAGGTACCTGGAAGGTCAATGCCAAGTACCATGGTAATATGAGCCTTTCTCCAACGTATTTAAAGGCAACTATTTACCATAACTATGGAAGTGTCTCGCAACGCAAAGAGGTGAAAGTATTTAAACTTCACATGCAGGATATTAATCAAGAATTATTCAAACTCTCTAACGGCAGCAGTGTTGTACTCCGTTAATTAAATAGAAACCTTAAAAATATGGGGTTGCCGGTTCTTCGGTAACCCCATTTATTTATCCACGAGAATATGAAGAACCTAATCAGAATTGTTTCTTTCTTTTTTGTCTTAGGAATATGTGCTCAGGAAAGTCGTGTCGTAAGCGGAAAGATCACAGATGGTATGAACCCATTAAAAGATGCACAGATCCAAAATGGGGACGAAGGTGCCCAGGTTTTCACAGATGAATCTGGTGCCTACGAAATTGAGGCGGTAACTGGAGATGTACTGCGGTTTACGTATTCTGGCAAGAAGGACTACAAAATCCGTGTGGAAGATGTCACCCGCTTTCTAAATCTGATCATGATTCCAGATGTGCAAGAGTTGGATGAGGTTACTGTCACCCGGATTAAGAGAAAATCACAACAGGACCTGGCATTAGAATATCAGTCGAATCCCAATTTAATGAGAACAGCTTATGGTATCATTGATACCAGAAAGGCACCAGGTCAAGTTCGAATAATTTCAGGAGATGAAATAGCACCGGTAGGTTTATGTATACTCGATGTTATCAGAAACCGCTTCCCTGGTATCAGGGCTGTTGGAGATTGCCAACGTGGTGGATATATCACTTCCCGTGGAGTGGGTTCAGTAAGCAATCCCAAGGTCGTAATCTGGGATATAGATGGTCAGGTATTTACGGAGACACCTATATGGCTGGATGTAACAAATATCGCGCGAATGGCGATCATGCCTTCATTAGCTTTTACCGCCCGATATGGAGCCGCCGGTGGTGGCGGAATTATCATCATCAATACCGTTCAGGGGAAGGCTTCTATGCCAAAAAACGGTGATCTGGCCCGCTTACGCAATAATTATATTAAGGAATCGGTACTTGGTGATAAGGAGTTGGCAGAAGATAAACCGGCTTATTTAAACGAACTACATAAAGCGCGCCAACTGCAGGACGCTGTGAATGTATTCGATAAGTATAGCAACCAATATTCAGCATCTCCTTATTTTTTTATGGATATGTATGCTTATTTTTCCTCACGCAACGACGGTGGGCAAATGGCCGCTCAGATCCTGGAAGACAACAAAGCCAAAATTGATGGGAATCCGGTATTGCTGAAGGGACTCGCCTATATGCTTGAAGAAAACGGGAAAAATAAAGAGGCCCTGGAGGTTTACAAAGAAGTGTTCATTCTGCGACCACATTACAGCCAGTCCTATCTTGATCTGGCCCGAGCCTATCGTGAGGCCGGGGAGATTGGAAAATCTGCCAACATATATGCCCGATATAAATACCTCCTGGAAGAGGAATTTCTGTTTAGATCTAACGAGTTTGGCAAGATCCTGCAGCATGAAAGCGACAATCTGCTATCCGTGGATGGTAGGAAGATTGGTAAGCGGGTTCAAAATATCCTCACAGATCCTTTTGTAGATGGCACGACACGTGTTGTTTTTGAGTGGAATGACAGCGAAGCCGAATTTGAATTACAATTCGTAAATCCGGGCGGACAGTATTATACCTGGAAACACACTTATGCCGCGAGTGAAGATCGAATTGCAGATGAGAAGGACAAGGGGTATTCCATTGCCGAGTACATCATCGATAAAAATTTACCCGGTACCTGGACAGTGAATGCCAAATATTTGGGCAACAAGAGTTTAACACCAACTTATCTTAAGGTAACTGTCTATGCTCCCTACGGGGATCGCACTCAAAGGAGACAAGTGCGTCAGTATAAACTGTTTTTAAAAGATGTGAATCAAAAATTGTTCACCCTATCCAATGGGAGTTCAGTTGTAGCGAGGTAAATATAAGACCGAGCCTCTTATACCTGCAGCACGCCCATATTAAAAGCTTTTTCGATAGGGGCATGATTTGCGGCCTCAATGCCCATCGAGATCCATTTCCGGGTATCCATAGGATCTATAATGGCATCAGTCCAGAGTCGCGCTGCACCATAATACGGGGAGATCTGTTCATCATACCTGCCCTTAATTTTCTCGAATAAGGCTTTTTCATCCTCAGTACTTAGTTCTTCGCCTTTCTTCTTAAGAGACGCCTTTTCTATTTGAAGCAAAACCTTGGCGGCAGAATTGCCACTCATTACGGCCAGGGCGGCAGATGGCCACGAAACGATCAGCCTGGGGTCATAGGCTTTTCCACACATGGCATAATTTCCAGCACCATATGAATTTCCTACAATGATGGTAAACTTTGGGACGACAGAATTACTTACGGCATTGACCATTTTAGCGCCATCCTTTATGATGCCACCGTGTTCGCTCTTGCTGCCAACCATGAAGCCGGTAACGTCCTGAAGAAAGACCAGTGGTATCTTCTTCTGATTGCAATTGGCAATAAAACGTGTCGCCTTGTCTGCAGAATCGGAATAGATAACACCCCCAAAACGCATTTCACCTTTCTTAGTCTTTATCACCTTCCTTTGGTTGGCGACAATCCCAACGGCCCAGCCATCAATGCGGCCATAACCCGTTAAGATAGTCTTTCCAAAACCTGCTTTGTACTGTTCAAAATCAGAATTATCAACAAGGCGTTTGATCACCTCGAGCATGTCATATGGTTCTGTTCGGGAATCTGGGATCAAACCGAAGATCTCTTCCATTTTTTCTGCTGGCTTCTCCGCTTTTATCCGGCTAAATCCGGCTTCCTGATTGGATCCCAGTTTATCTATTAAATTCTTGATAGTATCCAGGGCATGTGCGTCATCTTTTGCCTTGTAGTCCGTAACCCCGCTAATCTCACAATGCGTAGTAGCACCTCCCAGGGTTTCATTATCTACATCTTCGCCGATAGCCGCTTTTACAAGATAACTACCGGCCAGGAAAATACTCCCCGTCTTATCGACGATGAGGGCCTCATCACTCATAATAGGCAAATAGGCACCACCGGCCACACAACTACCCATAACAGCTGCGATCTGGGGAATACCCATACTGCTCATAATAGCATTATTTCGAAAGATCCGTCCAAAATGCTCCTTATCCGGAAAGATCTGATCTTGCATGGGGAGGAATACACCAGCGCTGTCTACTAAATAGACTATAGGGATTTTGTTCTCTATGGCTATCTCCTGGGCCCTTAGATTCTTTTTTGCCGTCATTGGAAACCAGGCACCTGCTTTTACTGTAGCGTCATTTGCCACCACAATACAAAGACGGCCTTTAATCTTTCCCATCACAACAACAACTCCAGCCGAGGGGCATCCACCTTCCTTCTCATACATTCCTTCCGCAGCCAAGGCGCCTATCTCGATCTGTGGGGCGCCTTTGTCAAGAATATAGGTAATGCGTTCCCTGGCAGTCATTTTGCCCTGGGTATGTTGCTTTTCGATCCGTGGTTTACCACCACCTAATTTGATACGGGAAAGCTTTTTTCTAAGATCAGAAACAAGCATCTTGTTGTGATCTTCATTCTTGTTGAACTCAATGTTCATAGACCTGTTTTTTCAGCGAATAAATATACGGAGTAATATTGAGTACCTTTGGTCGGCTAGCACAACAACTATGGAAAAAAGAATACGATGGGGCATTCTCGGATTGGGAAATATTGCCAGGAAATTTGCCATGGACCTGGCATTGGTGCCCGAGGCCGAGCTTGTAGCCGTTGCCTCCCGAAACGAGGAAAAAGCAAAAGAATTTACCAACTCCATACCTCAAAATCCGCAGTCTCAGCTAGGGACTTATGAAGAATTATTTAAAAATACGGATGTAGAGGTCATTTATATTGCCACACCACATCATGCCCATAAAAAATGGGCAATTGAAGCTATGAAACACGGCAAGCACGTTTTGTGTGAAAAGCCAATGGGTATCAATAAGGGAGAGGTTGAGGAAATGATCGATTGCGCAAAAGATAACAATGTCTTTCTAATGGAGGGATTATGGTCGAGGTTTAACCCGGCCCTTCTGAAAATGAAATCCGAGTTAGATTCTGGTGCCATAGGCGAGATCAGGTATATTCAGGCCGATTTTGCTTTTAACGCCATGGACAGGTCGCTTGATAGCAGGGTATGGAACCCTGATCTGGCCGGGGGTACCTTATTGGATATAGGGATCTACCCGATCTTTTTGAGTTATTGGCTCCTTGGAATGCCGAAGGATATCAAAGCAGTGGCCGATTTCCACCCCCTTGGTGTGGATCAGCAGCTTTCCCTGATCTTTCAATATTCGATAGCACATGCCACCCTGCACTCTTCTTTCACCTGCGAATCTGAGATGCAGGCTGTGATCGGCGGAACAAAAGGACGTCTTCTGATCCACCCTCGCTGGCATGAGACTAATGGATTTACTGTGATAACGGATGCTCCCGTCTTCACCGAAGAGCCGACCTTGGGGAAGGGATATACCCATGAAATTGAAGAGGTGCACCGCGCGCTTGGCAAGGGAGAAGTTCAAAGCCCTTCCTGGTCCTGGAACAACAGCCTGGAATTGATAGGTTTAATGGACCGGATAAGAGAGTTGATAGGTCTTAGCTATCCTTTTGAGAATGGGGACTAGGTTCTTTCAAAAATCATATATTTACTGTCTAAACCCCCTAAACATAAGAATATGGGTATGAATAAAAATACCGTCCTGGCCTGGGCAACATTTATAATGATCATCGTAGGTCTCGGATTAATCGCTTTAGGTGCTTTCCGCTACGATGAGATAGCTGGTTGGGGATTTGCATCAGTTGGTGTCGGTTTCTTTGCTATCGCTTGGGTGTTCAACGCCCTCAAAGGCCGCGTGTAATCATGCCCATATTAGAAGAGATCTAATTTTCCTTTAGTAATTAATCAAATTGTACTTAGTTAACTATGTCTGATGACAAAAAGGTGATATTCTCCATGTCCGGAGTCACCAAAACCTATAAAAATGCAAACACCCCTGTCTTAAAAGACATTTACCTCAGCTTCTTTTACGGGGCTAAGATTGGTATACTGGGTCTGAATGGATCCGGGAAATCTACGCTGCTGCGTATCATAGCAGGGGAAGATAAAAACTACCAGGGCGATGTCGTTTTTGCTCCCGGTTTTCATGTCGGCCTTCTGGAACAAGACCCTCAATTAGATCCTACTAAAACGGTGCTTGAAATTGTAAAAGAAGGAGTAGCAGAGACTGTGGCCATCCTGGATGAATACAATAAAATAAACGACTTGTTTGGTCTCCCGGAGTACTATGAAGATGCAGACAAGATGCAGAAGCTAATGGACAAGCAGGCCGAATTACAGGATCAGATCGATGCGAGTAATGCCTGGGAATTGGACACAAAGCTGGAGATCGCAATGGATGCCTTGCGCACGCCGGAGGGCGTTAAGAAAATAGAAGTGCTTTCCGGGGGAGAACGCAGAAGAGTGGCTCTTTGCCGCTTACTTTTACAGCAACCGGAGGTCTTATTGCTTGATGAGCCTACTAACCATCTGGATGCAGAATCTGTGCACTGGCTGGAGCATCATCTGGCGGGATATAAGGGGACGGTCATTGCCGTAACACACGACAGGTATTTCCTCGATAATGTAGCCGGATGGATCTTGGAATTGGATAGGGGAGAAGGCATCCCCTGGAAAGGGAACTACAGCAGTTGGCTGGATCAGAAAGCAAAGAGACTGGCACAGGAAGGAAAACAGGAATCTAAGCGCCAGAAAACCCTGGAGCGTGAGCTGGAATGGGTAAGGCAAGGAGCTAAAGGTCGGCAAGCGAAACAAAAAGCCAGGCTTAAGAGCTATGATAAATTGCTTAACCAGGATCAGAAACAACTGGAAACCAAATTGGAAATATATATCCCGAACGGCCCCCGATTGGGAACAAATGTGATCGAAGCCAAGGGTGTAAGTAAGTCCTTTGGGGATAACTTGCTCTACGAGGATCTGAATTTCAATCTACCGCAGGCTGGTATTGTGGGTATAATAGGTCCAAATGGTGCCGGTAAGACTACCATCTTTAAAATGATCATGGGAGAAATTGAACCGGATAAGGGATCATTTACAGTGGGTGAGACAGCAAAGCTGGCTTACGTGGATCAGAGTCATTCCAATATTGACCCGGAGAAAACCATCTGGGAAAATTTTAGTGATAAACAGGAACTGATCATGATGGGGGGCAAACAAGTGAACTCCAGGGCCTATTTGAGCAGGTTTAACTTTTCGGGAAGCGAGCAGAATAAAAAGGTGAATATGCTATCCGGAGGAGAAAGAAACCGACTCCATCTTGCGATGACCTTAAAAGAAGAAGGTAATGTATTGCTTTTAGATGAGCCTACTAATGATTTAGATGTCAATACATTACGCGCATTGGAAGAAGGCTTGGAAAACTTTGCCGGATGTGCTGTGATCATCACTCACGATCGATGGTTCCTGGATCGCATCTGTACGCATATTTTGGCCTTTGAAGGCGATTCCCAGGTGTATTTCTTTGAAGGATCATTTTCGGACTATGAGGAGAATAAAAAGAAGCGTTTAGGGGCCGATATTATGCCTAAACGTATTAAGTATAAGAAATTGATCCGCGAATAGGACCGCTTAATAATCTTCGTTCGGATACCAGTCGAGTTGTATGACTTCAATATCCGGATTAGCGGAAGAGACAATTTCCTTGAATGCAGCCACATCGCTGACATCCGGTCTGCCTCTATAGTGGTATGGATATATTTGCTTAGGTGCAAAATCAAGCACGGCACTGGCAGCACTTTCCACCGTCATCGTATAGGGCAAATTCATGCATACAAATGCCATATCAATATTCTCTAATGCTCTCATTTCGGGGATATCTTCAGTATCCCCCGATATATAAACCCGTTTTTCACCTAGTTGAAGTACATATCCGTTTCCACGGCCCTTTGGATGGAAAGCAAGCGCCTCTTCCCGTAAGTTATACATGGGGATGGCCGTAACATTTATGCCAAAGCGCTCTTTGCTCTCCCCATTATTCAATACATCAATCTGCGGGGTAAAAACCTCCGGCATCTTATCCGCCACAGCCTGGGGGACTATGATCTTTGCTTTGGCAGTAGGTAGTGCTTCCAAAGTTTCCAGGCTGAAATGATCCCCGTGAATATCTGTGATCAAGATCAGATCCGGATCTGCCTGGCCTTCATATTGGGTTAGCGGGCCCACAGGGTCAACGTATATATGGGTATTGTCGATTTGAATAAGCAAAGAGCCGTGTGCAATGGGGATTATTCTTGGTTCATCTGTTGCTTCCGATACCATATTGACAGCCTCGGACTTAGGAGTTTCCGGTTTCGGTTTCTCCTTGCAGGAAAAAAAAGACATAAAAAGAAAAATTAGTAAGAGGGTACGAAGCGAGCACATTATCTAATGGATTATAGTTATATATACTTGTAAATGAGGGATATATGTCATTATATGACCGGCATGATCCCTATATAAAGGTACCTATTGCCCATGTAGAAACACCTTTTAGTACTAATATTTTAACAAAATATAATCTAAAACCAATCCTGCTCCGTATATAGACTGACATTAGCAAAACACTCTTTTAAAAAAATTAGTTAATTATCATCACTATGACTGAAGCAAAAAATAATAACGGGTTAAAAGTTATTGCCGGATTACTCGGTGTAGTATTATTGGCCACGATTATTTACACTGTAAGCCTTTACAGAGACAAGAAACAAACCACTGAACAACTAACTGAGGAAAAAGAATTAGTAGTTGAAGACCTGAACAGCTTAAAGTCAGAATACGACAAAGCTATTTTGGAGAGCAACGCTACGAACGAAGAATTAGTAGCCGCTCGTGACAGGATCGCACAGTATATTGATTCTGTACGTACTATGAAAGCCGACATTTCATCACTTTCCAGGTACCGAAGACAAGTTGCCGTGCTCAAGCAAGAACGCGAAGCATTGCTTAAGGCGGTAGATTCCTTAACAAGGTCTAACACATTGATTGCTATGCAACGCGACAGCACATATGCTGAGCTCGAGGAACAAACTATTTTCAGCGATTCCTTAGTGGTACAAAATACCCAATTGGCTGACGCTGTAGAACGAGGTTCTGCCTTAAACCTTTCACAGTTCACTGTAGATGCTGTAAGAGAGCGAAATACCGGGAAATTGGTATCTACTCAAAGAGCAGGCAGAACGGACAAGCTTAAGGTATGTTTTACAGTTGCAGATAATGTGATCGCAGAAGCCGGAGATCGGGAATTCCTGATCGAAGTATTGGATCCACAAGGCAATTTACTTGGTGGCGCCAGCTCTAAGTCTAATGAAGACGGAGCTACTGTAAGCTATAGCAAAGGCACAAACTTCTACTATGAGAATCAGGATTTAGATGTATGTGACTTCATCAACAAGCCAGCCGGAGATTTCCAGAAAGGAAATTACATGGTGAATGTGTATGATAACAATTTAAAGCTCTTAGGAACTTCTAAGTTTACGCTTAAATAAATACACTGTTGAACAACGCAGAAAAAGGGGTGTAGTACGAACTACATCCCTTTTTTTATTTGGATTCTTTCAAAGATCCAACCATATCTTCCGGCTTCACCCAGGCATCATACTCTTCTTCGGTAACATATCCCAGGCGAATGGCTTCTTCTCGTAAGGTCGTTCCATTCTTGTGTGCTTCATTCGCGATTTCAGCCGCTTTATAGTAACCAATTTTAGTATTCAGAGCCGTTACCAACATCAGCGAATTGTTGAGCAAGGTTTGGATCACTTCATGATTAGGGCTAATGCCTTGAGCACAATGCGAATCGAAACTGATGCACGCATCACCTAACAGACGTGCAGATTGAAGAATATTCGCTGCCATCACTGGTTTAAAGACATTGAGTTCATAATGACCTTGTGCGCCTCCAACTGTCAAGGCAACGTCGTTCCCCATGACCTGGGCACATACCATCGTTAAGGCTTCGCATTGAGTGGGATTAACTTTCCCAGGCATAATTGAACTTCCGGGTTCATTGGCAGGAATACTGATCTCGCCTATTCCTGATCTGGGGCCGGAGGCCATCATGCGAATATCATTTGCGATCTTGTTCAGGGACACAGCAAGCTGCTTTAAAGCCCCATGGCTCTCTACCAAGGCATCATGTGCTGCCAGTGCTTCAAACTTATTATCAGCTGTCTTAAACGGATGTCCGGTAAATTCGGCAATATACTTGGCGACCAGTACGTCATATCCTTCCGGCGTATTAAGTCCGGTGCCAACTGCTGTTCCGCCCAGGGCCAGCTCGCTTAAATGGTCTAAAGTATTTTCAAGTGCTTTGATTCCGTGTGTGAGCTGAGAGGTATATCCGGAAAACTCCTGTCCCAGGGTCAACGGGGTCGCGTCCATTAAGTGTGTGCGTCCGATCTTTACGACCTTGTCAAATTCTGAAGCCTTTTTAGCAAGCGTATCGCGGAGTGTGCGAATGCCCGGCAATGTAACTTCAGCGATCATTTTGTAAGCGGCAATATGCATACCTGTGGGGAAGGTGTCATTGGACGACTGCGATTTATTGACATCATCATTAGGTTGCAGTGTTTTTTCCCCTTCTCCGATCACCTTGCCGGCTAGTTCATGTGCCCTGTTAGCCACAACTTCATTCACATTCATATTGCTCTGGGTTCCGGAACCGGTCTGCCAGATAACAAGGGGGAACTGATCGTCGTGCTTTCCGTCAAGTATCTCTTCACATACCTCGGAGATCAAATCGCGTTTTTCTTTCGATAAAACCCCTAATTCATGATTTGTATAGGCCGCTGCTTTTTTTAAGTATGCAAAGCCATAGACAACTTCAAGGGGCATGGATCCACTCGGACCGATCTTAAAGTTTTTTCTGGATCTTTCGGTTTGGGCACCCCAGTACTTCTCAGAGGGAACCTTTACTTCGCCCATCGTATCTTTTTCTATTCTAAACGCCATGCAAGTGATTTTTATACTACAAAGTTAGGACATTGGCTCGTATTCCATCCTGCCTGACAAAGCCTTTATAAAAATTTTTGGCCGACTGATTTGCTATTTGAATTTTCAGAGTATCTTTGTGACACAATTTGAATTCTATGTTTGAATTTGATCAATATCTTGGCTTTTTGGCATTTATGACCATTGTAACCATCGGCTTTTGGCTGATGATGCTCCTGCTACTCTTTATAGTTCCTTATTGGCTTGGAGGCAATTTAATGGAAATGTGGAAAGAAAGACGCGATGCAAAACGCGCCAAAAGACAAGAAATTGAAGCTTAGACAAGCTTCTTTTCTTTTTTAAGACCCTTCGAACTCAAAATCATCATCCCCATTCATACGCGGGTTCCTTCCTTGGCGCTGAGCTTGTTGCTGGTTAAACCTAAATAGCAGGGAGGCTGTGATCTGACGTTGTCTCCATTGAAATTCGCTATACGTAAACACATTATCCGTCCTTGTTTCACTACGACGCTTACGTGTATTGAACAGATCACTCACATTTAGGGAGAGTGTCATTTTATCCTTTATAAGATCCTTGCTAAAGGCCAGGTTCGTACTCAAGATCCCTTTATTCTTGCTTTGAGCATTTTCGGACGGACCTCGATAGAACAGATTTGTTTGAAAGTCAATAGATCCAGGCAAAGGTAGTTTCGCACTGAGTCTGGTAAACCAGGTGAAATTATCTGCATCGAAATTTTGAACGATCTCCTCATTCATAAAATTAGTATACTGATAATCGCCACGTATCGCTTGTTGGAACAAATTGATATTCCAGGTGAGCCTCCAGCTGCGTTTTGGCGTCCAGGTAGAAGTAGCTTCCCATCCAATGCGGGTGTCGGTGGCTAAATTTATCGGGGTGCGGGCTTGTACAGGCACCAATACCGGATTAGCAGGATCATCGGGATTGTCGATCTCAACAAAATCACCAGTCTCCAGCGTAATAAACTGAAATACGCCTGTAGATCGGTTGTAATAGCCCGATGTCGTGAAAGTGAACTTCTCCCATCGCTTCAAATAGCCTATATCAAAAGCATTAGTATACGTCGGATCCAAGTTGGGATTTCCCTGGAATAAGTTCGTATTACTGGATCGGGAGGGGAAAGGATTTATGAACCTGGATCTTGGACGGCGCAGTCGCCTGCTATAACTTATGGTAAACTGCTCCTTATCTGAAAATTCGTATCCAAGAAAAATGGAAGGAAACCAATCCGTGTATTTTTTATTTGTAAGGTCGTTGGTTGTGATCAGATTCACACCAATATCAGATGCTTCCATTCGCAAGCCTCCGAGCATATTGAATTTACCCGCTTTAGTACCCAGTTGTACATAAGCCGCATTCACATATTCTTTATAGTCAAGTTTATTGCTAAAATCCGGATCGGCCTGCAAATTTCCATTCTCAAGGATACCGAAAGTAAAATCGGTAATAAACCTGTTAAAGCTGCCTCTATAGCCCAATTCTAACTGCGACTGGTCTTTTTCACCGAAAGGCAGGATATAATCAAACTGAACCAGTTGCCTTTTTTGCATTTCATCATTCAGTGTCTGCTCTAAGGGAAGGCTTGTGTTGCCATTGAGAACGGTCTCCTCGATAAGAGCGTCTTCAAATTCTGTTTGAGAAGAATATTGATAGTCAAAAGTGAGCTCATGTCCTGAGTCATCAATTTCGTGCTTGAAATTCAGTGCGTATTGGATGCGTTCGTCATCTTCAGTTTCATTCGTAAATCGATCCCTTTGGACGGTCGGCTGACCGGAAGCATCAAAATTGAAGAAATCAATGTTAATATCGTCTACGCCATCAGAATCGCCATATACAAGCGAATTCGTTATGCTGGTCTTTGGAGCGAGAAAATATTCGAAGCCAATGTTGATATTGTAGCCGTTACGCTCCCGTTGGTAATCCCGGATCTCATCCTGAAAACTAACCGTATTCCCGTCACTGTCAAAATTCTCTTGTTCAAACAGGGCATTCCCCGGCGCATTTCGATAGCGGTATGTGGTATTGGTGAAAATATTGAACTTCTCACGCCTGAGATTCAAACTAACAGCGCCGCCGAAATTGTCAGGATGCCCGGCGAATACATTAACAGATCCATTCACCCCGGCTGTTTTACTTTGCTTAAGCACGATGTTCAGGATCCCGGCCGTGCCTTCTGCATCATAACGCGCAGATGGGTTGGTGATGACTTCTACTTTCTCGATCGCTTCAGCCGGTAGTTGCTGCAAAGTTTCCGGATTAAGTCCGGATAGGGCAGAGGGTTTTCCATTTATAAGGATACGTACACTTTCATTTCCCCTTAGGCTGATATTTCCTTCAACATCTACAGTGACAGACGGGACATTGTCTAAAACATCGGTAACGGATCCGCCGCGAACGGTGAGGTCGGAGCCTACATTATATACTTTTTTGTCCAGTCGCAATTCTACGGTGGTACGCTCCCCGACAACTTCTACATCCTCCAGTTGTTCAACATCTATTGCCAGGCTGATCGTACCCAGGTCTGTTGATTCTCTAAAAGTTTGTCCTTCTTGTGAATATGTTTTGTAGGAAAGATATTCTACTCGGACATTATATCTACCGGGAAAGGTATTGACGCTAAATTTTCCGTTTTCATCTGTGAGCCCACCCGTTACCCGGTCCGTATTTCTTAGGCTTTGTAGAATGAGGGTAGCGTATTCCAAGGGTTGCCCAGTGTCAGCATCTACGACTATTCCTGTAATTTCAATGGGTTGCGGACGGTTGCCCTGTGGTCGTTGTCCGGCGAGTAGCATAGGTAAGCACAAGAGCAGGACCAGGAAGGATTTTTGCATGTTAGTTTTTAGATTTCTTCTTTTTCTTCTTTTTCTTCACCTTACCTCTTTTCTTATAGAGATCTTGTAAGGCTTGATACTTTTCTGGCGGAAGACTTTGTTCTAATTCGGTATCCTGTTCTAATTTCATTTTTTCAAGTGCCTCTCTGTTCTTATCCGCCTCCAGTGCCAGGATCTGGAGTTCAATGCGTTTTTGTACATACTTTGTCAGAATGGAACGCACCACGGCTTCTTCGAACGGGTTGAGTTCACAAGCTTCGATGATCTTTGGCATCTGCAAGTCTACTCGCTCTTCGGCAGTTAAAGCCTCAGGCTCCACAGGTCTTTCGTTTACCCGCGGTACAACCGGGTCGCCTCGTGTACCATATTGGCGGTAAGGGGTGCCTATCTGGGCTATTAACACGCCATTGATCATAAAAACAAATAAGAATAAAATAAAACGCATTGTACTAAAAAATATGACCACAAAAATAGCCGAAGGTTTATCCG
>CAJHYF010000068.1_pt1 | contig 16338 bp, 16 predicted proteins | sample 9198671 | NCBI WGS metagenome assembly CAJHYF01 (sample SAMEA7708369, study PRJEB35096) | sediment metagenome | biome: marine neritic benthic zone biome [ENVO:01000025]; feature: sediment [ENVO:00002007]; material: shallow marine sediment [ENVO:03000034] sea grass bed [ENVO_01000059] ... | reverse complement strand
TGAAATTGCTCATGTCTTCCGGACTTCCCGGTGGGTTGAAGGATTCAATATCTTTTTTAACCGCGTCCAGTATGGTATCGGCCGTGCTTTTTGGCAGGTACACCCGACTGGCTGCACTGCACTTCTGGCCCTGGTACTCGAAAGCTCCGCGAACAATGGCAGTTGCTACCTGTTGTGCTGGAGCTGTGGGATGTGCAATGATAAAATCTTTCCCCCCCGTTTCTCCAACGATCTTCGGGTAGGTTTTGTACTGCGCTATATTGTTTCCTATCTGCTTCCAAAGAGATTGAAAAACCTCTGTTGACCCGGTGTAATGGATGCCGGCAAAATCGGGGTGATCTAATATTGTATCAGTGATCATTGCGGGATTCCCACAGATCATGTTGATCACTCCATCCGGAAGTCCTGCCGCTTTAAACACATCCATGATGACCTTGGCTGAAAACACCTGGTTAGAGCTCGGTTTCCATATCACCACATTGCCCATCAGGGCTGCACTGGATGGCAGGTTCCCGGCAATGGCCGTAAAGTTAAAAGGGGTAATGGCGTAAACAAATCCTTCGAGTGGCCTGTATTCTACACGGTTCCAGATCCCATCTGAAGACTCGGGTTGCTGGCTGTAGATCTCGGCCATGTATTGTACATTAAATCGCAGGAAATCGATCAACTCACAGGCCGAATCGATCTCGGCCTGGTGGATGGTCTTTGATTGTGCGATCATAGTCGCTGCATTCATTTTGGCTCGATACGGGCCCGCCATCAGATCAGCAGCTTTGAGGAAAATGGCCGCACGTTGTTCCCAGGGAAGTTGCGCCCATTTGATCCGGGCTTCGAGAGCAGCCTCAATGGCCGAGTCAACGTGTTTTTTCTCAACCATATGATAGGTGCCCACGATATGCTGATGATCGTGGGGAGGTGTCATATTTCTGGTAGTACCGGTTTTGACTTCCTGGTCTCCTATGTAGAGAGGAACTTCTACAGAACCGTTATAGTATTCTTTGTATTGCTTCAGAACCGCCTCGCGTTCCGGACTTCCCGGGGCATACCCTAATATGGGTTCATTTGTGGCCCAGGGGACTTGAAAAAAGCCTTTTCCCATGATCAACAATTTGATGTTTTAAATGGGGGCAAAGGTACGAAACCGGATGCTAAAAAAAAGTAAGAGTTACTAAGGAAATATTAGTTCAGTGCAAAAGGGGCATTGAACTTAAAGGTAGGGACATAGACCCGGAATTTCTCGGCTGTAGCAAAATTCACCATGTTGTAATGCCCTTTCATAGAACCTACAGGAGAAGCGAGTAAACAACCCGAACTATAGGTATGAGATTCGCCTGGGCGAATGACTGGTTTTTTGCCGATCACCCCTTCACCATCGAGCACTTCAAATTCATTCAACGCATCAAAAATCTCCCAATGTCTGGAAGTAAGCTGAACGGAATCGTTGCTTTGATTCTCTATTGTGATCGTATAGCCAAATGCAAAGTGCATTTTGTAATTCTTAAAGAATGTGCCTTCGAAAGTTGTGTCGACAGAGATCTTTATGCCTCGGGTTACCTGTGTGATCATAGAATTGAGAGTTTTGGTCTAGTGTTTAACTTTGGAATCAGGTGAACGATAGTCCGATGCAAGATAAGGAATGGAATAAGTTTTCAAAAGTATTGCAAATAATTATCGGTGAATCCCTTTATTTTAGGGTTGTATGAGCAAAAATCGATGAACGGTTCCAGGGGAAACCCAGCCAGAATGATAAAAACAAGAGAAGAGTTTGTTAATTGGTAATATCCCTTGAATTACCAGACCCCAACCCGATGATACTATCGTAGAGATCTCCAAAGTTTCGGTAATACACCAAAACCGTATACGTATTTTCAGTGAAATGAAAGTCGCCGCTAATAATACTCATCTTAGTGGGATCCTCACTATTGGATAATACATACTTGTAATTGTAAAAGCCTTGTTTGAACGGCATTACGGCTTCCATCATTCCATTATCAGGATTGTATGTCATCTTATTTGATTCCTCGAAAGCATAGTTGTTGAATTTCCCGCAGATATAAACGTCATCTAAGCCGAGTTCGGGTTCATAGGGCAGATAGAAATGTACCTTCGTATACTCGGCTTCTCTGGATGTATCTCTGCCCTGTAAAGTGCGTAGGACAAAATCACCATTAATATCCGGGAAATAGGTATAGGGTTCCTTGCTCCTGAACCTGTTCGCAAATAAATAGTGATGGTAGAGCTCCTTATAATCGATTCGTGAGATGGCTGCAGTGGGGGCACGAAGATCACTTGTATCAAAGTTTAGATATTCATTTCCGCCGAAGAAACTAGTTTCCTTATCATATCGGTAAACCAATTGTCGACCAACCGTATATTGGGGGACAATATTATACAAAGCAGATTCCCACTGATAATTCTGCAAAATGGCCACTTTTACTTCCTGTTTGGGGTTTACCCATTGAAAATCGCCGGCATTGATAGAAAATTGAACGCTTTGCTTTTCATTTAAGTAATCAAAATCCCGTACCCGCTTCAAGCTCACACCCACGCCAACCAGGTTTTTGTAAACAACGAAACGTCTGGAAAAAACCAGCTCATTGTAGTAGTTATAGATCTCTAGCATGTAATTGCCGCTAACTTTCAAACTCACATTCGTATTGGGAATTCGCAAACGGTAATTGGAATAGGGTTGAAGTGTAGAATAACTATTGCCGTAATCGATGATTCGCTGGTTATCCACACCTCGTAAATATTGAGATTTTAACAATTGGCTTGGAGTCCAGTCATAATCACAATGGACGATCTTATAATAATAATCATCTTCTGCAGCATTCAGATCATCAAATTCCAGATATAACTCTTCCCCTAGCTGTACAATGGGGAATTGATCTTCGGTAGGACCCCGAAATATGATCGTTTTTATATTCTCCGGAGGATTAACCTCTTGTTGCACCTGGGCAGCCCCCTGAAATAGGATCAGGAAGGATAAAATATGTTTAAGGAATTTTGTCAATATCGCTAATTAAAACATGCAAAGGTAAACAAAAAGCATACCTAAAAAAGTAAGCTCGTTCTAATGCCCAATTTTCTAGTTAATTATTATGATAGAAAGGCTTTTATAAGTATTTTTGACGCGAAATTTTCTAACCCAAACGGCTATTTAATGTCTACAGACATTCGAATTAAAAAGGGCTTACACATTAATCTTGTTGGCGCTGCAGAATTTACCACCTCCAAAGCTGTATTATCAAATGTTTATGCCTTGAATTTGAATGATTTTCACGGCATGACCCCTAAAATGCTGGTTAAGGAAGGCGCGGAAGTAAAAGCTGGGGAGCCCATTTTCTACAATAAGGATATTCCTGAAATGCAGTTTGTTTCTCCGGTTAGCGGAGAGATCGCAGCTATTGAGCGCGGTGCCCGACGACGGATCCTTATGATCAAGATCCTGGCAGACAAGGAACAATCTCAAGTACAACATGAAGCAGTAGATCCTTCATCGGCTAGCGCAGAAGAGATCAAATCGTTTTTACTTAAAACGGGATGTTGGCCTTTTATCAAACAACGGCCTTACGATTTTATCGCAAATCCGGAAACCACTCCGAAGTCGATTTTCATCTCAGCATATACGACGGCTCCGCTGGCAGCGGATGCGGATTATGTGTTGCAAGGAAAGGAAAAAGCACTACAGTCTGCAGTTACCGCCTTAGGTAAACTGACACCGGGAGATGTACATGTATCAATTGGTAAGGAGGGAAATTCTCCGCTGGCCCAACTTACAGGTATTAAGATCCATAAAGTAAGCGGCCCGCATCCGGCCGGACTTGTTGGTACTCAGATAAATAAAATAGATCCTATTAACAAAGGAGAATTGGTGTGGACGTTGAGTCCGCAAGATCTGGTAATAATAGGTGAATGTCTGCTGAGCGGTATTTTCAACCCGGAACGACTTATTGCATTAGTGGGGTCTGCGGTTAAGAATCCTAAGTATTTTACGACTAAAATAGGAGCAGAAATAGCCACTTTCCTTTATGGCAGTGGTGTGAATATAAAGCGATTCAGAGTGATCAATGGCGATGTCCTTACCGGCTTAAGAAGCAAGCAGGATGGCCATCTCGGATTCTATAATAATACAGTGAGTTGTATTCCTGAAGGCGATGATTATGAGCTGTTTGGCTGGAATAAACCCGTTTTCAATAAAGTTTCGGCCACACGGGCCCTCACTTTTTCATGGATGCAGCCAAAGAAGAAGTTCGATCTGGATACCAATACCAATGGGGAACATCGTGCCTTTGTAGTAACGGGAATGTATGAAAAAGTTTTTCCTATGGATATCTACCCATTACAATTGCTAAAAGCGTGTATGGTGAAAGATCTTGATGAAATGGAACAATTAGGTTTATACGAAGTGATCCCTGAGGATTTTTCACTCACGGAATTTGTGTGCATCTCTAAACAACCCCATCAACAGATCATCCGGGAAGGGCTCGATCTGTTACATAAAGAAATAGGCTAATATGAGCAGAGATAAAAGATTGACATTTAAAAAGCGACTTCACATTATCAAGCACCAGATGCGTGGTAAGAAGATGGCTCCTGCTTTTAATGCATTTCATACCTTCTTATTCGCTCCGGATGAAACCACGCACAACGGGTCTCATGTACGGGCTGCGGACGACCTTAAGCGTACGATGAATACGGTGATCATGTCATTGATCCCCATTCTGATCTTTTCCATGTTCAATACCGGCTATCAGCATTTTGCAGCTATTGATGCCGCCGCAGGTGTATCGAGGGAATTATCACTTTTTGGAAACTTCTTTACTGCTGAAAATTTCTGGTTAGGACTGACATTAATCCTGCCCATTTTAATAGTATCCTACGGCGTTGGTTTACTGATAGAATTCATCTTTGCTGTGATCAAAGGGCATGAAGTGGAAGAGGGATACCTGGTAACGGGAATGCTTGTTCCTTTGATCGTTCCTGTTGATACTCCACTATGGATGCTTGCTGTTGCCATTTTGTTTGGCGTTGTTATCGGAAAAGAGGTATTTGGGGGAACAGGGATGAATATCCTGAATCCGGCTCTGACAATACGGGCTTTCCTGTTCTTTGCGTATCCCACTTGGATGAGCGGCGATAAGGTATGGGTACACGAGGCAATGGAACGTACCGGGACAGCTGATGCAATTTCAGGCGAGACAATTTTGGGATATTTAGCTCAAAATAATAGTGTGGATGAAGTCTACAGTATATCTGACATGTTCTTTGGATTTATTCCGGGTTCTATAGGAGAGACATCTGCCTTTCTGTGTTTGTTAGGAGGGTTGTTCCTTGTTTTTAGTAAGATCGCCAGTTGGCGTATCATGGTAAGCGCTGTAATCGGTGCCCTTGTAATGGGATTGATATTCAATGGTGTTGCCGATGCAGGGATCATCTCGGAGAGCAGCAATTTTTACGGGCTGATGAGTTTCGATTTCTGGAAACACCTGATCGTGGGCGGACTTGCATTTGGTATTGTATTTATGGCGACGGATCCGGTTACGGGGTCGCAGACAAATAGAGGGAAATGGATCTATGGTTTCCTTATCGGATTATTATCCGTAATGATCCGGGTATTTAACCCGGCTTATCCTGAAGGTGTCTTCCTGGCGATTCTCCTGATGAACGTCTTTGCGCCAACGATTGATCATTATGTGATACGCGGAAATGTCAGAAGACGTATGAAACGAATGAAGCAGGCTCGGATCTATGCTCCGACAGCTGCAGCAGAAGAATTAGAAGCAGAAACGGTTTAGTTATGGCTTTGAATACAGAAAAAAATGTGTATACCGTATTGTTCGCCTGTATTATGGTGATCGTAGTTGGTTCCTTGCTCGCTTACCTGGCAACCGGGTTAAAACCTCGTATTGAGGAAAATGAGCGTTTTGAAAAGCAGCAAAACATCCTTTACGCCATGGGCGTAAATGAGAATGAAGGCGAAGGAAGTGTGAATTTTATCCCCACTACTGAAGTCGAATCTGTCTTTACAGATTACATAAAAGAGCAATTAGTCATTAGTGGAGGAGAGATAACTACGGATGATGAAGCTTACCTGATCGATATGAAAAAGCAGCTGGATGCCTTAAAGCGAGGGAATCCGGCGCGACTTCCGGTTTTTATCGGTGAAAAGGACGGTAAAAAATACCATATCATCCCAATGCATGGCAAAGGTTTATGGGATGCTATTTGGGGTTTTGTTGCAGTAGATGAGCAATTGATCGTGCAAGGCATCTATTTTGACCACAAGCAGGAAACTCCTGGTTTAGGAGCGAATATTAAAATGCGCTATTTCATGGACGATTTCATCGGAGAGCAGATCCTCGATGGGGAACGATATGTTGGTATCGCAGTTGTCAAAGGAAATAACGATCCTTTGAATAATATAAAAGACGACAATGAAGTAGACGCCCTTGCTGGTGCCACCATTACCGGAAACGGGGTGTCGGCAATGATCAAAGAGAGCGTCAACCTTTATAGAAATTATTTCGAATCAATCAGATCAAATTAAGATGGCTTTACTTTCAAAGAAAGATACCAACCTGATCCTCGATCCCCTGGCGGACAATAATCCAATTACCATCCAGGTATTGGGAATTTGTTCGGCACTGGCAATTACAGCAGAACTCAAAGCTTCCGTTGTGATGGCTATATCCGTACTTTTTGTATTGGGGTTGGGGAATGTTGTGATCTCATTATTGCGGAATATGATCCCGAGCAAGATCCGGATCATCGTTCAGTTGATCGTTGTTGCAACACTGGTGATCATTGTAGATCAGGTGCTGAAGGCTTTTGCCTATGAACTCAGCAAAACCTTGTCTGTATTTGTAGGCTTGATCATAACCAACTGTATTATTATGGGTCGGTTTGAAGCCTTTGCATTGGGCAACGGACCCTGGAAAGCATTTCTTGATGGGATCGGTAATTCCTTAGGATATGGTGTGATCCTGATCATTGTTGGGTTTTTCAGAGAACTACTGGGTTCAGGGACGCTGTTCGGTTTTAAAGTCTTAGGCGATCCTGTTGCAAAAACAGGGCTTTACGCTACCGGCTATGAGAATAATGGATTTATGATTATCCCTCCGGCGGCATTGATCGTGGTAGGGATTATCATTTGGTTCCAACGCTCCAAGAACCGGGCATTAATCGAAGAAAACTAAGACGCTATGTTAGAGCATTTAGAATTATTCTTTAAATCGATCTTTATAGACAACATGGTCTTTGCTGTCTTCCTTGGCATGTGTTCCTATCTGGCCGTCTCTAAGAAAGTGGCAACCGCTGTTGGCCTTGGCGCCGCGGTAATTTTTGTATTGGCTGTGACCGTTCCTCTAAACTGGTTGCTGGATCAGTATTTGCTCCGCGATGGAGCTTTGGTATGGCTAGGACCGGAGTATGCCGATTATGACCTTGGCTTCTTGTCTTTTATCCTTTTTATAGCCACGATTGCCACCATGGTGCAGTTAGTGGAGATCGTTGTCGAAAAATTTTCACCGGCCTTGTATAATTCCCTTGGGATCTTTTTACCGCTAATTGCTGTAAACTGTGCGATCCTGGGTGGCTCCCTGTTTATGCAATCCCGGGAGATAGCCACTTTCGGATTAGCGCTTAACTATGGAATTAGTTCCGGAATAGGCTGGTTCCTTGCAATATTGGCGATCGCTGCGATCCGTGAAAAGATCCGCTATTCCAATGTGCCTGCTCCTCTCCGAGGCTTAGGGATCACATTTATTATTACAGGCTTAATGGGTATTGGATTTCAAAGTTTTGGCGGAATGCTAACTGGAGGAGGAGATTCTGTTGTCCCTGTTGAAGAAACTACGGCTGAAAAAGAGGAGATCAAAAAAGAAGAAGAGAAAAAGAAAAAAGATGAAATGGCTGCAAATGCTGTTTCATACACCGAAATAAATACGAACGAATGATCTTAGCAAGCACGCTTGGTACTGTCCTGATCACTGTATTAGCCTTTATGGTATTGTTGCTGATGTTGGTAGCTTTATTGCTGTTTACCAAAGAAAAACTGGCGCCATCAGGCCCCGTCACCATTACCATCAACGGTGAGAAAGAAATTCAAGTGCCCTCTGGGAGTTCGCTGCTCTCTACCTTGGGTAATCAAAAGATCTTTTTGCCCTCTGCGTGTGGAGGGGGAGGTACCTGTATACAATGTGAATGTCATGTCCTCGAAGGTGGTGGCGAGGCACTACCCACAGAAACCCCGCATTTTTCGAAACGCGAATTGAATGAAGGCGCCCGACTCGCATGCCAGGTCAAAGTAAAACAAGACATGGATATCACCATACCTGAAGAGGTATTTGGTATCAAGAAGTGGGAAGCGACTGTCGTAAGAAACTACAATGTGGCTTCATTTATTAAGGAGTTTGTCGTGGAGATCCCTGAAGAAATGAATTATAAAGCAGGTGGCTATATCCAGATCGAGATCCCACCATGTGAGATTCAATACAAAGACATTGACATCACTGCACATCCCAAGGAACATGAGACACCGGATAAATTCCAGACAGAATGGGATAAATTCAACCTCTGGCCTTTGGCGATGAAGAACACCGAAACCGTAGAGCGTGCTTATTCCATGGCTTCCTATCCAGCAGAAGGCAGGGAGATAATGCTTAATGTGAGGATCGCAACGCCGCCTTGGGATCGTTCAAAGAATACGTGGATGGATGTAAATCCGGGTGTGGCGTCATCTTATATTTTTGCCCAGAAACCTGGAGATAAAGTCACCATTTCAGGTCCATATGGAGAATTCTTCATCAATGAATCCGATTCTGAAATGTTGTATGTAGGTGGGGGTGCAGGAATGGCACCGATGCGCTCACATCTATACCACCTTTTCAAAACCTTACAAACAAACCGTAAGGTGACTTTCTGGTACGGAGGTAGATCGAAGCGTGAACTATTCTATATTGATCATTTCAAATCTTTGGAAGAAGAATTCCCAAACTTTAAATTCTATATGGCCCTCTCTGAGCCATTGGATGTGGATAATTGGAAGGTCAAGGAAGACATTGATGCCCCTGGGGATGGGTTTGTTGGATTTATCCATAATTCTGTGATCGATAATTATTTGGAACACCATGAATCCCCTGAAGATATAGAACTGTATTTCTGTGGGCCCCCATTAATGAATAAGGCCGTACAGAAAATGGGAGAGGACTTTGGAATCCCGGATGAACATATCCGATTCGATGATTTCGGAGGATAACCGCAAACGTTAACCGACAAAAAACCGATATGGAAGTATCGGTTTTTTTATCTGTACTCATGAAAGCGTTAACAGCACAAGAACTGCATTACCTGGCCATGAATATCGTAGGACGCCAACTGGAGTCTGATGGCTTTGAATTCATGGCTGTCAACAGCAAGTTGAAAAAGAACCCACAATTCGTCTGTCTGAAGGATAAAGAACTTCATTTCATTGTGGTGCGACCTGTTACACATCCAAATGTTCCTGCTGATTATGATATTGGGCTGATGGAGAAGATCAAATCTCACGCTTCAAAACATGAGGCTCGCACATATTTTGCCGGTGTGGGATTAGCTAATGCCCAGGACAATTCCTTACCTGTTTACCTCAATGAACCCTATCTTGTGGATTATGAAGGACTTGTTGAAATATAGTTCTGGATGGACCTGTTTGCTATTACTGGCATTGATTTCTTGCCAGGAACAAAACAAGACGATACTACACCAGCATGCCGGTGGCGCTTTAGGCACTACTTACAGCATCCTGTTTTTTGCTCAGGAAAACACAGATCTTCAGAAAGAAATAGATTCTACTTTCTTTCATATCAACTCCTCCATGTCGACCTATATTCCCGACTCTGATATTTCAAAGATCAATTCGGGTGCAACTGCGATCAAAGTCGATGCAATGTTTCAGGAGGTCTTTAATCTATCTAAAAGAATTCACGCTGAAACCCAAGGGTATTTTGATCCCACGGTAGGTGTACTTGTCAATGCATGGGGATTCGGGCCTGGTGAGATGCAGGTTTTGGATAGTACTAAAGTTGATAGCTTATTGCAATATGTCGGATTAGACAAGGTGAGCCTTGAGGAAGATCAGATCATAAAAATGGAAGTTGAGGGGATACAACTCGATTTTAATGCTATTGCCAAGGGATATGCCATCGACCGATTAGGCATACTCCTGAAGGATAAGGGAATAGAAGATTTCCTGGTGGAAGTAGGAGGGGAGGTAGTGACACGGGGTATAAACCAGGAAAAAGAGAAGGAGTGGACAGTTGGGATCGACGATCCGCAGGTAGAGTTCGGGCGCCGACTCAAATTGGCGATTCGACTAAAAGACAGGGCAATGGCCTCATCAGGTAATTACAGAAAGTTTCGAATAGATTCTTTGACCGGGATAAAATATGTGCATACCATAGACCCTAAGACTGGTTTCACGAAAAATTCGAATATGCTGGGAGCCACTGTTTTGGCGAGTACTTGTGCAGAAGCTGATGGCTATGCAACGGCTTTTATGGCAATGCCGCTAGCCGAGTCCATCGCCTTTTTATCTGCCCATGAGGAACTAGATGGATATTTGATCTATGTGGATGAAGAAGGTTCGCTAGAGGAATTCAGGACACAGGGATTTCAGGAATTAGCAGTCTACTAAATCTTACGTACTAGCGGGATAAGCTCTCCTTCAGCTAATCCGTAGCGTGTAATATCCTCAGGAATAAAATCAGCCGTATAATCTATACCCTCTGCCTTAAACCCGACTTCTTCTAAGCGATCAAAATAATCCATTCCGTAGATCCGTACATGATCATACTGCCCAAAGATCCGTGTGCGCTCCGCTTTATCGGTGATCGAATCGTCTTCAAAAGTCACCTCCCTATAAATATCCTGAGGTATTTGGAAGATGCCCCATCCTCCCGGTTTCATTACGCGATATAATTCCTTCATTGCTTGTGTATCATCCGGGATGTGCTCTAAAACATGATTGCAAAGGATAACATCAAAACAGTCATTTTCAAAGGGTAGATCACAAATATCTGCTTTGACAGTTGCCAGAGGTGAATGAAGGTCTGTACTGGTATACTCCAGATTCGGCAAGGATCTGAAGCGCTTAAAAAAAGATTGTTCCGGGGCTACGTGGAGTAATTTGTGTGGAGCGCTAAAAAAATCAGTTTCCCTTTGAAGATATAACCAAAGTAGTCTATGTCTTTCCAGTGATAAGGTAGACGGACTTAATACATTATCGCGTTGTTTTTTATATCCATAAGGGAGAAAACTCCTGAAGGTCTTCCCATCTATTGGGTCGATATAATAGGAGCCCCTAAGGGCAAACGTAAGAAGTGGCCTGACCAAATAACTCAGGCGAATTAGCCAGGGTCGGGGGATAAGGTTGAGAATGAAGCCTGTTATTTTCTTCATTTGTCCTGTTTACGCACTTAGCGTTGCTTGAAACTCTTTCTCCTCATCTGTTTCAATACCAAGGGCATCGTAGATATATTGAAATGTGGATAACAATTCAGGCTTCCCATTCAGAATAGCCACATTGTGTTCAAAGTGGGCACTGGGTTTACCATCTGCAGTGAGTATGGTCCAACCATCGTTGAGTTGCTTGATCCTCTTTGTACCCATATTGATCATGGGCTCGATGGCGACAACAAGTCCTTCAACGAATTTCTTTCCACGTCCTCTTTTCCCATAGTTAGGCATTTCAGGAGCTTCATGTAATTTTTTCCCAAGCCCATGACCGACTAATTCGCGTACGATACCATAGCCATGGCGCTCGCAATACTGCTGGATTGCGAAGCCGACATCACCCACCCGGTTGCCAAGTTTAAATTCTCGTATTCCGATATAGAGTGATTCCTTGGTCACCTTTAATAAATTCTGAGTTTCTTCCGCAATTTCTCCGACTGGAAAAGTATAAGCATGATCGCCGTAATATCCATTCATCAATACACCACAATCGACGGAAATAATATCGCCTTCTTTTAAAGGTTCGTCTGTAGGAATGCCATGAACTACTTGTGCATTGGGACTCATATTGAGGGTATTCGGAAAATCATACATGCCAAGGAAACCCGGTTCTCCGCCATGATCTCGAATATAATCTTCTGCAAGTTTATCCAGATGCAGTGAGCTCACACCAGGTTTGATCTCCGCGGCCAACATACCCAAAGTCTTAGATACCAATTGGGCACTTTGTCTCATTAGTTCAATTTCTTCAGCGGTCTTTCCTTTAAGCATGCGGGTTAACAAATTTATTGTTTAGATAGCAAAGAGCGGCCGGTCATTAATTCAGGTTGTTCGACACCTAAAAGTTCGAGTATCGTTGGCGCAATATCAGCCAAAACACCAGCTGTTACTTTTGGTGTATCCGTATCTACCAGGATCAACGGAACAGGATTCGTAGTATGAGCCGTATTAGGGCTTCCATCTGGGTTGATCATGGTATCTGCATTACCGTGATCTGCAATGACAATAGTTGAGTAACCGTGCTCCAATCCTTTTTCAATTATGGTCTTGGCGCATTGGTCTACTGTCTCAACCGCTTTGATGGCGGCCGACATAATGCCTGTATGCCCAACCATATCCGGATTGGCAAAATTAAGGCAGATAAAGGCAGCTTCTTCTTTCTCGAGTTCCGGTAAAATGGAATCCCGAATTTCGTAAGCACTCATTTCCGGTTTAAGGTCATAAGTTGCCACCTTGGGTGAAGGGCATAGGATTCGTTTTTCTCCCTCGTAAGGTTCCTCTCTTCCCCCGTTAAAAAAGAAGGTCACATGCGGATATTTTTCTGTCTCTGCAATGCGGATCTGGGACATATTATTCTGAGCGAGAATTTCTCCAAGGGTTTGCTTAATATTTTCCTTTTCATATACTATATGAACCCCTTTATAGGTATCGTCATAATTGGTCATGGTCACATAGTGGAGGTCCAGGGTGTGCATACCTTGTTCCGGCATGTCCTGCTGACTTAACACTTGGGTTAGTTCACGACCGCGATCTGTTCTGAAATTAAAAAAGAACACTACGTCTCCGTCTTTGATCTTGCCTAGAGGGTCATTGTTAGAATTTGTTGCGACAATTGGTTCTATGAATTCGTCAGTTACTCCCCCTTCATAGCTTGCTTCCAGTGCTGCGGATATATTTTCTGTGCGAAGACCTTTACCGTGCACCATAGCATCGTACGCTTTTTTTACACGTTCCCATCTGTGGTCTCTGTCCATAGCAAAATACCGACCTATCACAGAGGCGATCTGTGCCCCGCTGGTATTGCAGGTCGATTGCAGGTCTTTTATAAAATCCCGTCCACTTCTCGGATCAACATCCCTTCCATCGGTAAAGGCATGTACATAAACATCTTGCAGGTCGGCTTCTGAAGCCGCTTCCAAAAGTCCTTTTAAATGATCGATGTGGCTATGAACCCCTCCATCACTAACCAGGCCTAAAAAATGAACGGCTGCATGATTTTGTCGGGCAAAGTCAAATGCTTCATTTACCGTTTTCTCCTTATTCAGGGATTTTTCTTCTACAGCTATATTGATCTTTACCAGATCCTGATAAACGATCCTTCCCGCCCCAAGATTCATATGACCCACTTCACTGTTACCCATTTGCCCTTGTGGCAAACCTACATTGAGTCCGTCCGTAAGAAGATCTGCATTAGAATATTTATTGTACAAGCCATCTACAAAGGGTGTATTTCCTTGGGCAATAGCCGATACATCCGGGTTTGGAGATTTGCCCCAGCCATCGAGGATCATTAATATCACTTTTTTCTGCATAAGTCGCCTTTTTACGAAATGCAAAAATAGGAGTAAAAATTATGTATTGCTATGATATAGTAAAGCTTTGTGGGAATAATGAGTTTTGTAAGGTGTTAAAGTTTCGTTAGAAATGTGCAGAAACTGAAACATTAATCAATAGCTTTCGTCTATTGGTATATATGAAAAAATTATCACCCATATAATATGTTGATGCACAGAAAGTAACGATACAATCAACAACCAGCAAAATGTTCCCTGGAGTTTATTCATCAATCAAAAAACGCTGACTTTTAAGTCAGCGTTTTTCGTTGCCTCTTTATAGTGTTCTCGTAAAAGAGGAAATTCGATTCCTTTAGAACTGAAATCCGGTAAATACTCTGTATACAAATGCATACAGTAACAAGGATAACATAGTAAGGCAAAAGAAGGTATATATCTTCAATATTGTCACCAGTAAACCCGGTTTACAGTCGTCGAATGCCTGGAAATAAAGGTTTTTAAAGAGTAATAGTGTTCCCATATAGTTTCAATTAACAGTTTAATTTCAAGCTATAAGGGTTAAATCAGGGGCTTTGAAAGATTTGGTATAAAATCAAATATAGAAAAATAATCGAGAATTCTGTTAAAATATCGCTTATCTGCGCTATTTACAGTCCTTTGTACTTTCTTATGGATTCTTTGATTTTTTGGATGCGGTTTTCAGGATCGGGGTGTGAGCTTTGAAACTCAGGTACCCGATTAGGGCCGGCAGCAGCTTTAAGAATTTTCATCACCTGGATCATTTCGTTTGCATCATAGCCTGATCGTAGCATAAAAAGGACACCCAGATCATCACTTTCCAATTCATCTCCGCGTCCATTTTTTAATAAGGTATTTTGCCCGATACTTCCAACTATACTACCTGCATCGGCTCCAACGGTTGCACCCATGCTGACCGTTTTCCAAAATTGGCTATCGGCTATTCGTTCGGCAGAATGCCTCCCGATCACATGTCCGATCTCATGTCCCAGGACTCCGGCCAATTGTGCTTCATTTAATTGGGAGAATAGGGCATAGGTTATAAATATCTGGCCACCTGGCAAGGCAAAAGCATTGATCGTTCGCTCATCGGCCAGTAAATGAAATTCATATTTGTAGGGGGTCTCTCTAGCAATGCTGTTATCGACAAGTTTCTTACCCACCAGATCTACAAATGCCTGAAGGCGTTGATCCGGATAAAGTCCGCCATGTTGCTGGGCCATTTCCGGGGCACTCTGCAGACCAATGGCTATTTCCTGATCAGCAGACATATTAATGTTCTGAACTCTTCCGGTATAGGGATTTTCTTCCTTGTTGTTACACCGTTGGATAAAAGCAAAGGCCACGATGGCTAATCCTATAAGGATGCGTAGCTTCCAGCTTCCTCTTCTCATAATTTGCTAGCGTTTAAGAAGCACACAAATTACAAATTTCACTATAAAAGTGCCGGATTGATATCTAAAATATTATCCTGAATGTAGGTTTTCATAAAACCTGTAGTGCAGTTTTCAATACCACGGATATCTTCCTCTAACAATAATTCCATGATATTCTTTTTCCTAAACTGACTCAGCATAGGAATTGACAAAGGGGCATAGCTGTAATGCCATGGTTCATACTTAAAGCCTCGTCTGCCTGGAGTATCTGTGTACACCAAATGAAAATCGAAGGAAGAAGCATAATTATCCATCCAGGCTTTGAGCTTGCCATAGGGACCGCCGTCGTAAAATTTCTCAGGGACCAGAACATCTCCCTCAGCCGGCGCATTACCGTCAATGATGTCTATATCAGTGCCCCAATGATGCCTGCTGGTTCCGGGTATAGTAGAATATTCGATGATCTTATCAATTGCAGCCAAGGGCTCCAGACCTTCTTCTGTAAAGCGTTCGTACTTACGTTCAAAAATGGCTTTTTGCCTGGCAAAATTCCGGAAACTCGATACTATTTTTATCTCAATACCGTCTTTACGAGCGGCATCTCTCATGTCTGAGAAAGCAAGATAAGCCTCTTCCCTTAAATTGATATCTTCTCCAAAAAGATCAATTTCTGCTTTGCCCATCAGTTCGAGTATTGAATATTCTGCTAGTTGGTAGGTAAACGTAGTAGGAAGGACACAAATTCCAAGCGTACAAGCTCCGGTATTCTTGAGGAAAAGTCTTCGTTTCATAGTTTTAAAGAGATACTAGTCTTGCGTATCTACAACAAAAATAAGGCCGATTTTAAAACTGACAATAGTAAGATCAATTGGATATATATAAAAAGCCCTGATGTATTTGCTTCATATCATATAATTCAATGGTATAGAAATATATACCGGCTGCCAGCCCATCCGGCCTTTTTACCACCATATCCACATTTGCATGACCGTCAAATTCATTCAAATAATTCTCCTTGGTGTATACCAGGGCACCATATCTGTTGAATATTTTCAAATGGTTATTGGGTGAATGATCAAGTCCTTCGATTATTAGTTGATCATTCATACCATCTGCATTGGGGCTGAGATAGTAATTACCCAAGTCGACAATATTGT
>CAJHYF010000138.1_pt1 | contig 17716 bp, 18 predicted proteins | sample 9198671 | NCBI WGS metagenome assembly CAJHYF01 (sample SAMEA7708369, study PRJEB35096) | sediment metagenome | biome: marine neritic benthic zone biome [ENVO:01000025]; feature: sediment [ENVO:00002007]; material: shallow marine sediment [ENVO:03000034] sea grass bed [ENVO_01000059] ... | reverse complement strand
CTACCGATAAGCCGTGGAATTCAAAAATGGGCGCCATCCAGGCACTATCCCTTTTTGCCAGGTAGTCGTTAACGGTGACCAAATGCGCTCCGTGGCCGGAAAGTGCGTTCAGGTAGAGTGGGAGGGTGGCGACCAATGTCTTTCCTTCCCCGGTCTGCATCTCGGCAATATTCCCCTGGTGCATGCAAATACCCCCGATCAACTGTACATCATAATGTACCATATCCCAGGTTACTTCTTTCCCTGCAGCATCCCAGGAATTGCTCCAGACCGCATGATCGCCTTCCAGGCTGACATATTCTTTACTGCCTGATAATTGCCGGTCAAAGGCAGAGGCCTCAACTTGTATGGAAGAATTGTTCACGAATCTCTTAGCTGTTTCCTTTACAACAGCAAAGGCTTCAGGAAGCAGATCATTCAAAGTGTTTTCAGTAAGCTTGTAGGCCTCTTCGTTTAAGGCATCTATCTCCCCGTAGATCGACTCCTTCCTATCTACATCGTCAGACGTTTCTACTTCGGATTGCAGCGCCTGTATTTTTTCCATGATCGGTTCACGATCGTTGGCGATCCGGGCTTTAAAATCCAACGTCTTCTGCCTCAGCTCATCGTGAGATAATGCTTCCAGTGAAGCTTCGAAAGAATTAACTTTCTCCACCATAGGCTGAAGCGCCTTTACATCTTTCTTTGCCTTATCTCCAACAAAGGCTTTTATTACAGAATTGAGTATGCTCATACGTGAATCTTCTCATTAGCAGAGAACCGATTTACTCATCGGCACTCATAGCTCCAGGGCGTGCAAAAGGTGTTCCAAATTAAAATGTCAGGCAAAATTGCCGATCGGCTGTCAAAATTACATAAAAAAAAAGCCTCGAATGAGACTTTTTATGCTATTTAAAGGGGATTTGATTTAATATTCATCCTCATTCCAGAGGTAATCTTCTTCTGTCGGGTAGTCGGGCCATATCTCTTCAATAGACTCATATACCTCTCCACCTTCTTCTTCCATAGATTGTAAATTCTCCACGACTTCAAGGGGTGCGCCTGTGCGAATCGAGTAATCGATCAGTTCGTCTTTGGTAGCTGGCCACGGGGCATCACTTAAATACGATGCAAGTTCTAACGTCCAATACATTTTTCAGCTAAGATTTTGAAATTTTTGCAAAAATAAATTTTATCATTTAATGACCAAGTTTTTTAGGCGTAATTCACCGAAAAATGATGTAAACACCTTCTTTATTTAATAAATAACGAAGAATTCAGGAATTTATGTACTCTTTTTTTCTGGAATCCATTTCACTTCGTCTACTTGCAAGTCTGCAGACAACTTTCGTGCCAGGACAAAGAAATAGTCGGAAAGTCTGTTTATATAGGACAAGAATAGCTGATTTATAGGCTGTTGGGAATGCAATTCAGTCATCCTTCTCTCTGCACGCCGGCAAATAGTACGGCATATATGACAGTATGACACGGTATCGTGTCCGCCAGGAAGAATGAAATGGGTCATCGGGGGTAAAACATTGTTCATGCTGTCAATGGCCATCTCAAGTGCCACCACATCTTCTTCGCTCAAAGATTTGATTGGAACGCGCTCTGCTCCGCTTTTAAGTGTCTTCTTTTCCGGATCCGTTGCCAGCCGGGAACCGAGAGTGAACAGATTATTTTGAATAGCGATTAACTCGCCTTTATAGACCTTTGATATTTTCTGATCACGCAACAAGCCGATCCAGCTGTTCAACTCATCAATAGTTCCATATGCATTAATGCGAATATGGTGTTTTTCGACCCGTGTACCTCCAAGAAGGCCGGTCGTGCCTTCATCTCCTGTTTTGGTATAAATTTTCATGTGGTTTGAGGATTGGTGTACAATAGTCGCTATTCAGATTCGTTTCGTCTCTTGTCTTTTCTTCGGTAGTGCTCCATAAACTTTCTTTTCTTCCGTCTTCTGGCAGATCTTTTATTGTAAATGGAGATCCATAAATAGACTATGAATAATACGGCTAGTACAACATATATGGTATTGTCCATGACTTCATTAATACTCCATTAAAAGTACAACTTAATAGCCTCAAATCCCCAATAATTCGCCCAGAATATCACGTACTTTTGAAAGAACTGATCAAGTCTTTGTAAACCTCCATAAATAACCCATCCTGAGGATCAGGGCAAATAATAATGGGAGGAGAACAGGTGAAAAGGACTGGATCCCTGTACCCCAAAATATAAATAGTAAGCCCATGAACACTAAGGAAATCAAACTGTATTTATGAAACCAAAGGGGAAGCGACTTTTTACTGCCAAGGATGTGGAGAAGCCCAAGGTGACTTGGTACTGCCCATAGCAGATTTGCATTATTGGCTGTTGCCGTATGGTCTGTAAAGAACCATAGGAAAATTATGAAGATCCCGATCACACCTGTGATCAGAAAGAGAAATACATCCAACCATCGGCTACGGGTTAGATTCCTGTAGTCGATATAGGTTATGGTGGCAACAAAGAAAAATAGGATGAGCAACCAAAACAAGGGAGATGTTGTGAAGTAGGTCCTGTTGTCACCTTTGGATGGGTCCAATACCTTTCTTTCGCGTTTTACCAACGGTTTATTGTCAATCTTTGTATTGTCGAACTGCCTTAACACATAAATCGGTAAAAACATATGTTCTTGTACGGTAGCCTTCCGATCAATATCTGACCCCAAGGCCAGGTCTATTCCAAAGCTAGACCACGAATTTCTCTGCAGATTCTGCTGAATTAGATCTCTGAAAGTGGAGGTCTCCATCAGATGATCTTCCGCAAATCCTATTTTATTGCCAAATACAGAAGTGATGACAAAAGGTATTTTGGTTGAGCAATTATTAAAGAGGAAATCATATTTATATTTCCGATTTTCTGGTTTATAATTATTTTCAAGGAATTGAAACAGCGCATTCTTTTCACGTGTATCCAGATCGAGGATCTGTTCCTTTACCCACCTATTCTCAAGTTGGTAGGTATATAAGAAATTTTCGAAACGCTCCCGGCTGAGAGAGTACAAGAGCTGGCCCCTTGCAAATTTGCTGTAGAAATTTTGCGTATTAAAATCGAAGGTACCATAGTTATAGACGATGTCTATTCTCAAATTTGGATCCTGTACACGTATGGCACTATGACCGAAAGTCGCGTAAAGATCTTCCCCGGCTCCACAGGTCAATACACTTATCTCGGCTTTGGCGGATAATTGTACAGCTTGGCAATAGGCTTGTGGACCTAGACACAGTAAAAGAATGAGGAATGCTATATAGCGTTGCATGATCTGTTAAGGCTAGTAGCTGTCGGTGTCTGCAAATATCTAAATAAATATTTTGACACCATACCTGCCCCAAAATTTTGCTATTTTTACTCAAACGACTTTCCATGAAGCAGCACATTCCTAATTTCCTCACCTTATGTAATGTTTTGTGCGGGAGTATCGCCGCTGTTTTTGCCGCTTTGAATAAATTAGAATATGCGGCCATATTCGTGTTTGCCGGTATATTCTTTGACTTTTTTGACGGTCTGGCCGCACGCTGGCTCAATGTAAAGAGCGAGTTGGGAATTCAGTTGGATTCCCTGGCCGATATGGTAACAAGCGGATTAGTGCCCGGTATCGTGATGTTTCAGCTACTAAACATGTCACAAACCGGAGGGTGGAATATGACACTCAATCCGGATATGATCAATGGTGGTGGAGAAGGCATGTTCTCATCCTGGCTGCCTTTTATAGGATTTTTAATTCCAATGGCCTCTGCGTACCGACTCGCAAGATTTAATATTGATGAAGATCAGGCAGATTCCTTTATCGGTCTGCCTACTCCGGCTAATGCTTTGCTAATACTTTCTTTTCCGCTTATCCTCTTGTATCAGGGAAATGATGCTCTCAACCAAATAATTCTAAACCCTTGGGTCTTGATCATTTCAACCTTGCTATCGGCATATTTGTTGAATTCCCCTATCAAACTTTTTGCGCTAAAATTCCATAACTGGAGCTTTAAAGAAAATGCATTACGCTATATTTTTGTCTTGATCAGTGCCGTTTTGTTGTTAACATTATCTTTTCTGGCCATACCGATCATCATTGCGTTTTATATCTTAAGTTCACTAGTTTCCCAGTGGACTACCTCCAACCCATAACAATAATTCCAGTTTATGCTAGAACGCCTGGGTCAAAAATTCACAGATCTTTTTAAGAAAAATATGCCGGATGCTTTTGTATTCGCATTGATCCTGACCTTGCTGACAGCGGTGATAGCCATGTCATGGATGAAAGCCAGTCCTCTGGAAGTGATCACATCATGGTATGACGGTTTCTACTTGCTACTGGAATTTGGCATGCAGATGGTTCTTTTGATCGTAACCGGATATAGTATCGCTCTATCTACCTCTATTCAAAAAGGAATTGACAAGCTTTCAGGTTTCTTGAAAACGCCCGGGCAGGTCTATTTCTTCGTGGTCTTTGTAGGATTAATATTGTCTATGATAAGCTGGGGATGGGTAATTATTACTGCCGTTCTCGCGCGTCACTTGGCTTTGAGGGTAAAGGGTATTCACTATCCCTACCTTATTGCCTGCGTATATTTTTCAATGATAAGTTGGGTAACCGGACTTTCCAGTTCCATCCCGCTCTTACTTAACACTCCTGATAACTATCTGATCGAAGAAGGTATATTAACAGAAACTATTGCCTCAGAGAATACACTTGGTTCTGTGATGAATTTTGGAATGATCGCGATCATATTGATCTTAGGCCCTTTTTTAATGTGGCTTTTAGCGCCAAAAAAGAAATCAGCTCCATCGGAACTTTCAGACATGCTGGAAACAGATCAGGAGGAATCAGTAACTATTCAGGAGGAAGCAGCGGAAGCCCGACTTCCATTTAAAGCCCTATCAGACTTTTTAAACAACAGTATAATATTGCAATACCTCATTGCCGCCATGGGGGCTGTTTTCCTGGGTCATTATTTCATGACCAAGGGATTCGACCTGAATCTCAACATTATGATCTTTGTCTTCATCGTGCTTGGTTTGTTCCTGCATAGAACTCCCATGCGATTTACGATCGCGATGAGGAGGGCCAGCAGCAATGTCTCTGCGATCATTTTTCAGTTTCCTTTTTATGCCGGTATTATGGGGATCATGACCTATACCGGCCTGGGGGCACAATTGGGCCAGGCAATGGCGGAAGCTGCAACCCTGGATACCTATCCGTATTATTCTTTTGTACTTGGAGGAATTGTGAATTTTGCCATCCCATCTGCTGGTGGGGAATTTGCCGTAATTGGTCCGAGTGTAATAGAAGCGATCCAACAACTGGGTCAGGGGCTTTCCCCGGAAGCTATGTTAGAAATGACCTCAAGGGCTTCCATGGCTATAGCCTATGGTGAAGCCTTGACCAATTGCCTGCAACCTTTCTTTTTATTGTTGATCATTCCGGTAATGGCCAAGGGAATTAAGATACAGGCCCGGGATGTAATGGGCTATCTGGTGATTCCCTTTCTGGTCTTTTTCCTGGTACAGGGAATTCTGGTAGGGTGGCTGCCTCTTTAATCGGCTTTAGGTAGGTTCTGTAAAGTCGAGTTTTTTCCTGCGCAATTCAAAATTTTGCCCCAGGTATACTTTTCGAACCATTTCATCTTCAGCCAGATCCTCAGGGATGCCAGATTTCAGGATACCTCCTTCAAACATGAGATAGCTTCGTTCCGTGATGGCAAGAGTTTCCTGAACATTATGGTCTGTGATAAGTATACCGATGTTTTTATTCTTAAGTTGAGCCACGATCCGCTGGATGTCCTCTACGGCTACCGGGTCTACTCCGGCAAAAGGCTCATCGAGCAGAATAAACTTTGGACTGGTTGCCAGGGCACGTGCGATCTCTGTCCTTCTTCGCTCACCCCCCGAAAGTAAATCGCCACGGTTTTTACGAATATGGCTAAGGCCAAATTCTTCCAATAATTCTTCCGTTCGATGGCGCTGTTCCTCTTTGCTGAGCTCGGTGAGCTGAAGCACACTCATGATATTTTGTTCCACGGTGAGCTTTCTGAAAACGGATGCTTCCTGCGCCAGGTAGCCGATCCCGTTTTGAGCCCGTTTGAACATAGGGTATTTTGTGATCTCCGTATCGTCTAAAAATATCCTTCCGCCATTGGGCTTGATCAGTCCAACGATCATATAAAAACAGGTAGTTTTTCCCGCACCATTCGGACCTAATAATCCAACGATCTCGCCCTGGTTAACTTCCAGGGTAATACCTTTGACTACTTTGCGGCCCCGGTAGGCCTTCATTATTTTTTCGGCGCGTAATTTCATATGAAATGTGTCAAAGCTACTTCATTAAATCAGAACTGCTTAGTCCTTTTACGATTTTTTAAGAGCCCTTTCCGCTGCTCTTTGCTTCTCCTGTTTTGCTTGCCTTTTTATCACTCTTTTAGAAATATAGATACTGATCTGGTATAATATCAAGACAGGAACGGCAACAATGATCTGGCTCGCAACATCTGGGGGTGTGATAATTGCCGAGAGGATCAGCACTAATACAAGAGCGATCTTGCGGTATTTTTTAAGGATCTCCGGAGTGACCAGTCCAATCTTCGTCAGGAAATAGATCAGGATGGGAAGTTCAAAAATGAGTCCGCATGCAAGTACCGAAGCTCGCACAGTTGCAATATAAGATGCCAGGTCAATGTCATTGAACACTTCTTCACTAACGGTATAACTGCCAAGGAAGTTGATGGATAAAGGCGATACGATATAATATCCGAACAAGACGCCCATAAAGAATAACATAGAGGCGACAAAAATGAAGCCCCTGGAGTACTTCCGTTCTTTATCATATAAACCCGGACTAATAAAGCGCCACATTTCCCATAAGAGATAAGGGAAGGCAAGGATCAAACCGGCCCAGATGGATGTCCAGATATGTGCAGAGAACTGTCCGGCCATGACCCGGCTTTGAACCCGAAATATAGGTTCCGTACCACAAAAAGCTTCACTGAAACCCAGCCATTTGGAGAGTGTACAGAACATTTTATATGTCGGGAAGTCGGGTTTTTTTGGCCCGAATATGATAGTGTCAAAAATAAAATCCTTCATCAGGAATGCCACGATACCAACAAGAACAATGGCAATAGTAGATCTGATCAGATGCCAGCGCAATTCTTCAAGGTGGTCCAGAAAGGACATTTCGTTAGGATCCTGAGTAGATTCGGCCATTACAATATTCCTTGATTCATGAGATTATGAAGGTGTACTACACCTTTGTATGTACCATTTTCTACGGCCAGTAGCTGGGAGATCCCTTTGGCTCGCATCACTTTCAGGGCTTTAACGGCCAATACATCCATTTCAATAGTCTTGGGAGATGCAGTCATGATATCTTTTGCCTTGAGTCCGTTAATGTCTGAATACTTTTTCAGCATTCTACGTATGTCGCCATCGGTGATAATCCCGATCAGTTTGTTCTGATCAAGTACAGCCGTTGCACCCAGCATTTTCTCTGAGATCTCGATGATCACTTCGCGGACATCGGCATCGGCATCAACTACCGGCTTCATATTTTCTCGGGCAATATCTGAAACCCGCAGGTATAATTTCTTTCCCAGGGTGCCACCCGGGTGGTATTTGGCAAAATCCTGCTCGCTGAAACCACGCAGGTCCAGAAGGCAAATGGCAAGGGCGTCGCCCAATACTAATTGAGCAGTTGTACTTGTTGTAGGGGCCAGGTTATTGGGACATGCTTCTTTTTTTACTGCAGAGTTAAGAAGGAAGTCGGATTGTTCTGCAAGAAAGGATCCCACATTGCCAGTCATCCCGATCAGTTTGTTCCCACCTTGTTTTATCAAGGGAACCAACATTTTTATCTCAGGCGTATTCCCGCTTTTCGAAATACAGATGACAACATCGTCTTTTTGTATGATCCCAAGATCGCCATGAATGGCATCTGCAGCATGCATGAAGATGGCCGGGGTTCCTGTAGAATTTAATGTTGCCACGATCTTTGAGGCAATAATGGCGCTTTTACCGATCCCACTTACAATAACGCGCCCTTCGCTGTCATAGATGCATTGTACTGCTTCTGCAAATGCCTCGGTAAGCTGTGAATTCAGTTCTCCGATGGCTGCGCTTTGATGTGCGATAGTTTTCTTCGCCAGTGCTAAAATGGAAGTGCTTTTACTCAAGGAATACTAAGGACTGTTATACCGATGTTTATAATTTGGTTAAAATTTAAAACCGAACGAAAAGATTGTTTATATTTAAGAAACAAAAGTACGTAATCTAATTTTATAGCGTTTTCAAAGTAACCACTAGCTGTATTGTCTTTACCACCTACCAGCAATCAAATCTTTAGACAATAATACAGTTAATAAGAACTTCAGGTTTACCAATGTTATGAAAATATAGTGGAATGATTTCGAATGAAATTGATCTTCGTGAGTCGCTGAAGAAATATTTCGGATTTTCTAAATTCAAGGGACTTCAGGAAGAGGTGATCAAAAATGTGATTGATGGTAAGAATACCTTCGTAATAATGCCAACTGGCGGAGGTAAATCTCTTTGTTACCAATTACCCGCACTTATTATGGATGGGACAGCCATTGTGGTTTCCCCTCTAATCGCTCTGATGAAAAATCAGGTAGATGCCATACGTGGTGTCTCTGAGGATCATGGAATTGCCCATGTTCTAAATTCATCGCTTACCAAAGGCGAGGTAAAACAGGTGATGGCAGATATTACCGATGGGGTTACTAAATTATTATACGTCGCCCCGGAATCGCTGACCAAGAAAGAATACATCGAGTTTTTTAGGACCGTACACGTGTCCTTTGTCGCTGTAGATGAAGCGCATTGTATTTCTGAATGGGGCCATGATTTCAGGCCGGAATACCGCAATCTTAGGAACATCGTAGATAAGTTGAGGGATGGCATACCCATTATTGGGCTTACGGCCACAGCAACTCCAAAAGTTCAGGAGGATATTCTAAAAAACTTATCAATAAACGATGCAAAACTTTTTAAAGCGTCGTTTAACAGACCAAATCTTTTTTATGAAGTCAGGCCTAAAACAGAAAATGTAGAGGCAGACATCACACGTTTTGTAAAAAAGAACAGTGGTAAATCAGGTATTTTGTACTGCCTGAGTCGGAAAAAAGTAGAGGCCCTGGCTAATGTCTTACAGGTCAATGGAATTAGTGCTGTTCCTTATCACGCAGGATTTGACTCCAAAACCCGTGCCCGATATCAGGATATGTTCCTGATGGAAGATGTAGATGTTGTCGTGGCGACCATAGCTTTTGGGATGGGAATAGATAAACCGGATGTACGTTTTGTCATCCATCACGATATCCCTAAAAGCATAGAGAGCTATTACCAGGAAACCGGAAGGGCAGGCCGGGATGGCGGTGAAGGTCATTGCCTTGCCTTCTATTCTTATAAAGACATAGAGAAATTGGAAAAATTCATGTCCGGAAAACCCGTGGCAGAGCAGGAGATCGGAAACGCTTTACTTCAGGAGATCGTAGCCTATGCTGAAACTTCTATGTCCAGAAGAAAATTTATCCTTCATTATTTCGGGGAAGAGTTCGATGAGGTCAACGGCGATGGCGCAGATATGGACGATAATGCGCGGAATCCTAAAAAGAAGGAGGAAGCAAAAGATAATGTGGTCAAATTGCTTGAAGTGATCCGCGGCACGAATGAAAAATTTAAGTCGAAGGAGGTCGTCAATACCTTAGTAGGGGCTACAAATGCACTTATTGCATCCCATAAGACCAATGAGAAAGATTTCTTTGGCTGTGGGGAAGCACATGACAAGAATTACTGGATGGCGCTGATAAGGCAGGTGCTCGTGGCGGGATTGGTCCGCAAGGAGATAGAACAATACGGCATCTTGCATATTACTGAAAGCGGTGAGCAATTCCTGGCATCCCCTACTTCCTTTATGATGACCAAGGATCATGTCTATGATCAGAAAACAACAGATGCCATCGTTCAGGCCTCCAAGGACAATGGGGCTGTTGCCGACACCCATTTGCTGAAATTGCTGAAAGACCTTCGGAAAGCCGAAGCCAAGAAAATGGATGTACCTCCCTATGTGGTTTTTCAAGATCCTTCATTAGATGATATGGCTTTGAAATATCCGATCTCTCAAAATGAACTGCTGAGTATCCATGGTGTAGGTGAAGGGAAGGCAAGGAAATATGGACAACCCTTCCTGAAACTAATCGCCACTTATGTTGAAGAGAACGACATCATACGACCTGAGGACCTTGTTGTAAAAAGTACAGGTGCAAACTCTGTATTGAAATTGTATATCATTCAGAATATTGACCGCAAGCTACCCCTGAGCGACATCGCTTCTGCGAAAGGGCTGCAGATCCCCGATCTGGTCAAGGCTATGGAGCAGATCGTTTTTAGTGGAACCAAGCTCAATATTGGTTATTGGATCGATGAGATCCTTGATGAGGATCAACAAGAAGAGATCCATGATTACTTCCTGGAATCGGAAACTGACAATATTCAAACGGCTATCGATGAATTTGATGGGGAATATGATGACGAAGAATTACGCCTATACCGACTCAAATTCATGAGTGAAGTAGCAAACTAAGCCTGAAAATTTAAATTCAGTGTGTATTCCCCAGTTGCAGATTACCAATCATCTTGCCATTCGCCTGATGCAACCATAGCCATAATGACCCCAAAATAAAGGATCAGGAAGATCAGCATGATCACTGATAATGCAAGCCCAACATAGGAAAGGATCCTCCCCGTGTTGGCGCTCTCGATCCCGGTGTATTGACCGGGCGACTCCTCATTGGCCAAACGGGCTTTTTTGGCATTGTTCAAACCAATGATGCTAAAGATCGCGGCAAACGGGCCGCAGCACACCAGGGCGCCTACTACTGATATAATTCCCATTGTGAGGGCTGTACTGGCCCCTGGAAGTGATTCTTGATTCATACTATTGTTTTAAGGACTAGTGTCCAATTAGTCACAGAAAGGCATATCGATACCTGCCTCTTGATAGGCACGACAAGCTTCCTCCATCATTCCATCAATGCCTCCCAGCTGAATTATTTTGTATATAGCAAAAGCCAGGTAAATAACACCTATGACCATAACTATAATTGATATGATCCGCGCAGTTTTAAATGTACTGTAATTGCTGTACTTCTCCGGATCGGCTATGTATTTTTTCTTGTCATTATTTAGAACAATGAGGGAGATCCCACTCAGAATAACTGCCGGGAGTCCATAAAAACAACAGCAGACAAATCCTAAACATGAAAGAACAATGGCTAAGGTTACATTGGGTAGTTTTTGCTGGTCCATAATAGTTTGTGGTTTAAATAAATTTTATGATGTAATTGATCAAGATCATCGCAACCGTCAGTATCATGAGGAACATTGTGATCTTGTTTGAATATTTTGCTTTAAAGAAGTGATCATAGATCAGAAAGGAGAAGAGCAGCATCATCCCATAAATTGCCGGATACATCTTAAATGCCTCGAGGAATTCACCTTTCAATAAAAAGGCAACAGACCTTTGTAGCCCGCAACCGGGGCAATCAAAGCCAAAAAGCGCTTTGCTCATGCAAGGCAACATGTTTTGCTCAGTGAAAATGGCCAAATAAAGAATGATACTATTCATCACGCCTAATAGACTTGAAATTTAGCATAATTTTTAGGAAAAGTTCTAAGGTAGCACCTAAAAAAATGAGGAGATCTCACTTATTCAGAAGTTGATATGATACCGAATTCCAAAGTAGTCAGATCAGTAATACGTTCTCCATTCTCTCTGATCAGACTGAGGTTTTGCAATGAGATCGTATGATCAAATAAGGTTGTATCTGTTTCATTCCTAAGTGTGCTGATAAGTACCTGGCCATTTTCTGCCAGAATATCTTCTATCACTTTAGGGCTTACGGGAGGGATATTGCTGCAGAAGTAATCACTGGACACGGAACTATCGAATGTCCGGTATGTGACTTGGGACTGACCCGGAATAGTACTGCTGATGTCTTCCGTAGTTTCTTCATTATTCAGTAAACCGGATTGCAATTCCAGTATGAGCGCTTCCTCAGAATTTAATTTGAAGAAGAGTGTGGTAGAAGTAGAAACCGGGCTGTCACAAACCTGCACGATTGTGTCGTCAAAGTCGATCACACTGATCTCAAGGTCGCCATCATTGCAGGCTAATAGGATAAAAAGTAAGGGTATACCGAGCCATTTTTTCATGGATTCAAAGGTAGCTGAAAATTGAATATCCTTGGATATATGTATCAAAAATCACTTTCATTTATGTCAATTTCTTGTACATTAGCTGGCGCATATATGTAATTGCCAAATGGGTACGATCTATCTCGATAATGCGGCGACTACGCCGGTAAGAACAGAAGTGGTAGCGTGCATGAAGGAAGCCCTTAGCCAATGTTTTGGGAATCCTTCTTCCGCACATGGATTTGGTCGCTCGGCCAAAAGCGGGGTAGAACACGCACGCAAGACTATTGCAAAGTATCTAAATGCCCAAGCATCAGAGATCATTTTCACCTCAGGTGGTACCGAAGCAGACAATATGATCCTGCGTTGTGCAGTTCGTGATCTGGACGTCAAGACTATAATTTCAACGCGCATTGAGCACCATGCCGTACTGCATACCATCGAGAATCTTGAAAAAGAATACGGTATCGAGGTGATATACCTCAATGTGGATGACAGGGGTTCCATAAACCTTGGTGTGTTGGAAGAGACTTTGAAAAACAAGGCTGATGCCCTGGTGAGTCTGATGCATATCAATAATGAGATAGGAAATATCCTTGATATAAAAGCTGTGGCTTTGCTATGCCAGCAATACGGTGCCTTATTTCATTCAGACACTGTACAATCCATAGGTCATTACAGCTGGGATCTGCAAGAGATCCCGATTGATTTCATCAATGCAGCAGCACACAAATTCCATGGCCCTAAAGGAATAGGATTTGCTTTTATCCGCAAGAATTCAGGCATAAAACCAATGATTGTAGGTGGAGCACAGGAAAGAGGATACAGGGCCGGTACAGAGCCCTATCACAATATCGTGGGTCTGGAATGTGCTTTCAAAGCAGCCTATGATAACCTGGAGGAAGAAACGGCTTACGTGAAGGGACTTAAAGCACATTTTATCAAGGGTATAAAGGATGCCATTGCCGGGATCGAATTTAATGGTCTCTCAGCAGATCTGGAGAAAAGCACCTATACGCTCGTGAATCTTAGACTACCCATCCCGGAAGAGAAAGCCCTGATGCTATTGTTTCACCTCGACTTGAAAGGGATAGCTTGTTCAAAAGGAAGTGCTTGCCAATCGGGGAGTACCAAGGGTTCACACGTTCTCGCAGAAATTCTCACAGATGAAGAATTAAACACTCCTTCTCTGAGGTTTTCTTTTTCGAAGTACAACACAAAAGAGGAATTAGATTATACGATCGGGGTGCTGAAGGATTTTGTAGAAAGCTAGCCTTTATTGCCTTTCCTTCTCATAAGGAAATCTCCTGGTGGCCTTCCTCATCATTTTCTCAATAAGCTCCATCGTATTTCGCCCCGATTTCTTATTGATCTCCTTTTCGTATTTCCACAGTAGTTTCCCGGTAGCCCCATCGCTGACCTTGATACCAATTCTACCGTAATCGGATTCCCCTGTGATATAATCCATAAAATTGAAATTGGTGGGAACGCCTTTTGACAAAAGAATGGTAAGATCCATATTTCCGCTTATGATCCCATCTACTTCCAGGAGCTTACTCAATTGTTTTATGGTATAGGTATCTATATTCTCATAGGTAATGTCATTCTGCAGCAAGATGGCATTGGTATTGTTTATGTTCTGAAAACCAACAGAGAATTTTTTCCTTTTGTTCCCTCGTCCGAAATATGTTTCGAGCGCATTCTGAACTTCGTAGCCTTCCCGCTCCTCTAATTTCAAATACTCCTTTCTGGATATATTTTCATCCAGGTCCAAATGCGTGATGAAAGGTATGATGGCAAGCTCTTTATGATCCTTACTAAGCTCTTTAAAGCGTCCGCTTTCATAGATATTCTTCTGCCCGAATGCCTGGAGGCTTACTAATAAAATGCTAGCAAAAAGGAAGGATACTAATCTCATATTTCTATTTCCTGAAAAATACACTTCTAAACATCGAAGTATTCCCGACATTATCTGTTACTTCTACCCTGAGGTCGCACTGGGTAGTATTCAAGATCTTATCATCAAAGTTATACGTAATAGTCTTTGTCTTTGGTTCATATTCCATAAGGATCCATTGTCCGTTCAAGGTAGCAGAGTATGTATTGATCCCGCTTAGGTCATCTGAAATACGAAGGCTGAGGTAGTGGTAATTGGTCAGCCATTGCTTGTCCTTAAAATTTTTAGCCCTGATGGAAGGTGGAACGCTGTCCTTAGCCAGCGTAAAGGTGCCAAGGCTTCGCGTACGGGTCGTAAACGTATTACCCCGCTTATATGTTTTCATGAAATCGGGCTTTCCTTTTCTATCGAGCCTGGCAATGAACATTTTCTTGCGAACCGACTCAGGATAGTCGGAAACATCAAAAGTAAGTGTGTAGTTCTTGTGAGCGGGTATTCGGTTATTGTGAATGGTGACCGTATCCTTACCCGGGATCAGGTTGGCATAAAAATCCTTGTAAAAGGTGTTTGCCGGAAAATATACCTTCGCCCCGTCAAGGTCGAAATTATTGGGTTTTGAAGCCCTAATGAACTGGCCTGCGGGAGTTTCCCGATCTATTTGTTGCAACGGATCATTACGACCCTCTACAGGGATGACCAGGATTGTTTCGTTTCCTTTAATATCCGTGAGTCGCACTTCAACCTCATAGGTTTTGCCGGCAACTACCTGTAATTTGCCCTGATTGACGAGTGTATTGTATATACCTAGTTCATTGCCCTCAGTCAGATAAAACAATTGAATACGTTGCCGATGCCTCCCAAAATGATCGTAATCTATAAAAGTGTTTATATAGCGGGTTTCAGAAAATGAGAACGTTTCAAAATCATATTGGCAGATCACCTTGCCATCTACTTTTTGCTCTACGGCATAAAGGCCATTTCTGTTAGTTGCCAGGTCCTGCCTGTCATAGGCGTTGATCCCAAATCCAATGGTCCCATGTGCAAGGACCGTATTTGCCCTGTATGTCCCATCTTTCTGCCTTGTAATGGGGATCTGTACCTTGGTTTGCTGTTGATTTACCTGGGCATTGGCGCTAAGGGGATAGGCATACAAATTATTGACGGTGGGCTTTGTTTCATCTTTCACATTAATACCGTAGAGCAGGGGGTTGGTCGGTTTTTCCGTTATGCTGCTGCGGATCTCAAAGTGCAGGTGGGGACCTGAAGACCCGCCGGTGTTCCCGGTATACGCCATTACCTCGTCTTTTACTACATTGAGTTCCCCATAATCAGGGAAAACTTCAATTTCATAGGATTTGCGTTCGTATTGGATCTTTTTAATATAGGCCTCAATTTCGGGTGAAAACTTTTTTAGGTGTGCGTAAACCGAAGTGTATCCATTCGGATGTGCCACATATAATGCCTTTCCATAGCCCCAATGCGAGATCTTGATCCGGCTGACAGTGCCGTCTGCTATAGCGTATATAGGTAAGCCCGTTCTTTTTTGAGTTTTGATGTCAATACCGGCATGGAAGTGGTTCGATCGTAATTCTCCAAATGTACCGGATAAGATAAGCGGAATATCCAAAGGAGACCTGAAGGTGTTTTGGGGATACTCGTATTGTCCGTAAACAGTACTGACCAGGAGGAATAATAAAATGCTCAGAACAGATTTCATGGCCCAAATATTGGTGCGAAAATAATTAAACCCATTTAATTGAATACGATAGGAGTGCATAAAATATGCCAAAAATAAAGGGCTGACTCATTTTTGACCTTAGATTAGGGCTTATAATAATTATGGCTAAAAGTATTGCGAAGTCCTTAGCGGAATGTTAACTTTGTGTATAACACATAGGATGAATGTATGAGCGATTTATCAGAAATCGTAGATGCCCTCGAGAATAAAATTAGCAAGCTCCTGCACAGAATAGACGTACTGGGGCAAACCAACTCGAAGTTGGAGGTAGAATTGGAGTCGCTGAAGAACGCGCACAGTACTACTGAGGTCTCGGCTTCTGAATGGGAGGAAAAATATAACTCCCTAAAGCTCGCAAGTTCTATGGTGGGTAGTGAAAATGACAAGACAGAAGCAAAGCTCAAAATAAATTCACTTATTCGGGAAATAGACCATTGTATAGCACAATTGGCCGAATAAGTTTACAAGGAAAATATGGGAGAAAAGCTCAAAATTAAGCTTTCTATTGCGGATAGGGTGTATCCGTTAACCATTGATCCAAGCCAGGAAGAAGGCTTGCGAAAAGCAGCTAAGAATATCGAACAGCTGGCTAAGCGTTTTGAGCAGAATTATGCCGTAAGGGACAAGCAAGATGTACTTGCCATGTGTGCCCTGCAGTTTGCTTCAAAAATAGAGCAACGCGGTATAAGTTCGTCTGAAGATACCCTCCATGCCACTGAGCGCTTAAAAGCGTTGGATGAATTGATCAGTGCCAAATTGGAGATAAAATAAGTTCTTTTAAATAATTAAGTTACTGCCCACATTGGTAATAATTTTTGACAAACTCAACACTAATTTGTTTGAAAAGGGTGAGTTTAGTTTGTAAAAGCAGGCCTCCTAGTAGAGGATCCTTGAGCAAGCTGTTAGCCCTAAACCTGTTTAATGGAGTTTGTACAAAACTTCATCGATGTGGGCTTTTTTTTTAGAGTACATCCAAGTAAACACCCTGCAGAGCTCTAAAAGTGACGATAAAATGGAATACAATGGATGTTACAACTATAGCGATCGGTCTTGGTATTGGGTTATTTGTCGGCTTTTTGATCGCCAAACTATTGGAAAAAGGAAAAGCTTCTAAAACCATTAAAAATGCCAAAAGAGAAGCTTCACGCATTGTCAAGGATGCTCAGAAAGAAGGAGAGGGAATAAAGAAAGACAAGATCTTCCAGGCCAAAGAAAAATTCCTGGAACTTAAGGCAGAACACGAAAAGGTTATCATCAACAAGGATAAAAAGATAGCCGAAGCAGAGAAAAGAACCCGCGATAAAGAGTCACAAGTAAGCAGTGAACTGGCAAAGAAGAAAAAGCTTAGCGAACAGTTAGAAGGCCGCATAAAGGAAGTAACTCACAAGCGGGATTTCTACGAAAAGAAACAGTCTGAACTTGAAAAACTTCATTCAAGTCAAGTCCAGCAGTTAGAGGTCATTTCAGGACTTTCAGCGGAAGATGCTAAAAGTCAGCTATTGGAATCCTTAAAAGAAACTGCCCGGACAGATGCCATGGCTTACCTCCAAACCACGCTTGAAGAAGCCAAATTAACGGCTCAGCAGGAGGCTAAGAAAGTCATCATAAATACAATTCAACGAATTGGTACGGAAGAGACCATCGAGAACTGCGTTTCGGTTTTTAACCTCGAATCAGACGATGTCAAAGGCAGGATCATTGGTCGTGAAGGTCGGAATATCAGGGCCATTGAGTCGGCTACAGGGGTTGAGATCATTGTAGATGATACGCCAGAAGCCATCATTCTTTCCTGTTTTGATTCGGTAAGAAGGGAAGTAGCCCGACTCTCTTTACACAAGCTGGTAACAGATGGG
>CAJHYF010000032.1_pt1 | contig 18290 bp, 16 predicted proteins | sample 9198671 | NCBI WGS metagenome assembly CAJHYF01 (sample SAMEA7708369, study PRJEB35096) | sediment metagenome | biome: marine neritic benthic zone biome [ENVO:01000025]; feature: sediment [ENVO:00002007]; material: shallow marine sediment [ENVO:03000034] sea grass bed [ENVO_01000059] ... | reverse complement strand
GTGTGATCCTGCAAGGAATCCGAGTCCCCCGGAATAAATTTTTAAACCCTGATCGATGGCAAATTCCATGCTGAAATATGCCACCTTCTTGCTAAATTCCGATGCCGGTTTATATGGATGGGGCCATTGGCCGTATGTAGTTTCCATGACGAGTTGTTTCAAAAACGTCCAAAAATACTATGAATAACGCGATTATCATGTATTTTTCAATCTGTATGTTCCTGAGGAGGTTCTTGTTGCGATAATCAAGTTCTGAAATAAAAGATAGAAACTTCTGGCCGGCTGATCTGTTAAGACGTTTATTAAAAGAGATTTTTAATGAAAATCACGACTGAAGGATATAGAGAGGGCCTCGTAGGATAGTAAGAGCGCTTAGAATATTAATTGGCATATGGTATCTGAACAAAGTAGTATTTTACTATTTATTTATAATGCCAATTCCGGTTTGGGAAATGCTATGCTCGATTCTGCTCATAAAATAGTGGATCCGGCAACGTATGCCTGCTCCCTCTGCCAGCTTACGTACGGAACCTTTCGTGAAAAAAAGAGTTGGAAGAATTTTAGAGAGCAGTTCCATCTACCAATGACCTTTCTACACAAAGACGAATTCTTTGAAGCCAACAAAAGTATTGACCAGGCAGCCATAGAACTGCCAATAATATATAAGGTAGAGAACGAGACCTTAGAGATCCTGATTGATGCCTCTGAATTAAATGCGCTTAAGAATGAGTCGGAGCTTATCGATATGATCAAGGACCGCGTTCCCGTCAGCTAATTCCTATTTCTTATTGAATTCCAGGAATTGCCTGTTGATCCCTGCAATATAGGTGAGTACTTCGTTTCTGCCTGTGCCATGAGCTGAGGAAGTAATGAAGTGCTTTGGTACTTCCTCCCAGCCATCTTCCCTTAGTAATTGAAGGTAGGCCGAAACCTGTCTGTCAATGGCCTTGGGTTTTAGTTTGTCAGCTTTAGTAAAAATAAGGCCAAACGGAATTTGACGCTCACCCAGCCATCGCATGAAATCCAGGTCTACAGGCTGTGGTTCATGCCGGATATCTACCAAGACGAAGGCACTTAGTAGTTGCTTGCGTTTTAGGAAGTAGTCCGTTATATATTTCTGGAACGTTTTTTTTGCCTTCTTTGAAACCCGGGCATAACCGTATCCGGGTAGGTCTACCAGGTACCAGGCATTGTTGATCTTGAAATGATTGATCAGCTGTGTTTTTCCCGGTCTTCCAGAGGTTTTAGCCAACTGCTTACGCTGCAACAGCATATTGATCAGGGAAGATTTGCCCACATTGGATCTGCCTATAAAGGCGTACTCAGGGATAGGCTCAGACGGACATTTGCTAACATCCGTATTGCTAACAATAAAGTCGGCCGACTTTATATCCATCTCTTAAATCTTAGAATTTTCGCTCTTGTAACCAGCGGTCAAGCACTTGATTAAATTCCTCCGGATGCTCCATCATAGGCGCATGTCCACATTTATCGATCCAGAAGAGGTCAGAGTCAGGGAGTAGTTCGTGAAATTCCTCGGCAACATTAGGCGGCGTAACGGAATCGTTCTTTCCCCAAATAATGCAGGTAGGCGTATTCATTTCCGGAAGGTCTTTAGCCATATTATGGCGGATCGCACTTTTGGCAATAGCCAGGGTCTTAACCAATTTCATCCGGTCGTTAACGGTGGCGAACACCTCGTCGACTATTTCCTTAGTGGCGATAGCAGGGTCATAAAATACATCTTCTGCTTTCTTTTTGATAAACTCGTAATCGCCGCGCTTGGGGTATCCGTCACCCATGGCACTTTCGTAAAGTCCGGAACTGCCTGTGATCACCAGGGCCTTTACTACTTCTGGGAATAATTTCGCATGAAGCAAGCCTATATGCCCTCCAAGAGAGTTGCCGAGTACGATGACTTTGTCCAGCTTTTTGAACTCGATAAATTTCTCCAGGAATTTCGCGAAGTTCTTAACCGTGGTTTTAACCAGGGGCATATCGTAGATAGGAAGCTCAGGAACCAGAACCTGGTACCCGCGTTCCGGGAAATGGTTGGTTACCCCTTTAAAATTACTCAGTCCGCCCATAAGGCCGTGAAGAATAATTATGGGGGCTCCTTCGCCTATTTCTAAATACCTGAATTTACCTTCAGTCTTGATTTCGGCATCCATTGCGGACTGCTTCTTTTATTAGTTGGCAAATATAGGTATTTAAGAATAATACTGATATTTTTGTACTAGCTGAACATCCCTTGTAAAATAAGCCTTACGAAAGGATGACTATAACAAAAACACATGTAAAATACCTTTCCTGACATATACCTCCTTCACTTCAAAGAAGGCCGCTGCATTTTAATAAATTTTTAAGAATGTGGTAAAATGTGGTAATTTGTGGTAATAATTTTGATATATTTGAGTTTTATATAGCAAAATCTACCACAATCAAGTGATCAATTTTATTGGGACATACGATTGCAAAGCCGACACAAAGGGCCGGGTAATGATACCTGTGACCTTAAAGAATCAGTTGTCGCCTGTACTAAACAAAGGTTTTGTTATAAAGCGCTCGGTCTTTCAGCCGTGCCTGGAACTCTACCCCATGGAAGAGTGGAATTTGCTCATGCAAAAAATGAACAAGAAGAATAGGTTCCGAAAAAAGAACAATGATTTTATCCGCCGATTCTCTGCAGGTGTTAAGCCCGTGGAAATAGATGCGACTGGTAGATTACTTATCCCTAGGAATTTAATGGAGATCGCCGGAATCAGTAAGAATGTCGTGCTGAGCTCCACCATCAACATTATTGAAATATGGGATAAAGACAGCTATGAAGAAGTGCTTGAGGAAACCGCTGTCAATTTTGCGGAATTGGCAGAAGAGGTAATGGGCGATGATGGAGACGAACTATCATAACCCTGTTTTATTAAAAGAGTCAGTTGATGGCCTTGAGATTAATCAAGATGGGGTTTATGTAGACGTCACTTTTGGAGGCGGAGGTCATTCGAGAGAAATCCTGGACCGACTTGGAGCCGAAGGAAAATTGATCGCTTTTGATCAGGATGAAGCTGCATTGGCAAATGCAATTCAAGATGAACGCTTCACCCTGATCAATGAAAATTTCAGATACCTCAGGCAGTTTTTAAAGTTCTATGGCATACAGAAAGTTGACGGAATCCTTGCTGATTTTGGTGTTTCATCACATCAGTTTGATGATCCCGAACGTGGATTTTCCACACGTTTTGATGAGGCCCTGGACATGCGAATGTCTAGCCGGATCCATACCTCTGCACGCGATGTGTTGAATTCCTATTCGGAAGCCGATCTCAAAAAGGTGTTTTGGAGATATGGAGAATTGAACCGGGCGGGTGTTATGGCTAAGGCTGTAGTTGCATCAAGAGCAACCGGTTTAATTACAACCACTGAAGACCTTAAAAAAACGCTGCAAAAATTTATGCCGCGCCATAAGGAGAACAAAATCATGGCCCAGATTTTTCAGGCCATCCGGATCGAAGTCAACCAAGAACTGGAAGCGATAAAAGAATTTCTGCTTCAAACCCCAGATGTCGTTTCCCAGGGCGGCAGAATTAGCTTAATCAGCTATCATTCCCTGGAAGACCGGCTGGTCAAGCGTTTTATTCGGGCTGGGAAGTTTGAAGGAGAGGTCGAGAAGGATTTTTACGGTAACCCTTTGGCACCGTTTAAGCGAATTGGAAAGATGATCCAACCCTCGACCGACGAGATTGCAATAAATAACAGGGCGCGCAGTGCACGATTACGAATTGCCGAGCGCCTGTAAATAACGGCCAAGCCTTATGAAAAATGGCTTAATTGACATTTTAAAAGGAAAATTCCTGGTAAGCGGAGATGCCCCCAAAAACTGGACCTTCATTCTCTTTGCTTCATCCCTGGCTGCATTAATGATTGCAAGCGCACATAGTGCCGACAAGAAAGTACACCAGGTAGCTGCATTGAATGAAGAGGTCCGTCAGTTGCGAAGTGAATTCGTGGCAATGCGCTCACATGTACAACAAATGAAATTGGAATCTTCTGTCCGGACCGCTGTAGTTGAAAATGGCCTGGGTCCGTCTGAAGTACCCCCGCAAAAAATAATTGTCTTAACCTCGGATGAGTAGATGCCTGTGACCGAAAGAAAAATAATGAGACGTTTGTACATCATGGCCGGTGCCATGTTTCTATTTGGTATTGGCATTATGGTCAAGCTCGTGGGCTTGCAAATGGTCCATGGCGACAAATACAAAGAGCTGGCGCATAAGCGTACCGAAAGAATGTTCACCATTGCCCCGAATAGAGGCAATCTCTATTCAGATGATGGCAGCTTGCTAGCCACTTCGGTATCCAGATATACGATACGGTTTGACGCCATGACGGTCTCCTCAGAGAATTTTGAGGCTCATGTATTGGATCTCTCCAGAGCTTTAAGCAGCTTACTGGATCAACCTGCCGGGCATTATGAACAACGCTTGCGCAAAGCGCGTGTCAATAAGAACAGGTATGCCAGGATCGCAACGAATGTATCCTATACAGATTACCTGAAGATCCTTGATTTTCCACTCTTTAATCTCGGACCCTATAAAGGAGGGGTCATCGTAGAGCAACGTACCGTTCGTGAGCATCCGCTGGGCAAAATTGCGGAACGCAGTGTGGGATATGAGCGAATAGACGAAAATGGCTATATCACCCGGGTTGGACTGGAAGGCGCATTCGGTCAGTACTTAAGGGGGATGGAAGGTAAGCGGTTAAAGCAGAAGATCGCAAAAGGCCAGTGGAAGCCAATTGGCAGGGAAAATATTATCGAGCCAAAAGATGGCTATGATGTGATTTCAACAATAGACATTAATATACAAGACATTGCGCACCATGCCTTGCTCCAACAATTAGAGCATTACAAGGCTGACCACGGTTGTGTAATTGTCATGGAAACCAAGACCGGGGCTATAAAGGCAATCTCCAATCTCGGTCGGACTGAAGAAGGGAAATATTACGAACGTCTCAACTATGCGGTAGGAGAGTCGCATGAGCCCGGTTCAACTTTTAAGTTAATGTCATTGGTAGCAGCTCTCGAAGATGGGGTTGTCGATACAAGTACGGTCATCAATACTGAAAAGGGCAGATGGCGGATCTACGATCGTGTTGTGCGGGATTCAAAGCACGGCGGTTACGGTGAAGTGAGTGTAGGGGAAGCTTTCGTAGTGTCTTCGAATACCGCATTTGCCAAAATGATCCACAATGGATATAAGGAATCGCCCGAAAAATTCACCAGGCGTTTAAAGAAAATGAAACTCGCTGAACCCTTGGGCATGCCTATTAGAGGCGAAGGAGAGCCTGTTCTCAGATCTCCCGGTGATAAGGGATGGTCTGGAATATCATTAGCCTGGATGTCACATGGCTATGAAGTAGCCCAAACACCTTTGCAAACATTGGCTTTTTATAATGCTATCGCAAATAATGGAGAACTACTAAGGCCAAGGTTAATTAAGGAAGTTAGGGAATGGAACCAAACCCTTTACAGTTTTGAGAAAGAGGTCATACATCCAAAGATCTGCTCAGAAGAAACTGTAAATAAAGTCCAACAACTTCTAAAGAATGTCGTCGAGAAAAAGCACGGAACAGGAAACAAACTCTATTCTTCGACATTTTCAATGGCCGGAAAAACCGGTACAGCACAAAAGAATTACGTCGCTAAAGACCCTGATAAATTAAGTTACATATCCACTTTTGCCGGGTATTTCCCCGCAGATGATCCCAAATACTCCTGTATTGTTGTAATTCATGAGCCGGACAAAAGCGTTGGGTATTATGGAGCTGATGTATCCGGACCTGTATTCAAAGCCATAGCACATAAAATATATGCGAATAATCCGCAAGTGGATGAAATAGTCCCTCTCAATAAGGACCTGCCGGATCTGCAGCAGCAATTCGATCAATATTATGCATTGGAACGGCAAGACCGGACAACAGTACCCAGTGTTCGTGGTATGAGCGGCATGGATGCCATCGCCCTTTTGGAAAACCTGGGATTAGAAGTAGAAGTTATCGGCAATGGCAAGGTGAAATCCCAGTCAGTTGCTAAAGGCACAACACTGAAAAATGTACGAAAGATAACACTCAAACTCTCATGAAGTTGTTGAAAGACATATTGTACGGGGTTCGACTAAAAGATGTCACAGGATCTACAGCCATTGAGATCGGGCAAGTACATTTTGATTCCAGGAAGATAGCCGGCAATGATCTATTTGTAGCAGTCAAAGGTGGGACAGTAGATGGGCATACATTTATTGAAAAGGTAATCGAAGCAGGGGCGATCGCTATTGTTTGTGAAGAGCTCCCGAAAAAAGTACACGAGAATGTCACCTATGTACAGGTTGATAACTCCAAAAATGCTCTTGCGGTAATAGCGTCAAATTTCCATGATAATCCGAGCAAGAATTTAAAGTTGATAGGTGTTACGGGTACTAACGGAAAAACAACGGTAAGCACGCTACTCTATGATCTTTTCAAGAAAGCAGGATATAAAGTCGGACTGATTTCTACCATAAAGATCATGGTTGATAATCAGCGCCATGACACCACCCATACCACACCGGATCCAATGACCATTAATCATTACCTGTCACTTATGGCAGAAGAAGGTGTGGAGTTTTGCTTTATGGAAGTGAGCTCTCATGGTTTAGATCAACACAGGACGGCTGGTTTGCGTTTTAAAGGCGCCATTTTCACCAATCTATCCCATGACCATCTGGATTATCATAAGGATTTTTCGACATACAGGGATACGAAGAAACGCCTGTTTGATGACCTGGAAAAATCTGCTTTTGCCTTGAGCAACTCCGATGATAAAAACGGCTTATTCATGCTCCAGAACACAAGAGCTAAAAAATATACTTACGCTCTAAAAACTTTTGCCGATTACAAAGCGCAGATCATGGAAAGGCAATTTGACGGGCAATTGTTGAAGGTTGATGAGAATGATCTCTGGACAAAATTGATAGGTGATTTCAACGCCTATAACATACTGGCTATTTATGCCACAGCCCATATCCTGGGTTTAGAAAAAATAGAAATCCTGCGGCTGCTTAGTGAATTGGAAACTGTGGATGGTCGCTTTCAATATTTTATTTCAAAGCAGCGGATAACCGCAATTGTTGATTATGCCCATACGCCGGACGCCTTAAAAAATGTATTGGATTCTATCCATGCATTGAGGACTGGAAATGAAAACGTCATCACCGTAGTGGGGTGTGGTGGTGAACGTGACAAGTCTAAGCGTCCGGTAATGGGGCATATCGCTTCTGAACTGAGCAACAAAGCCATTTTTACCTCAGACAATCCACGATCTGAGTCGCCTATGGCCATTATCAACGAAATGGAAGCAGGGGTAGAACCCCAGAATTCAAATAAGGTTTTAAGTATTGAAAACAGGGAACAAGCCATTAAAACAGCTTGCCAGTTAGCCGTGGCAAATGACATTATCCTGATAGCGGGAAAGGGTCATGAAACCTATCAGGAAACCAACGGAAAACGGATCGATTTTGACGATTTTAAAATGATCACATCGATCCTGGAGAGTTTAAATAAATAAGGAAGCATGCTATATAACCTCTTTGAATATCTGGAGCAGCAATATCAATTGCCAGGGGCATCCTTATTTCAATTTTTAACATTTAGGGCCGCCATGGCAGTATTACTTTCCCTAGCCCTGGCTACCGTTTACGGAAAGCGCGTGATCCGACTGTTACAAAAGAATCAGATTGGAGAAACTATACGGGAATTAGGTTTAGAGGGTGAGAAACAAAAGGCAGGAACGCCTACTATGGGGGGTATCATAATTATCATTGCCACGCTTATCCCCGTATTATTGTTTGCTGATCTGAGTAATGTATATGTCCAAATGCTTATTGTAACCACCCTTTGGATGGGGATCATCGGTTTTATCGACGACTACATTAAGATATTTAGGAAGAATAAGAAAGGGCTCAAAGGTCGCTTTAAGATCACGGGTCAGGTAGTACTCGGACTAATGGTCGGTGCTACATTGTATTTCCATCCGGAGGTGACCATGAGGGATAAAGATCACACGATCATTACAGAATCCTTTACTGTTGAAAAGGTAGAAGGAAAAGAGATCAAGTCGATCAAGACCAATGTTCCTTTTTTTAAAGACAACGAATTAGATTACACCAACATAGTGTCCTGGATGGGGGAAGGAGCAGACCAGTATGCCTGGCTGCTCTTTATTCCCATCGTTATTTTTATTGTTACAGCAGTATCCAATGGAGCCAATCTGACAGATGGAGTTGATGGTTTGGCGGCCGGCACATCGGCTATTATCGTACTTACCCTCGGGATCTTTGCCTGGGTATCCGGTAATATCATTTTCTCAGAATACCTGGATATTTTCTTCATTCCCAGGGCAGGTGAGCTCCTGATTTTTGTAGCAGCCTTTGTAGGAGCACTGGTTGGATTTCTATGGTATAATGCCTATCCCGCTCAGGTATTTATGGGAGATACGGGTAGCCTGACTATAGGAGGGGTAATCGCAGTCATTGCCCTTATCGTACGAAAAGAATTATTGATCCCCCTTTTATGCGGGATCTTCTTCGCAGAATCTTTATCTGTTGTATTACAAGTGAGTTATTTCAAATTCACACGAAAAAGATTGGGCGAAGGGAAGCGCATTTTCTTAATGGCACCATTACATCACCACTATCAGAAGAAAGGATATCATGAAAGTAAAATAGTCACTCGGTTTTGGATCATCGGCATATTGCTGGCGGTGGTAACCATTGTGACTCTGAAAGTGAGATAATGGAATTTTTGGCTGTTTTAGGTGCAGGGGAAAGTGGTGTAGGCACGGCCATATTAGGTATACAGGAAGGATTTAAAGTGTTTGTCTCCGATTTTGGGGGCATACAGGAAAAGTATAAAGACGTTCTTGAACATTTTGGAATTAACTGGGAAGAGCATAAACACTCGGAGGATATTTTACTGAAAGCAGATCTGGTAATGAAAAGTCCGGGCATTCCGGACACGGCACCTATCGTGCAGAAATTATCAGGAGAAGGTATCCCTGTGATCTCCGAGATCGAATTTGCAGCCAGATTTACTAATGCAACGATTATTGGCATTACGGGAAGCAATGGCAAAACGACTACAACGATGTTGACCTACCATTTACTCAAAGCAGGTGGCTTGAATGTAGGTATGGCTGGTAATATCGGGGATAGCTTTGCGAAGATGGTAGCTGAGGAAGACTATGATCATTACGTACTTGAGATCAGCAGTTTTCAACTGGATGGGATTGAAAAATTCCGACCTCACATGGCAGTGATCACGAATATATCTCCGGATCATCTGGATCGCTATGAATATCAAATGGAAAAATATGTGGAATCAAAGTTCCGAATCACTGAGAATCAGCAGGCCACGGATTTTTTCATCTATGATGCAGATGACGAGGAAATACTAAAGGCATTGAAGAACATCCCGGTCAAGGCAAAAATGCTGCCCTTTTCATTGACACAGAATATCGCGGAAGGCGCAGAAATTAAGAATGAAAACATAATAATTAACACACCTCATAATTCGCTTGAAATGAGCACAGACATAGTAACACTACAAGGCAAACACAATTTAAAAAACACCATGGCAGCAGCAATGGTGGCCAACTTGATGGGCATTCGGGATGATGTGATCCGGAAAAGCATTTCCAATTTCCAGGGAGCTCCCCATAGGTTGGAAAAGGTCTTGAAGATCCATCATGTGAATTATATCAATGATTCTAAGGCCACGAATGTGAACGCTACCTATTATGCCCTTGAAAGTATGACGAACCCAATAGTATGGATCGTCGGCGGCCAGGACAAAGGGAATGACTATTCGGCTTTAATGCCCTTAGTACGGGAAAAAGTGAAGGCCATCGTATGCCTGGGGCTCGATAATACAAAACTTAAGGAGGCCTTCGGCAATGTAGTAGAACCTTTCGTGGAAACATTCGCGATGTCTGAAGCGGTTAAAGTAGCGTACAAGATCGCAGAGCGTGGAGACACAGTTTTACTATCTCCGGCATGCGCCAGTTTTGACCTTTTCAAGAATTACGAAGACAGAGGAGAACAATTCAAAGAAGCTATTAAACAACTCTGAAACAGATGCAACTGCTGAAGAACATAAAAGGAGACCGGGCTATTTGGGGCGTAGTGGCCCTGTTAGCAGTTTTTTCCTTTTTACCTGTCTACAGTGCAAGCAGTAATCTAGTCTATGTTGTTGGAAGGGGAACCACGATGGGGCATCTTGTTAAGCATGGGATGCTTCTCTTTCTTGGTTTCGGGATAATCTATGCGATCCACAGGATCCCGACCCATTATTTCAAGGGACTTTCAATCATTGCATTACCTGTAGTGATCGCCCTGTTGATATATACATTGGCACAAGGAACCACTATAGAAGGAGCAAATGCCAGCCGATGGATCCAATTACCATTTGTTGGGATCTCTTTCCAAACTTCCACGCTTGCTTCGGTAATATTAATGGTCTATGTGGCCAGATATCTGTCGAAGATCAGAGATAAAGCTATCACATTCAAGGAAAGCTTGTTGCCACTTTGGGCACCAGTCTTTCTCATCATAATGCTAATTCTACCAGCAAACCTGTCGACTGCCGCGATCCTTTATTTTATGGTCGTAGTCTTGTGTTTCATGGGGGGATATCCTTTTAAATACCTCTTTAGCATGATCGCTCTGGGCCTCCTTTGCCTGGTCATGTTCGTCGTTACTGCTAAGGCTTTTCCGGACCTGATGCCCAACAGGGTGGATACCTGGATGAGCAGGGTCGAAAGTTTTTGGGATCCGACCGACAGTGAGGGAGATTATCAAATTGAAAAGGCTAAGATCGCAATAGCCAGTGGGGGTTTGGTTGGAAATGGTGCAGGAAAAAGTGTGATGAAGAATTTCCTGCCACAGAGTTCCTCAGATTTTATTTATGCCATCATAGTTGAAGAGTACGGGTTAGTAGGTGGATTTGCATTGATGTTCTTCTACCTGCTCCTGCTTTTCAGGATCGTTGTTGTGGCGCATGGCAATGTGAGCGTTTTTGGAAAATTGTTAGTGATCGGGGTCGGGATACCCATTGTCTTCCAGGCCATGATCAATATGGCTGTCGCTGTGGAGCTATTTCCAGTAACCGGTCAGACCTTACCCCTTATCAGTACAGGCGGTACTTCCATTTGGATGACGTGTCTTGCTATAGGTATTGTGCTTAGTGCAAGTATTAAAGAAGAAGATGAAACCCAGAGTTATAGTGAAGAAACGAACCCATTAGAGATCTTAAGTGAGCAATTATAGATTCATAGTATCAGGAGGCGGTACGGGTGGACATATCTATCCGGCCATAGCTATTGCTACTGCTTTAAAAGGCAGGTTCCCGCAGTCCGAATTTCTTTTTGTGGGTGCCAGTGACCGAATGGAGATGGAGAAAGTTCCTCAGGCCGGATTTGAGATCATTGGCTTATGGGTCAGCGGACTTCAGCGAAGCCTAAGTTTAAGAAACCTACTGTTTCCCTTTAAAGTCTTGAGTAGTCTGATCAAAGCCAGAAAGATCCTGAAAGATTTTAAGCCACACATGGCTATAGGTACAGGAGGCTATGCAAGTGCACCCGTACTGAAGGCAGCAGCTCAAAAAGGAATTCCCTACGTGATCCAGGAGCAAAATTCCTATGCAGGTATAACGAATAAGTGGCTGGCAAAGAAAGCTGAAGGTATCTATGTTGCCTATGAAGGGATGGAACGCTTCTTCCCTGAATCAAAGATCGTCCTTACAGGAAATCCGGTTCGCGAGATCCTGACGGGCTCTGGATCTGAAAAGAACAAAGCTTTTGAATATTTCGGACTATCGCCACAAATGCCCGTGCTTCTGATAATTGGAGGTAGTCTTGGGTCGGCCCGGATCAATCAATTAATCGCCGAAAAGAGCGAATGGTTGCAGGAACATGGAGTCCAGCTGCTATGGCAATGCGGGAAATCGTACTTCAAGAAATACGAAGTGCTGGATTCAGAGAACGTTCGGGTAAAGGCATTTGTAAATAAAATGGACTACGCCTATGCGATCGCAGATATCATTATTTCGAGAGCGGGAGCAGGAACCATTTCTGAATTATGTATTGTTGGCAAGCCTGCCATGTTGATCCCATCGCCACATGTAGCTGAAGACCATCAAACTAAAAATGCCCTGGCCCTGGTAACGCGAAATGCGGCACTTCTTATCCCTGAATCAGAATTGGAAGAACGCTTTGAAATTGAATTCGAAAGACTCCTCTCTTCTGCAGAATTACGGACGGCCTTATCAAATAATATTAAGACGCTTGCAAAACCAAATGCAACGGAGAACATAGTTGACGAGATTGAAAATTTACTAATGGCATCATGAGAAGGAAGTATCAGCACATATATTTTATCGGGATAGGCGGCATTGGCATGTCGGCCCTGGCTCGTTTTTTCTCCGATAGCGGATGTACTGTTGCTGGCTATGACAAAGTACAAACCCCGCTAACACGCGATTTGGAAAAGAATGATATAGCCATCCATTATGTGGATGACCCGAAGCGTATACCGGCTACACATACGGATCCGGCAGCAACATTGGTTATATATACGCCGGCCATTTCAGAGACACACCGTGAATGGACCTATTTCAAAGAAGAGGGTTTTGCAATAAAAAAACGAGCTGAGGTTTTAGGTGATATAACCAAAGACAGTTTCTGCTTTGCCATAGCCGGGACCCATGGAAAAACAACAACTTCCTCTATCCTGGCACATTTGCTCAAGGAAGCAGGATTACCATTTACAGCATTTCTTGGGGGTATTTCTGAAGATTTTGACAGCAATTATATCAATGAGGGTGACAGCTATACCGTAGTAGAAGCCGACGAATTTGATCGTTCTTTCCTGCATCTGTCGCCGGATGTAGCCTGCATTACTTCAATTGACCCGGATCACCTGGATATTTATGGCAGTGAAGATGCCCTGGTAGATTCGTACAAGGCATTTACCAAATGCTTGAAGCCAAGTGGAAAACTGTTAGTGCGCGAGGGCATACCTATTAAGGGATATACATTTGGAATTGAGGACACTTCAGACTATTCGATAACTAATATTCAGGTAATTGACGGAAGTTATCGGTTCGATATAAATACGCCAGCAGGCATTGTTGAAGGCGTTCAATTCCGGAAACCCGGCAGGCATAATTTGTTGAATGGTTTGGTCGCATTTGCCATGGCAGATCAGGTGGCCGAATCAAAGAATAAGTTGGCAGAGGCCATGGGTACATTTAAAGGAGTGCAGCGAAGATTTTCCTATCGCATTCGTGAGAATGATTTTGTTTTTATTGATGATTATGCACACCACCCAACTGAAATTGATGCCGTTTACGATGCGATCAGGGAAGTACACCCGCAAAAAAATATCATGGCTGTCTTTCAGCCGCATCTCTATTCCCGCACTCGGGATTTTGCCGTGGAATTTGCCAAGAGCCTGTCTCAATTCGATGCAGTCTTGCTTTTGGAGATCTATCCGGCAAGAGAAGAAGCTATCCCCGGGATTACTTCACAATGGTTGTTGAATAAGATCAAAAATCCTAATAAAAAGTTGGTTCCCAAACATGATCTGATCCATGAAATTAAGGCCTCAAAACCAGAGGTTTTAGTGACCATGGGAGCAGGAGATATCGGGATGGAAGTTAAACAAATTGAAAGAGAACTGGCCTATGCGAATTAATTGGAATATTGTGAAGCTAATAATATTAAGTATTTGTATTACAATACTTTATGGTTTTTCTAATCATAGAAATGAGATCCGAAAAGTAGAAAAAGTGAGCTTTCATTTTAGCGGAGAGAACAATGTTTACCTGACAGAATCTGCCGTTAATAAATTGTTAATACAAAGTTATGGCAGCGTAATTAATCAGCCCAAAGAAAGGGTAGATTTGAATACCATTGAAAAGCTTATCCAGGCTAATGAAATGGTACGAGATGCCCAAGTTTATCTTACTGTAAACGGCGAACTCAGATCTATTATTGAGCAAAGGCAACCCATAGGAAGAGTTGAAGGAACACAAAAATATTACCTGGACAAGGATGGCAAAGCCATGCCTTTATCTCCCCTCCACTCGGCACGGGTTCCGACTATTACGGGACATATTACAGGGGAGACCCTGGAGGATGCTTATACGATCCTCAACTATATAAACACTGATGACTTTTTGCGAAAAAATGTGATCGGGATACATATTGAGGATATTGGAAAATATCAGTTGAAATTCAGAGTGAACAGCTTTGTTGTGAACCTGGGCGATGTAAATAATCTTGAGGAAAAGTTCAACAACTTCAAGGCATTTTACGCCAAAGCCATCAAAGACGATTCACTTAATAATTACCAAATGGTTAGCCTGGAATTTAATGACCAGGTCGTATGCACTAAAATATAATTAAACATGGAGCACACAACTTATTCCGTCGGATTAGATATTGGTACTACCAAGATCGTAGCCATAATCGGCAAGGAAAACGAATATGGGAAAATTGAGGTGTTAGGCACCGGGAGATCTAAAAGCCTGGGCGTGCACAGGGGCGTTGTAAATAACATCACTCAAACGATCACTTCAATCCAACAGGCAGTAGAGCAAGCGGAAACAGATTCCGGATTGAAGATTGGATCTGTGGTTGTTGGGATCGCCGGTCAGCATATACGCAGTCTGCAGCACAGCGATTATATCACGCGACCCAATTCGGAAGAGGTAATCAACGAGGAAGACCTGGACAAACTTTGTAACCAGGTATACAAATTAGTCATGCTTCCAGGTGAGGAGATCATCCATGTCTTGCCCCAGGAATATAAAGTAGACGGCCAGGCCGAGATTAAACAACCTATTGGCATGTATGGCGGTAGATTGGAAGCCAATTTCCACGTTGTAGTAGGACAGGTCTCGTCAATTAAAAATATTGGTCGGTGTATTAAAAGTGCCGGTCTGGACCTTGGAAACATTACGCTCGAACCCCTGGCATCTTCAGATGCTGTTTTAAGTCAGGAAGAAAAAGAGGCTGGTGTTGCCCTTATTGATATAGGGGGTGGCACAACAGATCTGGCCATATTTAAAGACGGGATCATTCGGCACACTGCCGTGATTCCATTTGGAGGGAATATTATCACAGACGATATAAAAGAAGGTTGTTCTATCATTGAGAAGCAGGCTGAATTATTAAAGATAAAATTCGGTTCGGCATGGCCTGGAGAAAACAAGGATAATGAGATCGTTTCCATTCCCGGATTAAGAGGTCGCGAGCCCAAAGAGATCACACTTAAGAATTTGTCTAAGATCATACATGCGCGTGTTGTTGAGATCGTAGAACAATTTTATGTAGAGATCAAGAATTACGGACATGAGGATCCTAAGAAAAAGCTGATCGCCGGAATCGTCCTAACAGGAGGCGGAAGTCAACTTAAACATCTGAAGCAATTGGTTGAGTACATCACTGGGATGGATACCCGTATAGGCTATCCCAATGAACACCTGGCCGGAGATTCAGAGGAAGAAATTGCGAGTCCGCTGTATGCTACAGCTGTAGGACTCCTGATGAATGCTATCAAGAACGCAAACAGCGATCGCTTATTCGAAGGAGAGCAGGCAGAAGCTGAAATGGTTCTGGAAGACTATGCAGACGCCAAAACCCATGGCGGTCAGAATGAGCGCAAAACAGTTTTTGATAAGTGGTCAGAGAAATTGAAGGATTTCTTAGATAACGCAGAATAGTAACCATTGAAGAATATAAAATCTAACACTGTAAAAATGAGCAATAACGAGGAAATAGAAAATATCACGTTCGATTTGCCAAAAAATCAAAGTAATGTTATCAAGGTCATAGGTGTTGGTGGCGGAGGAAGTAACGCCATTAACCATATGTTCCAGGCAGGGATCAACGGGGTAGATTTTGTGGTTTGCAATACAGATGCTCAAGCCCTACAAAACAGTCCGGTACCTAATAAGATACAATTAGGTGTCTCAACAACCGAAGGTCTTGGGGCCGGAGCAAATCCGGATGTCGGAGAGCAGGCGGCGGTCGAGAGCATGGAAGACATTAAAGGGCTATTAGACAACAATACCAAGATGATCTTTATTACTGCCGGTATGGGTGGTGGTACAGGAACGGGCGCAGCGCCTATCATAGCAAAGCAGGCCAAAGAAATGGAAGTGCTAACCGTGGGAATCGTGACAACCCCCTTCCAATTTGAAGGTCGGAATAGATGCAAACAGGCCCAATTAGGTATTGAGAAACTACGTGCGACAGTAGATTCGTTAATTGTTATCAATAATAATAAACTACGTGAGGTATACGGTAACCTCGGTTTTAAAGCCGGATTCTCTAAAGCAGATGAGGTTCTTGCGACTGCTGCAAGAGGTATTGCCGAAGTAATTACACATCACTACACTCAGAATATTGACTTGCGTGATGCCAAAACGGTATTGGCAGATAGCGGTACTGCTATAATGGGATCTGCAATGGCCTCGGGCGCTTCAAGAGCTCAGGATGCCATTATGAAGGCATTAGATTCCCCGCTATTGAACGACAATAAAATAGCTGGAGCTAAGAATGTATTACTTCTCATTGTCTCCGGAAAAGAAGAGATCACCATTGACGAGATCGGAGAAATTAATGATCATATACAATTGGAGGCAGGTCATGGAGCCAACATCATCATGGGTGTTGGTGAAGATGAAGCCCTGGGCGATGCCATTGCGGTAACAGTGATCGCAACAGGTTTCCACATAGATCAACAGGATGATATTGTCAATACAGAGACTAAAAAGATCATACACACGCTGGAAGATGAGCAAAAGGCAGAACAAGATCTGACAGAGGAAAAGATCGTGCACGAGCTGGTTGAGGATGAAGTTTTTGAACCCGTTGTGCGACACACATTAGAAGAAGAGGATGCAAGAGACCTGGTCACTACCACAGATTATATCCGAAATTTTAATGTCTTTTACGAAGAAGTGCTCGCTGAGCCGGTAGAGGAAGATTTTATCATTATTGATTCGAAAGACCTGATCAATGACATAGAAGTGATCGATCCGGAAATTGTTTCTGTAGCCAAGGAAGACCAGGTAGAATTATCATTTGAACTCCCATTAGTAACCGATGCAGAAGAAACTCCTGAAGAAGAGGCAGAAAATGTGATCACCTTCAGCCTGGATGAAGATGTGGCGGAAATGGAAATTGAAGATCATATTGAAGTGATCCCTGTATTAGATTATAATAAGAAGGGTGAAACGCGCTATAGTCTTGAAGACTATGTTGAAATGGAGACTACGCTCACAGGAGAAAAATCTAAAGCTGAAGATTTTGAGCCCAAACTTTTTGAAGATGAGCTCATTTTCGAAAAAAGGGTGATCAATAAGAAAGAAACGGGGGATGAAGGAGAGGCAGCCAAGGATCCGAATCCTGTAAATAGTCCGATCGATCAGATCTTAAAGGATAGGGCTGATGAGAGACGCAGAAAATTGAAGGACTTCAATTATAAGTTTAAAAAGAACGTGAACAATATCGAGGAGATCGAGAAAGAACCGGCTTATAAGCGCCAGGGAGTTGAGCTGGAAGACCCCAAGAAAGAAGGCAAGGTAAGTCGGACTTCCCTCTCCGAGGACAGCAATGATGAAATTCAATTGCGTTCTAATAACTCATTTTTACATGACAACGTGGATTAGCCGATGTTGAAATAGTAGTTTCGTACTATTCAAACCCGGAAATGCCTCCACATTTTCGGGTTATTTTTTTATCTTATTCAATTCATAAAAAGCAGAAGATGAAGTTACAAGACAAAGTAATGACGGCCATGAAAGAGGCTATGAAATCTAAAGATACAGTGGCACTGGAATCTCTCAGGGCCATTAAATCTGCTCTCTTACTAGCACAGACTGATAAAGGGGCTAGTGGGGAACTTGCGGAAGATGCTGAGCTAAAGATCCTCCAGAAACTTGTAAAGCAACGAAAAGATAGCGCAACTGTATTTATGGAGCAAGACAGGTCTGATCTGGCCGATGCTGAAAATGCACAAGCTGAGATCATTGCCGGATTTTTACCGGAACAACTTACTGAAGAGGAGATCGAAAAAGTAGTTGTACAGACAATTGATTCGATTGGCGCTTTGGGCATGCAGGATATGGGCAAAGTGATGGGGATCGTATCTAAAGAACTTGCGGGGCAGGCAGATGGGAAAACCATTTCCCAG
>CAJHYF010000021.1_pt1 | contig 19524 bp, 20 predicted proteins | sample 9198671 | NCBI WGS metagenome assembly CAJHYF01 (sample SAMEA7708369, study PRJEB35096) | sediment metagenome | biome: marine neritic benthic zone biome [ENVO:01000025]; feature: sediment [ENVO:00002007]; material: shallow marine sediment [ENVO:03000034] sea grass bed [ENVO_01000059] ... | reverse complement strand
CTGGTGATGATAGACGAATGCCACGCTACCGGCTTTATTGGGGCCACCGGCAGAGGTACCTTAGAAGAAAAAGGAGTGCTGGACAGAATTGATATTATAACTGGCACACTGGGAAAGGCACTCGGTGGGGCAATGGGTGGATATACCACAGGGAAAAAGGAAATAATTGAAATATTACGGCAACGCTCAAGACCGTATTTGTTTTCCAATTCGTTAGCACCCGCAATAGTCGGAGCTTCTATCAAGGTTTTTGATATGATAGAGAACGATTCATCTTTAAGAGATAAATTGGAAAAAAACACAAACTATTTTAAAAAAGGGATGAAAGAAGCAGGATTTGATATTGTTGATGGAGATTCTGCTATTGTTCCTGTTATGTTATACGACGCCAAATTATCACAAGAAATGGCCAATTTGTTATTAGATAAAGGCATCTATGTGATTGGTTTCTTTTATCCCGTTGTCCCCCGGGGAAAGGCCCGGATAAGGGTGCAATTATCTGCTGCTCATGAGCAAGAACACTTAGACCATGCCATAAAGTCATTTATTGAGGTTGGAAAACAGTTAAAAATCGTTTAAGTGCTATTTTTTGCTTATGAAATGCGTTAAAAAAAATGGGAAATTGATTTTGTTAATAATTTTTAACAACTTACATTTGCAGCTAATAAACACTTAAACTTAAAATTTTGAACATGAAACAGCTTAGCAGATTATTGGTTGTTGGCCTACTTGTACTAGGGTTTAACAACGTTCAAGCGCAGGATGACAATAATCCGTGGCAGGTTAGCTTTGGTGTAAACGCCATTGATGTTTGGCCTACCAATGATAGTTCTGCCGATTATCCCACAGGTACTCTTTTTGATGAGTATTTCAATGCTAACGACCATTGGAACGTTATCCCTTCTATTTCCTATGTTGCGGTAAGTAGGTCTGTTGGTGATGGGTTTTCCGTCGGCGCCAGAGGTTCCCTTAATCGTCTAAGTAAATTAGGAGATGTAAGTGTTGATGACCTATCGCATTATGCAATTGATGGAATTATCAAATACAATATAATTAACGGTAAGAAATTACAACCTTTCGTTGAACTAGGTGGTGGATATACCTGGGTTGATGAAATTGGTGCGGGTACCTTTAATGGTGGACTAGGATTAAACTACTGGTTCTCTGACAACATTGGTTTCTCTGTACAATCTTCTTACAAACATGCATTTGAGGACTTCGGTGTTCGTCATTTCCAACACCTCGCTGGTATCGCTATCAAATTTGGTGGTGCTGATACTGATGGTGATGGAATTTATGACAAAGACGATGCGTGTCCTGAAGTTGCAGGTCTTGAGGCCTTCAACGGATGTCCTGATTCTGACGGAGATGGCATCGAGGATGCGAAAGATGGTTGTCCAAATGCAGCCGGTTCTAAAGAAATGAACGGATGTCCTGATACAGATGGTGACGGTGTTGCTGATAAAGACGATGCCTGTGCTAATGTTGCCGGACTTGCTGCTCTTGCAGGATGCCCAGACGCCGATGGCGATGGTATCGCTGATGGTGATGACCAATGTCCAAATGAAGCTGGTCCTGCTGAAAACAATGGTTGCCCTTGGCCTGATGGCGATGGCGATGGTGTCTTAGATAAAGACGATGAGTGTCCTACAGTAGTTGGTACAGTTGCCAACAAAGGATGCCCAGAAGTTACTGAAGAAGTTCAGAAGCAGTTGAATGACTATGCGAGAACTATCTTATTCGACACTGGTAAATCTAGTATCAAAGCAGAATCTACTTCTGTAATGGTTGATATCATTCAGATCCTGAACGAATATCCAAATGCAAGATTTACTGTAGAAGGACATACTGATAGCGTAGGTAGCGCTTCCTTGAACCAGACGCTGTCCGAGTCAAGAGCAAATGCAGTACGTGACTTCTTGATCGACAAAGGTATTGGTGCAGACAGATTGGTTGCAGCCGGTTACGGTGAAGACAGACCGATCGCTGATAACAATACAAGAAGCGGTAGATCGCAAAACCGACGAGTAGAAATTAACTTAATCAAGTAATTTCCACTACCGATACGATTAAAATAAATTTGAAAAGCCCTGGCGATACTGTCAGGGCTTTTTTTATTTTTAGAAATGCGTCGATTTTTAGAAGAAGTACTGGAAGACTTACATAAGGTCCACAACTCCTTTGAAGACCTGATCTTTATCCTCCCAAACAAACGCGCCGGAACGTTCTTGCTGAATGCAATGGCCCGAATAACGGGTAAAACCACATTTGCTCCAAAGATCCATAGCATTGAATCATTTGTGCAAGAGGTATCCGGACTAGACTATGCCCCGCCCACCACTCAGCTTTTTGAACTATACAATACGTATCGGAAACTAAATTCTTCTAATACGGAGTCTTTTGTGGATTTCAGCCAGTGGGCATCTCCCTTGCTGCAGGATTTTAATGAACTCGATCGCTACCTGGTGGATGCGAATAAGTTATTCGATCACCTTGCGGCTATTCACGAGATTAATCAATGGGATCTGCACGGCGAACCTACAACCATGATATCCAACTACCTCAGGTTCTGGAAAGATCTGGGCCCTTTATATGATTCCTATGCTGCCTCACTGCAAAAGCAAGGTTTGGGCTATCCCGGCTTGGTTTTTAGAAAAGCAGCGGAAAATCTAGACATATACTTGAGTGAGCAAAAGGACAATACCTATGTATTTGTTGGTTTTAATGCATTGACCAAAGCGGAGTCATTGGTTATTCAAAGGATCTTAGATCATTCAAATAGCGAGATCTATTGGGATCTGGATACAGTATTTGTCAGCGATAAAGAACATGATGCTTCTTACTTTATCAGGGGATATCTTAAAGAGTGGCCACATTTCACAGAAAATCCTCCAAAGGGATTTACAGCCCATTTTGCAACTGCAAAAACAATTCAGGCTGTCGGGATACCCAGGGAAGTATCACAAGCACAATATGTATCAAAGCTGCTAACCACGCTCACTGAAAAAGGAGAAGATATTTTAAATGAAACCGCAGTTATTCTTAATGATGAATCCCTGTTAAACCCCTTATTGCATTCCCTTCCATCTGACGTCCCTGAAGCAAATATTACCATGGGATATCCGCTTGAGAAAACGGCGCTGGCGGGATTTTTCTCTCTTATCATACAAACTTATGATGATCAGGATAAGAATGGGTGGTATGCTAAAAGCATTCTAAGCATGTTGGCTCATCCCATCTTCAAAAGCGTTCTTGGAGATAATGGGGAAGCGATAATCGCTGAGCTTCGAACATCTATTTACAATGAGAATCCGGCATATGTAGCTCCTGGGACATTGCGATCAGAGCTGGACAATGCAGCTGTGCTGAATTTGTTTTACCCCTCTAAACCTTGTAATTCAAAAGCAGCTATTACTAGTATAGGCCAGATCATAAGTCGACTAAAAGATTCTATGATCCGGATTGACAATAGGGTGGGATTACAATTATTATATGGCTTCCATCAGGTATTTAACCAAATAGCGGAATTTACAGATCAATATGATTTTATCGATGACATCCCGGCGTTGAGAAAGCTCTTCGAAAATGTCCTCCAAATGCAACAGGTTGATATGCGTGGAGAACCCCTTCAAGGGTTACAGATCATGGGCATGCTGGAAAGCAGGCTCCTGGATTATAGCACGATCATTATGACCTCTGTAAATGAAGGAGTTATCCCTACAGGCAAAACACATTCATCACTCATTCCTTTCGATGTCAAAAAGCAATTTGGTATCCCTACATATAAGGAAAAAGACGCCGTTTATACCTATCATTTCTATAGATTATTACAGCGTGCAGAATACATATACCTGCTTTATGATACAGAGCCCGATGCTCTGGCAGGGGGTGAAAAGAGCAGGCTTATCATGCAATTGGAAACAGATCCCCTACAAAAAGGGAATATCAGTTCGAGCATAGCCATCCCTGCATATGATCCCCCAATGGCCGAAATTGATAAGGTGATAAAATCCCCTACCCTCCTGGAGGCTTTAAAAACTAAAGCAACAAGAGGATTTAGTCCGACCCTATTGAGCACCTATATTGAAAACCCCTTTCTATTTTATAAACGTGGCGTACTGGGTATCCTGGACGATCCACTCTATGAAGAAACCATTGGCCCGATGACATTGGGTACAATAGTCCATGAATCCCTGGAACTATTATACCGTCCTCTTCTTCAGAAAACTTTAAATACAGAGCTACTGGAAAGTCAATTTAAACAGATCAATTCCATTGTTCAAGAACAGTTCCGCACCCAATTTCCGGGTGGGAACTTTACAAGAGGTAAAAATCTACTTGCCTATGAAGTGGTTATCAGGTACCTGGAGCGACTCCTTAAATACGAAATAGAATTTTGCAAGGAACATGATGTTGTCATCCTTGGATTGGAAGAACAACTTCAGGCCGTAATTCAAGACGAATCTTTGCCCGCTGAAGGCGTAAAATTAAGAGGAACTGCCGATCGGATCGATACTGTAGATGGAGTGCTAAGAGTCCTGGATTACAAAACCGGAGTTGTCAATCCACCTGATCTTCAAATTTCTGATTGGCAAGAACTAATAGAAGAACCCAAATATCAAAAGGCATTTCAATTAATGTGTTATGCCTTAATGGTTTATGAACAAAAAAAGGTTTCAGAATTTAAAGCAGGCATCATCTCTTTCAAAAAATTAAACAGTGGCGTCCAACTTTTTGGATTAAAAGAGGGAAGGCAACTTGATTCAAATATTACGCCAGTAACGCTTTTAGCATTTAAAGAACAGCTTGTTACATTATTTGCAAGGATCTTAGATCCGCAAACGGAATTTGAACATAAAAATCGAGTCCGGCTATTTTAGATCGGGCCTTGTAGGCCTTACTTCAATTTTACTCGGTAAAGTCCTGGCGGGCATTTTTAAGAGGTCAATGACAATCTGGCCAATATCTTCAGGTTGTATTTTCCAATCGTCTTTGGAAGATGGGGTATTTCCTCTGAAGTGAGACGCTACAGATCCTGGCATTATACAACTAACTTTCACATTATGCGGCCTTAGATCAAGCATTGCCGCCTGGGTAAATCCCACCAGACCAAATTTGGTGGCATTGTATCCAGCGCCTTGGGCAAAGAAATTTGTCCCTGCCAGACTAGCGATCGTAAGATAATAGCCTTCTGATTGTTTTAGTGGTTCTACGCCTGCCTTTAGTGTATTGAATGCACCCGTCAGGTTTGTATCTATCATTTCCTTCCATTGCGCTTCTGACATTGAATCGATAGGCGAAAAATGGCCCACCCCGGCATTTGCGATCAGGACATTAATTTTACCCCATCGGGAAGTAATTGTTTGAATTGCCCTAATCTCACTTGATAAATCTGAAACATCAGAAATAAGTCCGAGCAAATTCTCATTTCCCTCTAACTGTTCTATGGCCAGGTCAATATTTTCTTGATTCCTGCCGCTAATTGCTACCTTCATGCCTGCACTTAGCAAGGCTCTGGCAATTCCAAGACCAATGCCCTTGGATCCTCCTGTTACATAAGCCACTTTGTTCTTTAGATCTTCCATGAGATTTTTTTGAGTGAAAAAATAAAACCCTCCCTTGCTTGTGCATTGGAGGGTTTAGTGGAGAATACCGGAGTCGAACCGGTGACCTCTTGCATGCCATGCAAGCGCTCTAGCCAGCTGAGCTAATCCCCCATGAGATTGGCAAAGGAAAAACATTTTGAGAAAGTATCAAAATGCCCTTCTTCCTGTCAATACTTCTTTACGCTTAATACCAAAACAGGGATTCTGGCCGCAAATTCAGATTTTGGAATTGTATTTTTTTCCCATAGGGTATTAAAAAATCCTCTTTTTCTTCTAAAAACTGCCAGCAAGTCTGGTTGTTTCGATTGAAAATGCTCCAACACCCCTTGATATGTGGTTGCGTTCTCTGTAAATGTTATCTGCGAACTGAGATCCATCAATGCAGGATGGATCACCAGGTCTTCTTCTTTATAACCGGGTGTTTTTACAAATAACAGGTTGGTAGTAGCTTTAAAGGCCTCCTGAATGGTAAACAGCGGATTAAGAATTCTCCTCTTTTTTAAGATGCCTGATTTAAATCCTACCAAGATATTCTTGAAGGGAGTAAAAGTAGTTTCTCTGGGTATGATCAGGGTCGGAACATTCGTTCTTTTCACAATACGCCCAGTTGTTTGCCCGAGGTAGAGCCCTTCCCGAATATCAAGGCTTTTAGCCGCTATGATGATAAGGTCTATATCCAATTCCGAGGAAACCTTTTTTATGCCATCTACAATATCTCCTTTATAGGTGGCAATGTTAACTTTTACTTGCTTCGTGTCTAATTCTTGAATCAGATCTTTCAACCGTTGTGTACTTGAAGCGGCTATTTTATCCGAAACATTTGCCAAGCTTCCTGCACCAGTGCTGGCAGAAAATACTTCCATTGCAAATACCTCTGCTCCAAAAGCAGATGCAAAATCAACTGCATATTGCAATGTGCTTTTTCCAGCTTCTGAAGTGCCTATTGGAACTAATATTTTATTCATGGTCGTTATAATTTATACTCTAAATTTATGGCCCAATAACCAGTGCCATGATCAGACGTGCAAAGATACTTGAAATCCCTGAGATTTTATTGCTTACACAAGCTTGTGCGCGCGAAATGATCAACCGCGATATCTATCAATGGAATGATACCTATCCGTCTGAAGAAGTGCTAGTCAAGGATATTGAAAAAGGGCAATTATTCGTCCTTGAGGAAGCCCCAAAGATTCTCGGCATCATTTCTTTATGCACGGAAATAGACGAGGAATATAGATCTGTTGAATGGCTGACACAGGATAGTCGTAATCTATATGTTCACCGACTAGCCGTTCACCCTGATTACCAGGGAAAAGGACATGCCCGCACACTCATGGATTTTGCAGAGCAGTATGCCAGGGATCAGAAGTTTGTATCTATCCGACTAGATACTTTTTCTCAGAACAAACGAAATCAACGTTTTTATGAACGGAGGGGATATACCAGATTAGAAGATGTTTATTTCCCAACACAAAGCGCCTATCCCTTTCATTGTTACGAACTTTGCTTATAATCCTAAACCCTGCCGAAAACAAAAGTCACATATAGATCGATAAACCGTTTGGCAATCCCTGCGACCATAGCCGGTATCGCAGAGCCTATCTTATCCATTACGGACACAGCTATTGTTGGAAATATCCCGGTTGATGGAGTCGAGGCACTTGCAGCTGTTGGTATAGTTGGTTCCTTCTTATCCATGCTTATTTGGATCTTAGGCCAAACCAGGAGTGCCATTTCTGCCATAATTAGTCAGTATTTAGGCGCTGGAAAACTTGAAGAAGTACATACACTCCCGGCCCAGGCGATCTTCTTTAATGTCTTGCTTAGTATTCTTATACTCTTATCTACCATCTTTTTCGTAGAAGAAATCTTCTGGCTAATGAATGCCCGTGGAAAGATCCTCGATTTTTGCATTTCGTATTATTCCATTCGAGTTTGGGGATTTCCGCTTACACTCTTCGTCTTTGCAGTAATGGGAATTTTTCGTGGCTTGCAAAATACGGTCTGGCCTATGGTTATTGCTGTTACCGGGGCCCTATTAAATATTGTTTTAGATTTTATCCTTGTCTATGGCATTGACGGATATCTGGAGCCATTATACCTGGAGGGAGCCGCCTGGGCCAGTTTGATCGCACAAGGAGTTATGGCAGTAATGGCGCTTGTCTTGCTCGTCAATAAAACAGAGATATCGCTTATACCTCATAGAAAACTTAACAAGGAGTTAAGGCGACTAATTGGCATGAGTTTAAACTTGTTCCTACGGACCGTAGCCTTAAACATAACGCTCGTTCTAGCGGTCAGAGAGGCGGCTAAGATAGGGGAAGAGAGCATCGGTGCGCATACCATAGCTATAAATTTATGGCTCTTGGCGGCTTTCTTTATTGACGGATATGGGGCCGCCGGGAACATTTTAGGTGGCAAACTTTTAGGTGAAAAGTCATATGATGGCTTGTGGAAATTGGCAAAACGTATCGTGTTGTATGGGGAAGGAGTTGGCCTGGTACTTATCTCTTTTGGTGTTATCTTTTATAAACCCCTGGGAATGATATTTACCGCTGATCCGCTCGTGCTTAGTGCTTTTTATTCCGTATTCTTTATTGTTATTCTGGGGATGCCCATCAATTCCGTAGCCTTCACTCTTGATGGTTTATTTAAGGGGCTTGGTGAGATGAAATACCTGCGAAATGTCCTATTGGCCGCAACCTTCTTGGTCTTTATCCCACTGCTCATGTGCTCACAATATTTTGGTTGGGGGCTTTATGGGGTTTGGATAGCGATCACGGCCTGGATGGCCGTGCGTGCTGGATTGCTCGTATACAAGTTCAGGCGAAAATTTCGTCCCCTATTACAAAAAAGTTACCTTTAAACTAATCGATTAATAATGGGAACCACACGCGAAAATGGCAGTTTATATGTAAAGAATGAAGGTAGTTTGGCCTCTATTGAATTTGGCCATCCTGCAGGTAATTCTTTTGTCTCTGAAATGCTAGAAAGATTAGTACAGGCTATTGATGGACTCTCTTCGAATCCGGAAGTCAAGGTAATTATTCTTAGGTCTGAAGGCGACAGGGCTTTCTGCGGAGGAGCCTCTTTATCCGAATTGTCTCAAATTCAAACGCCTGAGGAAGGGAAACAATTTTTTGACGGCTTTGCCCATGTGCTGAATGCCATGCGCCGCTGCTCTAAGATTATTATTGGAAGAGTCCAGGGTAAGGCTGTTGGAGGAGGTGTTGGGATAATTTCGGCTTGTGACTATGTTTTTGCTACAGAAAACGCCTCAGTGAAACTTTCCGAATTAGCCATATGTATAGCACCTCTGGTCATTGAACCCGCAGTTACAAGAAAAATTGGCGTTTCAGGGTTTGCAGAACTCACACTAACACCGCACGAATGGCACAATGCCTACTGGGCTAAAGACAAAGGCTTGTTCACGAAGGTTTTTGACACGCTGGCCGAAATGGACAAAGAATTGGATTTCCATGCAGCTAAATTGATTTCTTATGAAGCAGATGCCCTGCAAAAAGTAAAAGAAGTCCTCTGGCAAAACACAGCGCATTGGGGTAAACTGATGGAGGAACGCGCAGCACTCTCCGGGGAACTGGCACTTTTACCGGGCACCAAAGAACGCATTTCCAAACTTCTAAAATAAGGGTCTATGCAGCTTTTCCTGGAGCGCATACGTCAATTTTTAAACCGCCCATATCCGTACTATTTTGAAGGTCGGGTATTTTGGATACTTGTTCTCCTTATAGGTAGTATGGCTATTGCTTTTGAATATATTTTTAAGCCTTTTCATGTCAACCCAAATGAACACAGAATGCCCCACTTTTTAATCACTGTCGTTCACACAGTTGTGGCTCTGTCTATATTGATTGCGGCATCATTAATTTTAAAATGGGCGCGGGTTCGATCAGAATCCTGGACGGTGGGAAAGGATATCTTCCTGTTAGGAACCATTCTTCTTGCCATTGGAGTCGGACAATTTCTGATCCGGGATGTGATATATGACAATCCGAACAATTGGTCCACCCGCTACCTGTTCGAAGAGATCCAGAACACCTTGCTTATCGGAATGCTCTTCGTCATGATACTTGTTCCCCTGAATCAAAACAGGCTTTACAGACGCAATTCAGAACGGGCTTCTGTTCTTAGTCGCAATCCGGTAAAGTCTAATCCAGCACCCGTGCTTGCCATCCAAACACATCTCAAGCAGGATGATTTTGAGCTGGATCCTTCTACTTTATTATATGCAAAAGCCGATCGCAATTATGTTGAAATCCATACTGTAGAAAACGGGGTGCTCCAAAAATCCCTGAAACGGATCTCCCTACAAAGTCTGGAGGGCCAACTCAATTCCATATCCCATATCGTAAAAACCCATCGTTCCTATCTGGTAAACCTTCAGTTTTTGGAATCCGTCTCCGGCAATGCTCAGGGTTATCATCTGAAAATGAAACACTTAGAAGTACCGATCTTGGTGTCACGAACCTTGATCCCTAAGTTCGAAAAAAGGCTTAGGCAAGTTTCCTAAACGTGTTATTCGTAACAAATCCTTGTCGTACATACCATTTATTTGACCACATTGCCTTCCCGCATTAGCTTTGAAAAAAACATCGAATGAGAAGACATGATCTTGACTGGCTACGTGTCCTGGTATTTGCCCTATTGATATTATATCATATCGGGATGTTTTTTGTGCCATGGGGATGGCATATTAAAAATAATGTCATTTACAGTTGGTTGGTATATCCCATGCTTTTCCTCAACCAATGGCGACTTCCGATCCTCTTTGTTATTTCCGGGATGGGAACCTATTATGCTTTGGGAAAGAGGACAGGGAAACAGTTCGTGTGGGAGCGTTTTAGGAGACTGTATATCCCCCTGGCTGTCGGGATGCTATTAATTATACCTCCTCAGGTTTATATTGAGCGACTAGCCGAAGGGCAGTTCCAGGGTAATTTTTTGCAATTCTGGCCTTCAAAAGCCTTCCTTGGTATCTATCCGGAAGGAAATTTGAGCTGGCACCATCTGTGGTTCCTCCCATATTTACTACTGTTCTCCTTCGTCTTAACCCCTGTTTTCCTTTATCTACGAAAGCATCCGGACCATGCCTTCATCAAATGGATTAGAAGACGCATTCAATCTCCCTGGGGTATATTTATATTTATAGTACCTCTCTATTTTACCGAATCCTTGTTAGAACCTTTCTTTCCGTCGACCCATGCTTTAGTTGGTGATTGGTTCAACCTCATCAATTACGGGATCTTATTTTTCTTTGGATTTGTTCTCATTGCTGCCCAAAATGAATTCTGGGCCGTCGTAACTCAAAACAGACGCCGTTTCCTATATACGGCAATAGGTTCGTTTACGCTCTTTATGAGCCTTATCATATTAACCGAGGATTCCATAGTGAGGCATTTTACAGAAGCCCTGGTGAAGGTCACCAACCTTTGGTTATGGATTTTAGTCTGTTTCGGATACGGAGCCGCTTATTTGAATAAGCCCAGCAAAACATTGGCCTATGCAAACGAGAGTGTTTATCCATTCTACATCCTGCATCAAACTGTAATCATTTGCATTGCTTATTTTCTGATCGACTTACCATGGGGTTTCTTCATAAAAGCCCTTATCCTTCTTATCGGGACATTTGGAATTTCCTGGATACTATACGAATTCCTGATTAGGCGCTGGACCTGGATACGGCCTTTGTTCGGCTTAAAAGGAAAATCTAAGCAATAAGAATTGGTGATCCGTTAATAATCCTTCTCGCTCCCAATTTTTCTACCTTTGCGTCAATTCCAAATAAGGTATGATACGGGTTACCAAACAATTTACATTTGAAACAGGGCATGCGCTTTATGGTTATGACGGCAAGTGCCGGAATATACATGGCCATAGCTATAAATTATCTGTCACCGTAATTGGTCAGCCCATATCGGATTCCAACCACACAAAATATGGTATGGTGATAGATTTTGGAGATTTAAAGAAGATTGTAAAGGAAGAAGTGGTTGATCCCTTTGATCATGCAACAGTTTTTGATAAGAACACCCCTCATGTAGATTTGGCCAGGATCCTGGAAGCACAAGGGCATAAGGTCATACTGGCAAACTACCAACCCACCTGTGAGAATATGGTGAATGATTTTGCGGGCCGCATAATTAAAAGGTTGCCCGAAGGTGTTACTTTATATTCTCTGAAATTAAGAGAGACCGAAACTGCATTTGCCGAGTGGTATGCGAGCGATAATGAGTAATAATCAAATAAGATTAGATCTAAAAGAGGTTAGTTTATTTTCAATCTATGACGTCCATTAAAATTCCCGCCGGCAAGAAGATTTACTTTTCAAGTGATAATCATCTCGGTGCCCCCAGCAGAAAAGAAAGTGCGGGTAGGGAAAAGAAATTCGTGCAATGGCTCGATGCCATTAAAGAGGATGCTGCAGCCATTTTCCTTTTAGGAGATCTCTTTGATTTTTGGGTTGAATACAAACATGTGGTTCCAAAAGGGTATATACGTACGCTTGGAAAGCTAGCTGATCTTACTGATCAAGGCATTCCTGTTTACTTTTTCGTGGGCAACCACGACTTATGGATGAATGGATATTTTGAAGAAGAGCTTAATATAGATGTCTTCCATGAGCCTAAGGAGTTTACATTAAACGACAAGCTATTTCTTATTGGTCATGGAGATGGATTGGGGCCTGGAGACAAAGGCTTTAAACGCATGAAAAAGGTCTTCACTAATCCAGTAGCACAATGGTTATTTCGCTTGCTTCATCCGGATCTCGGTATGAGACTGGGGCATTATTTTTCGGTTAAAAATAAAATGCTCTCAGGGAAAGAAGATTTGAATTACAAAGGTCCCGATCAGGAATGGCTCGTGCAGTATGCAAAAGGGAAATTGAAAGAATCCCACTATGATTATTTCATTTTTGGACACCGCCACCTACCTCTTGAAGTTGAATTGAATAATAGGGCTACATATATAAATCTAGGGGATTGGATACAGCACTTTACCTATGGAGAATACGATGGCGAAAAAGTACAGCTTAAATCATACTAATTGTCTGCCCGAATATCTTTTACCTTAAGTTGTAGATCTACTCTGCCATTCCATTCATTCTCTTCTACCGAAAAAACAGCACTAAACGGAGCCTTGTGTTGTACTAACTCTATTTTTCTGCCAAGATTAAAGCCTATAGCGTTTATGGCATTAGATCCGGGTTGGTAGACTGTCATCTTAAGATGTTTATTGTCCGTTCCTACGCCGCGTGCATGACCGGTATCATACAGATCACTTACCATAAAACAAGGGGCGTTATTTCCAGGTCCAAATGGCTGAAATTGCTTTATAATGCGATAAAATTTAGGGGATATCGTATCCATGGTCATTTGGGCATCCACGGCTATTTCCGGTATCATGAGTTGAGGATCGATCTCGGCTGCAACGACTTCTTCAAATTTCGCTTTAAACCCCTCAAATTGCTCAGGTAGCATGGTGAGGCCCGCGGCATATTTATGGCCACCAAACTGCTCGATATGCTCTGAACATTGAGACAGGGCATTGTAAACGTCAAATCCTTTCACAGATCTGGCCGAAGCGGCCAGTTTATCTCCGGAACGAGTGAATATAAGTGTTGGCCGATAATAGGTTTCCATTACCCTTGAAGCGACAATACCCAAAATACCTTTGTGCCAGGATTCGTTCAAAGCTACCGTAGTCTTTCTGTCCTCTTCACCCTCATCAACTATGTATTTCAGCACTTCCTCCGTCGTTTTCTTATCTAAGCCTTTTCGTTCTTCATTAAAGGAATTAATTTCAGACGCCAGGGCCTCCGCTTTGCTAAAGTCATTTTCCAACAAAAGCTCTACAGCATACAAACCATGCTTCATACGCCCTGCGGCATTGATCCTTGGTGCAATAGCAAATACCAGGTCTGTAACATTGATCTTTCCATTTTTATTAGCGCTTTTAAGAATGGCTTTAATACCCGGTCTAGGGTTCGCATTGATCATCTGCAGACCCTGGGCACAAAGCACACGGTTTTCTCCTGTTAAAGGCACAATATCTGCAGCGATAGCTGTCGCCACCAAATCTAAATAAGGCAGAATACCCTCTGGGTCTTCCTCATTCGCCATAGACAAACCCTGGATCAATTTAAATCCGACTCCGCAACCGCATAATTCATCATAGGGATAGGAACAATCCTCGCGTTTCGGATCAAGAACTGCCTGGGCTAGAGGCAATTGTTCTCCAGGCCTGTGATGATCACAGATAATAAAATCGATATTCTTTTTGGATGCGTATGCGATCTTGTCTATGGCTTTAATTCCACAATCAAGAGCAATGATGAGGCTTATTCCATTGTCGTCTGCATAATCGATCCCTGCATACGAAATGCCATAACCTTCACTGTACCTGTCAGGAATATACGTTGCTACATTGGGATATGTACTCCTTAAATAAGACGACATTAAGGCCACTGCAGTTGTTCCGTCAACATCATAATCTCCATATACAAGTATATTCTCATTGGAGGCTATAGCCCGTTGTATCCTGCTTACTGCCTTGTCCATATCTTTCATAAGAAATGGATCGTGTAACTGTGAGAGTTCGGGCCTGAAGAATAATTTCGCCTCCTCGTAAGATTGGATCCCTCGCTGAACCAATAAAGAGGCGATCAGTGTATCTACCTGGATATCAGCAGCCAGTTGCTTAACTTTTTCCGGATCTGGTTTAGGTTTAAGTGCCCACCGCATTTTATTCTTCATGTTTTCTAGTATAGGGGATTACCCTGAAGTTCCCCTTCACTTCCACTAATTATGTAGTGTGGTGAAAAAATGATGCTATTTGCACATCTGCAAACTTTTTAAACATCTCAGATACACCGCAGTATTTTTCGAAAGAGAGGTCTATAGCTTTTTGAAGTTTCTTTTCATTTAAATTATTGCCATAAAAATGGTATTCCATAGTTACCTTCTCATAGATCTGCGGATGTTCCTCTGAGAGTTCCGCCACAATGTCAATGGTAAAATCTTCTACATCCAATTTCATTTTCTTCATCAAAGAGGCTACATCTAAGCCCGTACATCCGGCCAGGGAACTCAACATAAGTGCTTTGGGCCGATAACCCGAACCTTCACCGCCGTCTTCTTCACCAGCATCTATTCGTAAATTATTACCGGATGGGTTCGTGCTTTCAAAGGCCATTTTACCCATCCACCTGGTAGTTACATGATTTGTTTTACCCATTCTTTTTCGTTTCTTGTGAATGCTAAAAATACGATAATTAGATCCTTCTATGCCACTTGTAAGCCCACTTGATCCTAACCATGATAAAGAAACCAAAGAACTAGCCGCCTTCTTTAATGAGACACTCGGATTTTGTCCGAATTCTGTATTGACCATGCAGCACAGGCCTGCCATTTCAAAAGCATTTATCAATCTGAATAAGGCCGTTATGGCCAATGAAGGTCGGGTGACTTCAGCTCTTAAACGTATGATAGCCTGGGTGAGCAGCAATGCCACCGGCTGCCGGTATTGCCAGGCACATGCAATCCGGGCAGCAGAACGCTACGGGGCAGATCAGGAAAAGCTCGATAACATTTGGGAATATCGCAATCATCCGGCATTTTCAGATGCAGAGAGAGCGGCCCTGGATTTTTCATTAGCTGCATCACAAATACCAAATGCTGTCGATCAGGAGATCAAAGAGCGCTTGTATCAACATTGGAATGAAGGCGAAGTCGTAGAAATGCTGGGTGTCATTTCCTTATTTGGGTATCTGAATCGCTGGAATGATTCTATGGGTACCTCCATAGAGGACGGGGCCGTTGAAAGCGGTGAAAAATACCTGTCAAAACATGGTTGGGTAACTGGTAAACACAAATGATCTATGGTTGTAGGTAGTTTATTCTTAATGATTGCGGGGATCCTGCTCATTGCCCGAACAAAACGCTGGGAAGGTTATGTGCTTTTTGTTGTTTCCCTACTCGTATTTATTCTCTCAGTATTTAGGTTTGTGGTTCCCTTTTGGATGAGCAAAGCTCCGGAGAAAGATTGGGCGCGTCATTTTATGATCATGCAAGGAATGGAGTTTTTCCTGTTGATCTTGTTGGGGGTAGTCGTACTGTTTATATGCTTGTTTGCGCTTAAATTACACAAGGATCGTTCTCCTTAATTTTATTTCTCTGCTCCTGCAACTACGAGCACAATTTCCCCTTTAGGGGGGTGCTTTTCAAAGTGTTCGGCCAATTCCCCTAAACTACCACGTCTTGTTTCTTCATGAAGCTTGCTGATCTCGCGAGAAACACTCGCTAGTCGTCCTTCTCCAAACTCATCTCTTAATTGAAGTAAGGTTTTCAAAATTCTATGAGGGGATTCATAAAAAATCATGGTTCTTTTTTCTTCTGCCAATTCCCGGATCCGGGTTTGCCTTCCTTTTTTAACAGGAAGAAATCCTTCAAAACAAAAGTGATCCGAGGGGAGTCCGCTATTTACCAACGCCGGTATTAAAGCAGTTGCTCCTGGAAGGCATTCTATTTCTATTCCATTTTTAATGCATTCCCGCGATAACAAGAAACCCGGATCTGAGATCCCGGGTGTTCCTGCATCTGAGATCAAGGCCAAATGCATTCCCTGGTTTATTTGCTTAACCCAGGATTCTAGGGTTTTATGCTCATTAAACATGTGATAAGAGCGTGTAGGGGTAGTAATTTCGTAATGTTTTAAAAGTACTCCGCTGGTGCGTGTATCTTCGGCAAGAATAAGGTCTACTCTTTTCAGCACCTCAACGGCCCTGAAAGTCATATCCTTCAAATTTCCAATTGGTGTGGGAACAAGATATAATTTACCCGCCGACATGCTTAGGCAAATCGTCTGGTGATCAATTCAATAAAGCGGGTTTCAAATTCTTCCTTTCCACTCCAGTCGTACTCCGGCTTGATCATATTATTGATAAAAGCCAGGGACCTTTCTTCTGAATCAATTGTATTTAATTGGGATAATACCCGGGCAAAATTATCGGCGTCATCAGCAAATAAGTGCTTTACAAATGCGTGCCGGTCATTCAATCCGACTTTGATCTCGTCCGGACTTAAGACATCGTTTACAGATTTTTTTCCAGGTTTTTCCAATGTGTCCGGAGTAACTTCATCCTTATCCGACTTGATAACTTCCGGTTTGGCTATAAAATCTGAAAAAATCTGTTCTACTTCAGCATTCGATGGCATTTCGGCCACCATCCCTTTGATCGTATCTATTCCCGGTGTGATGATATCTTCAGTATGTGGATTGGTTTCGGGCACAGAAGTATTGCCCTCCAATACCTCATTAGCCATTTTTTCAAACTTAGAGGCTATGCCATTCTTCGTAACATCTATTTGTATATCGTTTAGTTTATCGTCAATATACTTTAGCACAGCCAATTTTTCGTACAGGCTTTTTGCTGCCTCATAAAGTTGAGGAATCTCAGTCTGCTCATCCGATGCAAGTATATGCGAGCATAATTTTGCGAGTTCTTCCTTTAGTTTCTGTTTCATGCTTTTTTATATTCCCCCCGATAAAGGTGTATTTTTTTAATACTTTTATACGTCGTATATAGAGTTAACGCAACCCTTATCAATTTCGTTTAAAAGTACAAAATGTTTCTCGAAAACACTGTTAATCACAAAGAGCAATTCGGTTGGATCGAAGTCATCTGCGGCTCCATGTTTTCGGGTAAAACAGAAGAATTGATCCGACGTTTAAAACGTGCACAAATAGCGCGCCAAAAAGTAGAAATTTTCAAACCAATCATAGATACGCGATATCACGATGAAAAAGTGATTTCACATGACGACAATGAAATTCGGTCTACTCCTGTACCTGCAGCGGCCAATATCAGACTCTTGGCAGACGACTGTGATGTTGTGGGAATAGATGAGGCGCAATTCTTCGATGATGAGATCGTATCAGTTTGCAATGATCTCGCCAATCAAGGGATACGTGTAGTGGTTGCCGGTCTTGATATGGATTTTAAAGGGAATCCCTTTGGCCCAATGCCCGCCCTGATGGCCACAGCCGAATATGTGACCAAAGTACATGCGATCTGTACACGAACGGGGAATCTGGCTAACTACAGCTATAGAAAAGCTCAAAATGACAGCCTGGTATTTTTGGGAGAAACTGAAGAATATGAACCCTTGAGCAGGGCTGCTTTTTACAAGGCCATGTTAAAAGAGAAGATCAATGTTATGCGGGTTCAGGCAGAAGAAGTCATTCCTCTAAAAAAGGACGCCAATGCATAAGGCTACCCAAACGGTTCTCGAGATCAATTTAGATGCCTTACAGCATAACTACCACTACTTCAAAAACCGACTCAATCCAGAAACAAAATTCCTTGCAGTGGTTAAAGCCTATGGCTATGGCAGCCATGCCCAGGAAATAGCGAAAGCACTTGCGCATTGGGGAGCAGACTATCTCGCTGTTGCCTACGTTCATGAAGGCATTGCCTTGCGGGATGCAGGCATTACGCTTCCTATTTTGGTCTTGCACCCCCAACCTGCAAATTTCCAATTGGCCATTGACCGATGTTTAGAGCCCAGCCTTTATTCTCCGAATATCCTGCGAAAATTTAAAGAAGTTGCCCGGGATCAGAAAGCTTACCCGGTACATATAAAATTTAATACCGGACTTAATCGGCTAGGGTTTTGGGAGAACGATGTGGATTTCATCGCTAGTGAGCTTAAGGACGCATCTTGTTTGGAGATCCGTTCTGTATTCTCACATTTAGCTGCTTCTGACGATCTTGAAGAGCAAGCTTTTACAAAGAATCAAATAGAAACATTTGAAAAGACTTATGCGAACTTGTGTGACGTATTGGCCATAAAACCTATTAAACATATTCTTAATACTTCCGGAATACTCAATTATGCGACTGCGCAGTTCGATATGGTGCGATGTGGTATTGGATTACACGGCTATGCCAATGATCCTGAGATCGATTCCCAATTAAAACCAACAGCTAGTCTAAAAACCATCATCTCACAAATACACAAGATAGAACCTGATGAGACAGTGGGATACAACCGTGCCTATGCTTCCAAAGGATTCCAAACAACCGCTACGATCCCAATTGGTCACGCAGATGGTATTGGACGGCATTTTGGAAATGGCGTTGGAGAAGCGTATGTAAATGGCTCTGCCGCTGCGATCATTGGCAACGTTTGTATGGATATGTTGATGATCGATATCACAGGAATTGAATGTAAGGAAGGAGATGAAGTGGTCGTTTTTGGAGGGCCCTATTCCGCTGAAGTTTTGGCAGGGAAAGCCGGTACCATATCGTACGAATTAATCACAGGTATTTCACAGAGGATTCCGCGCGTAATTACGGGGCAGATTTAACAGTTTTTAACATTTAATCCTTTTTTTCAGTAAATTGCGGGTACTTATTTTAACTTATTCTAATTAAACACTAATATCATGTTGAAAGAATTCAAAGATTTTATCATGACAGGTAATGTGATTGATTTCGCAGTGGCTGTGATCATGGCAGGTGCCCTCGGACTTGTCATCAATGGATTTGTGGCAGACATCGTTATGCCCGTCGTTGGTGAATTCCTAGGTGGCACTGATTTTGCAAACCTCAAGTATATCCTTACTGAAACTTCCGGCGTAGCGGGAGAAGAAGGATATGTGGCCGAGAATGCGATCCGCTGGGGATCATGGGTTAATACCATTGTCAATTTACTCATTGTAGGTTTTGTTATGTTCTTGATAGTAAAGGCATACAACAAAACAAAGAAACCTGCAGAACCTGAAGCCCCCGCTGGTCCATCTCAAGAAGATTTATTAGGAGAGATCAGGGATCTTTTGAAGAGACAATAAAGAATTGCAAGTATTCGGTTCACCGCTATACTATATGCAAAACATT
>CAJHYF010000026.1_pt1 | contig 19574 bp, 19 predicted proteins | sample 9198671 | NCBI WGS metagenome assembly CAJHYF01 (sample SAMEA7708369, study PRJEB35096) | sediment metagenome | biome: marine neritic benthic zone biome [ENVO:01000025]; feature: sediment [ENVO:00002007]; material: shallow marine sediment [ENVO:03000034] sea grass bed [ENVO_01000059] ... | reverse complement strand
TACAGCCTGCATTGCGCGACCGGATGGAGATCATCAATGTGACCGGGTATACCATCGAAGAGAAGGTAGAGATCGCCAAAAGGCATTTATTGCCAAAGCAATTAAAGGAGCACGGCCTCAGTAAAAAAGACCTTCAGATCGGGAAAGCACAGCTGGAAAAGATCGTAGAGGGCTATACACGGGAATCCGGAGTTAGGGGCATGGAAAAACAGATCGCTAAAATGGTACGCCATGCGGCAAAATCTATCGCCATGGAAGAATCCTATAACATCAAGGTAAGTTCTGCTGACGTGGAAAAAGTACTCGGACCACCGAGATTGGGGCGGGATAAATACGAGAATAATGAAATTGCCGGAGTTGTGACCGGCCTAGCCTGGACTTCTGTTGGTGGCGACATTCTCTTTATAGAATCTATTTTGTCCAAAGGAAAAGGAATGCTCAATATTACCGGGAACCTCGGTAAGGTCATGAAGGAATCAGCAACGATAGCTATGGAATATATCAAGTCAAACTCAGATCGTTTTGACCTTGATCCGAACATTTTCAAATCCTATAATGTGCACATCCATGTACCCGAAGGTGCCACTCCAAAAGATGGCCCCAGTGCAGGGATCGCTATGCTCACATCCCTGGTTTCTCTTTTCACCCAGAAACGGGTAAAGAAACACCTGGCCATGACCGGCGAGATCACCCTGCGTGGAAAGGTATTGCCCGTAGGAGGTATTAAGGAAAAGATCCTGGCTGCAAAAAGAGCGCGTATCAAGGAGATCATCCTAAGCGAAGAGAACAAGAAAGATATTGCCGAGATCAAAGAAGAATATATAAAAGGTTTAACTTTCCACTATGTTTCCGAAATGAGCGAAGTCATTGATATTGCCATTACGGATCAAAATGTGAAATACGCCAAAAAACTCAAGGCGGAATAAGTCGCAATTACATGTCTAAGATCACTATTGCCATAGACGGGTACTCATCAACAGGAAAGAGTACTATTGCCCGTCAATTGGCAAAGGAACTGGGCTATATCTATGTAGATTCGGGGGCTATGTACCGGGCCGTTACCTTATACGCATTACGCGCCGAATTGATCCGTAATGATGTACTGGATAAGGAGGAACTTATCGAAAGCTTGCCATCTATTTTTCTGCAATTCACTTTCAATCCCAAAAAGGGATATGCAGAAGTGTATTTGAACAACCAGAATGTAGAAGCAGACATTCGCAACCTCGAAGTCTCGAAATATGTGAGTCGGGTTGCCGAGATTCCTGAAGTACGAAGAAAGCTGGTAGCTATCCAACAGGAGATGGGCAAAAACAGAGGTGTTGTAATGGATGGGCGAGACATTGGCACTGTGGTCTTTCCTGAAGCAGATCTAAAGTTATTCCTGAATGCTGCACCTGATAAAAGGGCGACACGGAGGTATAAAGAACTTCTGGAGAGAGGCGATGAAGTGTCTTTTGAAGATGTGCTTCAAAATGTGGAATTCCGGGACCATATCGATTCTACCCGGGATGTTTCCCCGCTAAAACAAGCCGAAGACGCCATTGTTATAGATAATACCGATATGGGGCTGGAAGAACAGTTCGAGAGGGTATTGAATCTAACCAATCATGTGATCAACAAAAAAAAAAAGGATGCCTGAGCATCCCTTTCTTAACGTAAGTAATTAAACTTATAGGTTGGGTATCACCAATACTTGATCCGGATGTATAACATCTGGATTTGAAAGGAGATTTGTATTTGCTTCAAATATCTTGTTGTACTTCATAGCGTCACCATAATAGTGCTTGGCTATTTTACTTAGCGATTCTCCGCTTCTTACAACGTGCCTGTGATATACAGAATCATCAGCTACTGTAATGTTGGCTTTTAGATCAGACGGGCTTTCGCCACCAACAGCTTTGATTTTATCCCATAGCAGGTTCTTTTCGTATTGCGTATTTGCCTGGCCTTTGATCTTCAAAATGCCGTTCTCTTCATTTACGCTGCCGTCTTTGATTCCCAGTTGCTCACCGAGGTCTAATACGGGCTGATACTTCGCTTTTACACTCATGTTTTAAATAAAATTAATGGTTAAAAAATAATGAACTGAAAGATACGAATAATTAGGAAAATTTCGAGAAATTTCTTGCACCTGCGAGCCGAAAATGCAGTTGATTTCGTCAGGGTTGTTAAAACAAGGAATAAATTGTACTTTTGCAGACCTTTTTCACCCATTTTTCAAGAAGGGAGAGGGAAACATAAATGAAGATAATCACTTCTGTACAATAGGGTTTTTCTTGATGCGTACAGAATACAAAAGTAAATCAGCAAATGGCTGAAGAAAAAGTAACACCACAGGCGGAGGAGACTGCCAAAACCGAAACGGCTAAAGAGCCGAAAAAAGCCGCAGCTCCAAAACAAGATCCAAAGGAATTCCTAAGCAATTTTGACTGGGATAAGTACGAAGAAGGCATCGAGCGCATCGAGGATAAAAAACTCGAGGAGTTTGAAAAACTAGTTGCCGAAAATTTCGTAGATACCGCCGATGAAGAAGTGGTTACGGGAGTAGTGACTCATTTAACGGAACGCGAGGCGATCATTGATATCAATGCCAAGTCCGAAGGTGTGATCTCCCTGAACGAATTCAGATATAATCCGGACCTGAAGTTAGGGGATGAAGTTGAGGTCTTAATAGATATCCGGGAAGACAAGACAGGACAACTTGTATTGTCACACAGAAAGGCCCGTACCATTATGGCATGGGAACGTGTAAATGATGCACACGATAAAGAAGAAGTGATCACCGGATTTGTTAAATGCAGGACCAAAGGGGGAATGATCGTTGATGTCTTCGGTATAGAAGCCTTCTTACCCGGTTCTCAAATAGATGTAAAACCTATTCGCGACTACGATCAGTATGTAGGAAAAACGATGGAGTTCAAAGTGGTTAAGATCAACCAGGAATTCAAGAATGTCGTTGTTTCACACAAAGCCCTGATCGAAGCCGACATCGAGGAACAGAAAAAAGAGATCATTAGTCAGCTTGAAAAAGGTCAGGTACTGGAAGGCATTGTGAAAAACATTACTTCTTATGGTGTCTTTATTGACCTTGGCGGTGTAGACGGACTGGTTCACATTACAGATCTGTCCTGGAGCCGTATCAACCATCCTAATGAGATCGTAGAGCTGGATCAGAAACTGAATGTTGTGATCCTTGATTTTGATGATAATAAATCCCGAATTCAATTAGGTCTTAAGCAATTAGAGAAGCACCCATGGGATGCACTTGGCGAAGAGATAAAAATTGGAGATAAGGTTAAAGGCAGAGTGGTTGTGATCGCAGATTACGGCGCCTTCCTTGAAGTAGCTGAAGGTGTGGAAGGATTGATCCACGTATCTGAGATGTCGTGGTCTACACACCTGCGCTCTGCACAAGATTTTGTGAATGTTGGTGATGAGCTGGAAGCGGTAGTCCTTACCCTCGATAGAGAAGATCGAAAAATGTCCTTAGGTATCAAGCAGTTGACGCCTGACCCATGGACGGATATCACGACTAAATACCCTGTAGGATCCAAGCACAAGGGAATTGTACGGAATTTCACCAATTTTGGTGTCTTTGTAGAATTAGAGGAGGGGATTGACGGATTGATCTACATTTCTGACCTAAGCTGGACCAGAAAGATCAAGCATCCTTCTGAATTCGTTACCGTAGGCGATGAGCTAGAGGTAGAAGTCCTGGAATTAGATGTGGATGGTCGCAAGCTTAGCCTTGGTCACAAGCAAACTACAGAGAATCCTTGGAATAAATATGAAAAGGAATTTGGTTTAGGAAGTGTACATAAAGCTTCTATCACTGAAGTCGTAGACAAAGGAGCAATTATCACTTTCAATGAAGATATCACTGCTTTTGTCCCACAACGTCATATGGAGAAAGAAGACGGCAAGAAACTCACTAAAGGAGAAGAAGCCGATTTCAAGATCATTGAATTCAATAAAGATTTCAAGCGTGTGGTTGCAAGCCATACCGCCTTGTTCAGAGAAGAAGAGGAACGCAATGTGCGATCTGCCCGCAAGAAAGCGGCTGCAGCTGCAGAGGAGGCAAAACCTACGTTAGGGGATGCCAACGAGCAGTTACAGGCTTTGAAGGACAAGATGGAAGCTAATAAGAAGAAATAAGAAGTGAAAGCAAATCAAAAAAAGCCCTGTTCCTTAGATCAGGGCTTTTTTTTGAACCAGCTGGAAAAAAGAATAAAAAGAAGATTAACCAGAAATATCTATTTTTGCCTAAACGACACGACGGCGAATTCAATATGAGCCAAAAAGTACTTCTTACCGCAAAAGAGATCGATATCCTCTTACATAGACTCGCGTGTCAATTACTTGAAAATCATCTTGATTTTTCTGATACGGTCCTGATCGGTATTCAACCACGTGGAATATTCCTGGCAAATAGACTTACTAAGATCTTAAGTGAGGAGTACCTGGTAAAAGATATTGCACTGGGCTCTTTGGATATCACATTTTTTCGAGACGATTTCAGAAGAGGGGAAAAAACCCTGGAAGCGAGTACAACGGAGATCAACTTCCTAGTAGAAGGGAAACGCGTCGTGCTGATTGATGATGTCTTGTATACCGGCCGAAGTATACGCGCTGCTTTAACGGCTATACAGTCATTTGGAAGACCAAAAGGAATTGAGTTACTGACATTAATTGACAGACGCTTTAGCCGGCATTTACCTATTCAACCTAATTATCGCGGAAGACAAGTAGATGCGATCAATGAGGAGAAAGTCAAAGTGATGTGGAAAGAGAATGATGGGAAAGATGTTATTTACCTAATTAATACCTGATAGATGAGCGAATTGAGTGTGAACCATTTATTGGGAATAAAATATCTTACAGAAAAAGATATTGAACTCATTTTTGAAACTGCAGATCACTTCAAAGAAGTCATCAACCGGGCGATTAAAAAGGTTCCTACGCTCAGGGATATTACCATTGCCAATATCTTCTTTGAAAGTAGTACCCGAACCAAGCTTTCCTTTGAATTGGCTGAGAAACGATTATCTGCCGATGTTATCAACTTCTCTGCAGGACAATCTTCTGTAAATAAAGGGGAGACTCTTATTGATACGGTAAATAATATTTTATCCATGAAGGTGGATATGGTAGTGATGCGACATCCTAATCCGGGTGCGGGTATTTTTTTGTCCAGACATGTGGAGGCAGCGATCATAAACGCCGGGGACGGTGCCCATGAACATCCTACCCAAGCCCTGTTAGATTCATTTTCTATTCGCGAGCGACTAGGTGGGGTGGCTGGTAAAAAGGTAGTCATCGTTGGCGATATCCTGCATTCCCGGGTAGCTTTATCCAATATTTTTGCCCTTAAATTACAAGGGGCAGAGGTTAAGGTTTGTGGTCCGCGCACACTCTTGCCTAAGCATATTGAATCCCTTGGTGTCGGAGTGGAAACCGACCTGAGGAATGCCTTGAATTGGTGCGATGTAGCAAATATGCTACGCATACAAAATGAGCGTATGGAATTCAGCTATTTCCCGACTACTAGAGAGTATACCCAGCAATACGGTATTAATAAAAACATGCTGGATAGCCTGGACAAAGAAATTGTGATCATGCATCCCGGTCCAATTAACCGCGGAGTGGAAATTACCAGTGATGTAGCCGATTCTAAACAATCGATCATCCTGGATCAAGTTGAAAATGGCGTTGCCATACGCATGGCAGTCATTTATTTGCTGGCATCAAAGATTAAATAAAAAACCCATGATTCTTGATAAGGACGGAAATACGACCATCGTATTCCAGGAAACTACCTCGATAACTGAATTCATTCAGAATCTTTCCGAAGCATATCCGGGCATTGAAAAAGACCACATCATTGTAAACCTTTTTTCATTTAAAAAGTTAAATACCAATGATATTCTTGAATTCCTGGAATTGTCTAACCGGCACAGGGCAGTGAAGAAATCCTTTGTCCTGGTATCTAAAAAGATCAGGTATGAGGATGTTCCTGAGGAAATGTGCCTTGTACCCTCAATCCGGGAAGCTAAGGACTTGATAGAAATGGAGGAAATAGAACGCGATCTCGACCTGTCATGAGCTTAAATCTGGCACAGCTGAACCTGGCACAAATGACAATGCCGGCAGACCATCCGGATATGTCTGATTTTATCGGCAATCTGGATCGTATTAATGCGATTGCAGATAAAAGCCCTGGTTTCATTTGGCGGTATACTGAGGAAGATTACTCGGCCTCTCAGGCAGTTTTCGGTCCAAACATGCTCGTAAATATGTCTGTTTGGGAGTCTATAGAAGATCTGACAGAATTCACATATAAAAGTCCGCACTTAGCCATTTATAAAAGAAGAAAAGAATGGTTTACCAAGATGGATAGCCCGCACATGGTGTGTTGGTATGTGGAAGAAGGCAATATACCGAGCCTTGAAGAAGCTAGAGCGCGCATCAAACATCTCCAATCCCACGGAGAAACTCCATACGCCTTCACCTTCAGAAAACAGTTTAGTATGGAGGAAGCCCTGGCATTTCAAAGGTAATATGGGAAATTCCATGAAATTATATATCCTTGGATGTTATGCGGCAACGCCTCGGAGCGATACACAACCTACGTCCCAAGTGTTGGAATGCAGAAATCAACTCCTTCTTATTGATTGCGCTGAGGGTACGCAAGTGCAGCTACGCAGAAATAAGATCAAATTTTCCCGAATAGACCATATTTTTATTTCGCATTTACACGGGGATCACTTTTTTGGCCTTCCCGGTCTATTGGCTACTTTCCGTTTACTCGGGCGAGAGAAAGAGATCCATATATACGGTCCTGAAGGACTAGAAGAAGCAATTACTGCTATGCTCCGGTTCGGGGAATCTGAGGTAGGTTACCCGATCCATTTCCATGAATTGAATAAGACTGAAACGGATCGGATCTATGAAAATGAAAAACTCACAGTAGATACCATACCGCTATCACACAGAGTGTATACCAATGGATTTTTATTTACTGAGAAACCTAAAGATCTGGGATTAAATGTGGAAGTCGCAAAGAGTTATGGTATTGATCCCTCTCAATATCAAAATATCAAGAAGGGCAAAGATGTACAGCTGGATGATGGCAGACGTATACCTAATTCAGAATTGACTTTCCCTCCTCAGAAAGTCAAGAGCTATGCCTTTTGCTGTGATACGGCATATGAACCTAAGATCAACACATTAATTGCCGGCACCGATGTCTTGTATAAAGACACCACTTTTCTGGAGAACGAAAAAAAAAAAAAAAAAAAAACAGGTCATTCCACAGCATTAGAAGCGGCAAGGATCGCCAGGGAATCAAAAGTAGGGCAACTCATTCTGGGGCATTTTTCAACGCGTTATACGAGCACAGACCCGTTTTTAAGCGAGGCTTTGAAAGAATTCCAAAATACTGCCTTAGCGCAGGACGGGAAAGTATTTGAGTGGTAGAAAGTGCCCTTATTCATTGAGATCATAGCGCGCTTTAACGGAATTCTACTTATCTTGTTTCTAGATTTATTCGGATGGAAAAAAACCTTGAAAACATTAGGAAAGCGTATGGTAAAAGCGATTTGAACGAATCCACCCTTCCGGTCGATCCCATTACACTTTTCAAGAAGTGGTTTCATGAATTGGAAAATTCAGGAAGTACCGATGAACCCAATGCCATGGCTGTTGCCACCCAGGGAGAAGATGGCTTTCCCAAAAATCGGATGGTCTTGCTAAAACGCTTCTCTCATGAGGGGTTTGTTTTTTACACGAATTACGACAGTGAAAAAGGCAAAGCCATTGCACGTGATCCGAATGTATGCCTGAGTTTTTATTGGCCAGTAATGGAACGTCAGGTTATCGTTAAAGGAACCGCCAAAAAGATCGCAGCGAATCTCTCAGACGGATATTTTGAATCCCGACCCGATGCAAGCAAATTAGGAGCCATTGCCTCACCTCAGAGTAGTGTGATCCCTTCAAGAGATGTCCTTGAAGATTCTGTAAGGGAACTTGAAGTGAAATATGAAGGGAAGGAAATTCCAAGGCCTGAGTATTGGGGAGGTTATCTCGTAAGTCCCTTATCTGTGGAATTCTGGCAAGGAAGGCCCAATAGATTGCACGACAGGTTCCGATATACACTGGCCGATGATCTGAATTGGATTATAGAGCGACTCGCGCCCTGAAAAAATAGCAAAACATGAAACAATTAATTCTAATACGACACGGGAAATCTTCATGGGAATACGAAGTCTCAGACAAGGACAGACCACTAAAGCAACGAGGTATAAGGGATGGACACGCCGTAGTGGCAGCCTTTAAGGAGAAAATGCCAGAAATTGATGCAGTATATTCGAGCCCGGCAAACCGGGCGCTTCATACGTGCATGATCCTTATGCGTGGCCTAAATATTCCTTTTGAGAAACTTACTATTACCAATGCGTTGTACGACTTCTCAGGTGAAGGTGTAATGGATTTTGTTTATCAGCTGGATCCAAAATTGAATTGTGTTCTTATATTCGGGCATAATTTTGCTTTTACCAATGTAGCCAATCAATGGGGAAGTGTGCGCATCGATAACGTACCAACGACCGGACTCGTACATTTAAAGTCGGATGCAGATAATTGGAAGGAGATGCGAGATGCGAAAACAGTAGACACAATATTTCCAAAAGAAGTCAGATAGTGGGGAGTAAGAAATATCAATATATAAATAGGGAGATCAGCTGGCTTAGTTTTAATGAGCGGGTTTTGCAGGAGAGTATGGATTCGAATGTCCCACTAATTGAACGACTCCGTTTTGTCGGTATTTTTTCCAACAATCTTGATGAATTTTTTAAGGTCCGTTATGCAACGGTTAGACGTATAGTTGAAGCCGGTAAGAGCGGGAAAAGTGTATTGGGAGGGGAAGTAGCTAAGGAGCTATTGGAAGAGATCACCAAAATTGTGATCCGACTGCAAGCAGACAGCAGCACCTACCTGAAGAACATCATCAAAGAATTGGAATCAAAGGATATCTATATTATTGATGAGAGCCAGGTGAAAGAGGAACACGAAGCTTTTATCAAGGACTATTTCCTGAAAGAGATAAGCCCTTCCCTGATGACCATCATCTTGAATAACCTGGCCGAATTTCCTAATCTAACTGATATGGCAGCCTATCTGGCCGTCCGGATCGAGTTGATGAAGGAACAGGACAGCAATGGAAATATCCGCTATGCACTCATTGAGATCCCGAGAAATATGAGTCGGTTTGTTGTACTCCCAAAGATCGGGAACAAAGATTATGTTATTCTTCTTGATGACCTGATCCGTTATTCCATGCGGAATATTTTCAACATGTTCTCGTACAAGCAGATCTCGGCACATATGATCAAGATCACCCGGGATGCGGAACTCGATATAGATAACGATCTCAGCAAGAGCTTTATTGATAAAATCTCCTCCAGTGTAGACAATCGCCGTATCAGCAATCCTGTACGCTTTGTATATGATCAGAATATTGAGGATGATACCCTGGCATTTTTAAAAGATAAAATGAGGATCCAGGATACGGATAGTATTATACCTGGAGGCCGCTATCACAACCGAAAAGACTATATGGGGTTTCCGAGTCTGGGAAGAACAGATCTTTTATATAAACCTATTGAACCCCTTTCTGTAAAGGAGTTGAATATGGAAGGCAGCCTGTTCAAGTGTATTGCGGAAAAAGATCATATGATCTATACGCCATATCATACCTTTTCATATATCATCAAGTTGCTGAGGGAAGCAGCTTTAGATCCTAAAGTGAGGACTATCAAACTAACGGCTTATCGGCTGGCAAACGATTCACAGGTGATCTCCTCCCTGATCAATGCAGCAAAGAATGGGAAACAGGTTACAGTTCAAATTGAATTGCGAGCCCGTTTTGATGAACGAGCCAATATTGAATATGCAGAACAACTGCAGGAGGAAGGGGTCCATGTGATCTTTGGGGTCCCGGGATTAAAAGTGCACAGCAAGATCTGTGTGATTGAACGGGAGGAGAATAATAAAACAAAGCGCTATGGTTTTGTGAGTACCGGAAATTTCAATGAATCCACTGCGCGCATCTATACGGATTATACCCTGTTTACAGCCCACGACGGCATTAATAAGGAACTAAATAAGGTATTTAATTTCTTTGAAACTACATATAAGGTAACCAAGTATAAACACCTCATCGTTTCCCCGCATTATACTATAAACGTGTACAGGAAATTGATTGACCAGGAGATCGCCAATGCCCAGGCAGGCAAACCGGCGTATATCAAGATCAAGATGAATAGCTTTACCTCTTATAAAATGATTGACAAGCTGTATGAAGCGAGTCAGGCCGGGGTAAAGATCCAGTTGATCATCCGTGGAATTTGCTGCCTTATACCCGGTATTGAGGGTATGAGCGAAAATATTGAAGCCATAAGTATCATTGACAAATTCCTTGAGCATCCCAGGGTATTCATTTTTGGGAATGACGGAGACCCTCAGATCTACATTTCATCTGCAGATTGGATGACGCGTAATTTGGTAAATAGGGTAGAGGTAGGCTGCCCCATTTACGATCCGGATCTCAAAAAAATGCTGATGGATAATTTTGAAATTTGTTGGAATGATAATGTGAAAGCCCGGATTTTTACGGCGCAACAGGAAAATGCCTATAAACGGAATAATGAGAAAGCCATTAGATCTCAGTTTGCCCTCTATGAATACTTCAGACAACAACTGGAAGAAAAATCCACTATCCCGGTGGCAGTAGCTGTTAACGAACGGAATTAACCGTGAATGGCCTCTTTATCGCCCAGGTTTTTCATTATCTCAGCTTCGTAAGCTAACAAGTCCTGCCATTTGGCATCCACTGCTTCCCGATCTCCATATTCCCTGGCAAATTTCAGGAACATAGTATAATGCCCTGCTTCACTTATCATCAATTTTCTGTAAAATTCTGCAAGATCTTTATCCTGCAACTCTTCGGAAAGTAGTCTGAATCGTTCACAACTTCTCGCTTCGATCATCGCGGCATAGAGCAGTCTGTGGACCAATTGTTCCCTGCGGTCTCCACCCTTGGGAAAAAATTTCATCAGGGCGATCACATACTCGTCTTTTCTGTGTTTTCCCAGCGTCTTACCGCGTTTAAGGATCCGATCATGGACCATCTTAAAATGCCCCATTTCCTCCCTGGATAAGGCTATCATTTCATCAACCAATTCCGGGTATTCCGGAAAATTAATGATCAATGAAATGGCCGTACTCGCGGCCTTCTGTTCACAATAGGCGTGATCCGTCAGGATCTCGTCTATGTTTTTTTCTACAATATTAACCCACCTGGGGTCTGTCGGGAGCTTTAATCCTAACATGATATCAATTTTAACCAAAGGTAAGAAATCAGTTTAGGAAGCTCCTCTAGTTATTTCGCCCCAATAGTCCAAAGTTGGTGGATACTTAATATCTTTGTTTTCTTTGAGTACAACTACCTCCCTAAACGGCCGCAATAGAAAATTTTATGGTGTTAACCGTATCGTCAAAAGAAGTTGAAAATGTCATTAGAGGCAATATTGCCGATGAAACTTTTCAATGGTTGATGGATCAGTTAGAGAAGGTGATCTCTGAAAAGTCAGGGAAAGATTTATTTATGACTTATAGTGTATTATCCTCTAAGATCCCGGATAATGACCTGCTCATCCTGACACTTCAGGAAAGTCCGTTTAATAGTTTTCTTACCAGGCAACACGCCAGGATACTGGAACTGGCCCGGATCTATTTGCTGATGCGCGTACTGGAAGCAGATGAAGCGACATTTACGCCTAAAGTGGCAACTTTGATCCAGGTGGCAGATAAAGGAGAACTCGTAGCCTTTTTAAAATTCCTTGCCTTCCTGCCAAATCATAAAGCATTCACTCACGTAGCCGTAGAAGCATTACGCACCAATATTGCTGATGTTTTTGATGCTATTTCACTAAATAATCCGTATCCGGCTGCATATTTTAATGACCAGCAATGGAATCAGATGTATCTCAAAGCAGCGTTTATGCAACGCGATCTTTCAATGATCATGGACGTGGATAGCAGGGCGAATAAAGAACTCGCCCGTATCATATCCGATTATGCGCATGAACGTTGGGCGGCCTCCCGGGATATCGACCCGCTTTTTTGGCGACCGGTATCGGGATTTCTCGACGAAGGCCTGCTGAAGGATATGGAAAGATTGCTCAGTAGCGAAGTACGGTCCGAACAATTGGCAGGTGCTTTGTGCTGTTTGAACGCACCCAACACTAAAGCAACAGAATTGCTTGACAAGTACCCGGATCTAAAAGAAGAAATAAGTACCGGTGAAGTAAACTGGGAAACCATAAAACAGATCAAATGACAAAAGATAGAATGTGGATCGATCCACATATTCACATGACCTCCCGTACAACCGACGATTATGAGGCAATGGCTGCAGCTGGCGTTGTTGCCGTAATTGAACCCTCTTTTTGGTTGGGTCAACCCAGGACGCAGGTGGGTAGTTTCCAGGATTATTTCAGCAGCCTTGTCGGGTGGGAACCCTTTAGGGCGAGTCAGTTTGGCATTAAGCATTATTGTACGATCGGACTCAATTCCAAGGAGGCTAATAATGAAGCCCTGGCAGAACAGGTGATAGAATTATTACCCTTGTATTTGCATAAAGAGAATGTGGTTGCCATAGGTGAGATCGGCTATGATGATCAGACACCGGCCGAGGATAAATTTTTCCGTATGCAACTTGATATGGCTAAGGAATTGGACATGACTGTCCAAATACACACGCCACACAGGGATAAAAAAGCGGGCACCTTAAAGAGTATGGACGTATGCCTGGAGCACGGTTTAGACCCGGGCAATGTGATCATAGACCATAACAACGAAGAGACTGTGCAAGAAGTCCTGGATCGGGGATTTATTGCTGCTTTCACGATCTATCCCAAGACTAAAATGGGAAATGAGCGTATGGTAGAAGTTGTGCGCCGGTTTGGCAGTACGAATATCATCGTAGACAGCTCTGCCGATTGGGGAGTAAGCGATCCACTTGCCGTTCCAAAAACAGCTAATTTGATGCTCAACAGGGGTATTCCGGAAGAAGATGTTGTGAAAACCTGTTATAGCAATGCGCTGCAGGCATTTAGTAAAAACGGTAAAATGAAAGAAGCACATTGGATGGAGCCCCAGCTTATAGATCAGCGCAACCTATATAATGATAATAGCGTTTTACGCGGGCAGGAACCCCGTATAGACAGCGGAACAATAGAATAGTATGTGGCCAAGGATAATGGGCTTTCTAAGGCTCATGCGACCTGCTAACCTGCCAACCGCAGGGGCTGATGTATTAGCTGGTGCAGCCATTGCAGGTGCCGTATCCACCCAAATGCCTTTTACGCTAACCACGGCTTTTAGTGATCTCGCTCTCTTATTTTTTTCTTCAGTTTCCCTCTATGCCGGGGGAGTCGTCCTCAACGACTATTTTGATGCCGATCTGGATGCCTTGGAAAGACCGGAACGCGCCATTCCGAGTGGACTTATCCAAAAAAGGGAGGCCCTGATCTTTGGTCTGACCTGGCTATTTCTCGGAATTCTCCTTGCCTATATAGTAAATCTGACCGCTGTGATCATTGCCATTGTGCTTGCTTCCTGCATCTTGATTTATGATGCATGGGCAAAAAGATCTTCTTTTACAGGCGCCCTGACCATGGGTGTTTGCCGGGGATTGAACCTTCTGCTGGGGATCAGTATTTTGGGAGGACTGACTCATTGGCCACTGGCGGGCATTCCTGTACTGTACATATTTGCCATAACCTTGATCAGCCAGGGTGAAGTTCAAGGCGGGAATAAACGGAATTTACTGTTCGCAGGGCTATTATACGTTAGTGTCATTCTAATCGTTTTGTATGTAGTGAATACACAGGAAAACTTGAATGGGATTTCGATCGGTGCCTTGGCAGTTTTTGCACTTGCCATCTTTATCCCCTGGAACAGGGCATATCGATCCGCTGAACCGCGTTTGATCAAAAAAGCAGTCGTTGCAGGTGTCTTATCCATCATTTTACTCGATGTCATCTTTGCTGCGAGCTTTGGCCATATCTCATTTGCTTTCTTTGTACTTTTGCTCCTGCCAATTTCCATGGGACTTGGCAGCCTGTTTAAAGTGACGTAAAACAGCATGCAATTTAAACCCATAGCACAATCCTTTTCCGTAGCCTATGCGTATAAGCTCCATTTCACCAGGAAGCTCTTCGCCAAGGAGAATCCGCTTGTATATTCATTACTGGAGGCTTCAGGAGGTCAATTCCCAGTTAAGTTTATTGTTGTGATCGATGAGGGGGTTCATACTCACCATCCGGATTTGCGGGAACAGATACTAACATATGCTCGGGATAATGCCGAGCACATGGCACTAAAAGACATTTTGCTGGTACCAGGGGGAGAAAATGCTAAAAACTCAGATGAGTGGGTGAACAAGATCCTTGATAGCATAAACAAGCACAAAATTTGCCGACACTCTTTTGTATTTGTTATTGGAGGTGGTGCTGTTATTGACATGACAGGTTATGCTGCGGCCATTGCACATAGAGGCGTCCGACTTATTCGTATACCTACAACTGTATTATCTCAAAATGACGCTGCAGTAGGCGTGAAAAATGGCATAAATGAATTTGAAAAGAAGAATTTTATCGGCACATTCAACCCGCCTTACGCCATTATAAATGATGTTGAATTCCTGTCCACCCTGGAAGATCGCGATTGGCGGGCAGGTATTGCGGAGGCGATAAAAGTAGCCTTACTTAAAGATGCAGCATTTTTCAATTGGATAGAAGATAATGCCGGTGCACTCAGTGCGAGGGATGAGAACACCATGCAGCACTTAATATACAGGTGTGCCGAACTGCATATGCAACATATTGCCCGGGGAGGCGATCCTTTTGAACTGGGATCTTCCAGGCCACTTGACTTCGGACATTGGTCTGCACATAAGCTGGAACAAATGACCAAATATGCCATCCGCCATGGAGAAGCTGTAGCAATGGGCATCGCTTTAGATGTAGTCTATGCAGAACACAAAGGGATACTGCCGCCAGGAGATTCTCGCAGCGTGATAGAATTATTGGCACAACTGGGATTTGATCTCGATCTTCCAATCAAATCACAAGAAGAAGTTGCCGTTTTGCTGGAAGGAATCCAGGAGTTTAGGGAACATTTAGGGGGTGAGCTTACCATTACCTTGATCTCTGAAATAGGGAAGTCTCTAGATGTGCATGAAATTGATACCGATGAGATGATGCAGGCCATCAACAGGCAAAGGGGGAAAAATAACCAAAGTGTCGCCTGACCTATGTGGGTAGACCAACAATATCACCTGAGTTATTGTACCAATATTCATCCTGGAAACGATTGGGCAGAAACCCTGGCCCATCTTAAAGAAAACTTACCAAAAGTAAAGGCGCGACTCAGCCCTGAAAAACCTTTTGGAATAGGATTGCGACTTTCTAATACAGCCAGTCTAGAGTTGAACGAAATTGCCCTGGCCGAATTCAAGGAATGGCTGGAAAAAGAAGGACTGTACGTCTTTACGATGAATGGTTTCCCATATGGCAATTTCCATGGAGAGCAAGTAAAGGAACAAGTACACCATCCGGATTGGACAAGCAAAGAACGACTTGACTATACAAAGCGACTTGCGGTTCAGTTGGCCCAATTGCTCCCGGAAGGACAGGAGGGAGGCATTTCTACATCGCCGATTGGATATTCGCATGTTTATCCTGGGGAAAGAAGGGGCCAAGCCCTTGCCAGAGGAAGCGAACAACTGGCAACATTAGGCGTTTTCCTATATCAATTGGAAAAAGAAACAGGAAAACGAATCCACATAGATATTGAACCTGAACCGGATGGCTTACTGGAGAATTCAGAAGAATTTCTGACCTTTTACAAGGACTTTCTGATACCTGCTGCAAGAAAGGAATTTGGCAGATCTCTGGATATGCCTGCTTCTGAGGCCGATGAATTGCTAAAGCGATACATTACACTTTGTTATGATGTATGCCATTTTTCACTAGCCTATGAGCAACCGCTTGTAGTTTTGTCTAAGATGCAAGAAGCTGGGATACGAATTGGTAAGATACAGATCAGTGCTGCAATAAAAGTGCATAGCAGTGGCAACGATAATGAAGAGATCTGGAAGGCACTATCAAATTTTGATGAGCCTGTATACTTGCACCAGGTTACTGAATCCAGGGATGGGCAGGTATTCACATATTCAGATTTGCCCGAGCTCTTAAAAATCCGTCCGGCCTTTACAGAACTAAGAGCGCATTTTCATGTCCCTATTTTCCTGGATACCTTTGGGATATTGAAATCTACACAAGAAGATATCGTACAAGTGCTTACCTACCTCAAACGGAATCCTGTGTCGGCCCACCTGGAAGTGGAAACCTATACCTGGGACGTATTGCCAGCACATTTAAAGGAGCCAATTGCCAATTCAATTTCCCGGGAATTGGAATGGGTGCTAAAAAAATTGGATGTAGATGAATAGGACAGCTGTTATCAATGTAGTTGGTCTGACCCATCGTTTGATCGGTGAGCACACACCCTTTATCAAATCTATGATGGAGGCCGGTAGCTGGACAAAGATCACACCAGTATTTCCGGCAGTGACCTGCTCTGCGCAGTCGACATATCTAACAGGTAAATGGCCTAAAGACCATGGTGTCATTGGCAATGGTTGGTATTTTAAGGAAGAGCACGAAGTTAAATTCTGGCGTCAGTCAAACTCCCTGGTGCAGGCAGATAAAATTTGGGAATCATGTAAGAAGGAAGATCCTCATTTCAGCTGCGCTAATTTATTCTGGTGGTACAATATGTACTCATCAGTAGATTACAGTGTCACCCCCCGGCCAAATTATCTCGCAGATGGACGAAAGATACCGGACATTTATACCCATCCCGCCGAATTAAGGGACAGCCTTCAAGAAGAACTTGGCCAGTTCCCCTTATTTAGTTTTTGGGGACCCAGGACGAACATAAAGTCTTCTGAATGGATTGCCAAAGCCGCATATAGAACTGACGAAATATACAGTCCGACATTAAGCCTGGTTTATATTCCGCACCTGGACTACTGCCTACAAAAACACGGCTTGGATTTTTCCAAGATCGGTAAGGATCTAAAGGAAGTTGATGCGCTTGTAAAAGACCTGGTAACATTTTATCGGGAACGAAACGTACAGGTCATGGTTCTCTCTGAATACGGCATTACCGATGTGAGCAAGCCTGTTCACATCAACAGGGTATTGCGGGAAAAGGGACTTCTCTCTGTAAGAACGGAACGCAGTCTTGAGCTATTGGATGCGGGGGCAAGTGAAGCCTTTGCTGTTGCTGATCATCAGGTTGCCCATATATACATAAAGGAGAGATCAAGAGTAGAAGAAGTTAAGTCGATTTTGGAAGCCATACCTGGCGTGGAAAAGGTGTTTGAAAAAGCAGATTTAAGCCTTAAACTCGATCATGAGCGGAGTGGGGATCTTATAGCAGTAGCCGATGCTACTTCCTGGTTTACCTATTATTATTGGCTGGATGATAAGAAAGCGCCGGATTTTGCGCGCTGTGTAGATATACACCGCAAACCTGGATACGATCCTGTTGAATTATTCACTAATCCCGGGGATCCTTTCGTTTCCTTGAAAGTGATCTGGAAATTGATCCGGAAAAAACTGGGATTTCGCACGTTGATGAATGTTATACCTTTGCAAGCAGATCTCGTCAAAGGATCACATGGCAGGATTCCGGAGGATACGGAAGATCATCCTTTGCTCATTGTTGATTCTCCTACTGACCAGTTGGAAGAAACTATTACGGCTGTGCGTATTCACGATTTGATCAAACAACAACTCACTAAAAAACCAGGCAGATGAAAAAATTTAGTAAGATCCTCGCTTTGATATTTGCCCTCTTATTTATTTGGGCGGCTTATGTGCAACACAATGATCCTGATGCATTGCTTTGGTATGCAATTTATGGGGTGGCAGCTGCGGCCTGCCTCTTGTTCTACTTTGATCGGTTTCATCCTGCCTTGGGGATAATATTAGCCCTACTTTACCTGATCGAGACTGTATTAGTATGGCCTGAATCCTTTGAAGGTTTTACGATCGGTGAAGGAGATATAGTGAATATCGAGAGAGGTAGGGAAGCTTTTGGTTTATTAATTAGCGGACTCTTTATGATCTTTCTAACCTGGCGAAGAATTAAAGGGAAAGAATCATAATTCCAGGTCAAATGTCTTTCTAAGCAGGTCCAGATCCGGATTCTTACTTTTTAACTTATCGTATTTCTCCTGTGGGGTATAGGCATATTTTTTAGCCTCTTGCTCATTAACTACCAGTTCCAGGCTGATCTCAGTATTTTTGAGCTCTTTGCGTAGATATCTCATGAGTGGCTCCCTTTCCATTTCCAGCTCCTTTTTCATGCTATGATTCGGCAGTGTATACTGTATGCTGTATTCCCCTGTCATTTTAGGGCTGCTGAGGGTTAAATTCGAGGAGAGTATCGGGCGTCCCTTTTTCAGTAGCTTTTGAGCGTATTCCGTCCAAAGCTTTTCTAACTCCTCCTGTGTGAATGGGCTGGTATTTACCTCAATCGTATCGGCGATCACTTCCTGGTTCCGGATCTCATAATCCCTTTTGGCCTGGAGGCCTGCAATAGACAATCCGGAAATGCGCTTGCCCCTATCTTTTATATTCAATTTCTTTTTAGGGCTTTCTGGTTGAGGCTCGGCTACGGTCTCAATAGGTTGATCTTCCTCTTTTGAAATAGGGTCAGCTGTTTTCTTCTCGTAGGTCTTTAAGGTTTCAATCCTGCGCTCAGACAGTGGCTTTCTTTGTTTTTGTTCCTGGGTACCCCCGTGAAGATCCAGATCTTTCTTAAAAAAATGGGCTGCAGGGATCAGAAAATTCGTAAAGGTCAGGCCAAGGACGCTACGGTTGTTTTTTTTTTCAACTTCGTAAGTAAGGGAAGCTAGTTTCATCAGGGTTAGTTCGACGAGGAGTCGGTGATTTTTGCTCGTCTTATATTTCAGATCGCATTGATTGGCCAGGTCGATCGCTTTTAATAAGAATTCCTGTGAAGTTTTTTTAGACTGATCCAGATATTGGGATTTCACCTGTTCACCTACCTCAAGTAATGCAATGGTCTCATCATGCCGGCATACCATGAGGTCCCGAAAATGCGAGGCTAGTCCGTTGATAAAATGATGTCCTTCAAAACCTTTTGACAAGATATCGTTGAACAAGAGTAGCAGATCCGGAATATTATTTTCCAGGATCAGGTCCGTGGACTTAAAGTAAATATCGTAATCGAGGACGTTTAAATTTTCAGTGACGGATTTCCGGGTAATTTTTTTTCCGGCAAAGCTCACAACCCTGTCGAATATCGATAAGGCATCGCGCATGGCGCCATCCGCTTTTTGTGCTATGATATGCAAGGCATCTTCATCTGCTTCAATTCCCTGTTGTTCGGCAATATATTGCAGGTAGTCT
>CAJHYF010000194.1_pt1 | contig 21870 bp, 22 predicted proteins | sample 9198671 | NCBI WGS metagenome assembly CAJHYF01 (sample SAMEA7708369, study PRJEB35096) | sediment metagenome | biome: marine neritic benthic zone biome [ENVO:01000025]; feature: sediment [ENVO:00002007]; material: shallow marine sediment [ENVO:03000034] sea grass bed [ENVO_01000059] ... | reverse complement strand
GCGACATCTGTATAATTAACCTCTTTTGGTGTTACCACAGGGAAATCGCCTTCTTCACGAGCGATCACTTTTTCCTGATTAATAATGCCGGAAGGTTTCAGTGGAATATTCGCTTGAGCGATCTTCATACCTTCTTCTTCCTCTGCACTTAAATAGATAGAGGAAGCCGTGTCGACTTTCCCTTTTTCAACTTTCCTATAGGGTGTCTCCAGGAAGCCCATGCTGTTTACTTTTGCAAACACGGACAGAGAGGAGATCAATCCGATATTCGGACCTTCAGGCGTTTCGATCGGACAGAGTCTTCCGTAATGCGTATAGTGCACATCACGTACTTCGAATCCAGCTCGTTCTCTTGAGAGTCCACCAGGTCCGAGTGCAGATAATCTTCGCTTGTGCGTGATCTCGGCCAACGGATTTGTCTGGTCCATGAATTGAGAGAGCTGATTTGTTCCAAAGAATGAGTTGATCACAGAAGACAAGGTCTTCGCATTGATCAAATCGATCGGTGTAAACACTTCATTATCCCTTACATTCATTCGCTCCCTGATGGTTCGGGCCATACGGGCCAAACCAACACCAAACTGAGATGACAATTGCTCACCTACTGTTCTAACACGTCGATTAGACAAGTGATCAATATCATCGATCTCGGCCTTGGAATTGATAAGCTCGATCAAATACTTGATGATCGTGATGATATCTTCTTTGGTAAGGACTTGCTTGTCCATACCGATATCCAGGCCTAATTTTTTATTCATCCTGTACCGTCCTACTTCTCCCAGGTTATACCGCTGGTCTGAGAAGAACAGTTTATCTATGATACCTCTTGCAGTTTCCTCATCCGGCGGCTCGGCATTCCGCAATTGGCGGTAAATATGCTCTACCGCTTCTTTTTCGGAGTTGGTAGGATCTTTTTGCAAGGTGTTATGGATGATGGCATAATCATTCTGTGCCATATTCTCTTTGTGCAAGAGAATTGTTTTTACATCGGTTTCCAGGATCTGATCGATGTGTTCCTTCTCTAAAAGAGTATCACGGTCCAGGACAATTTCGTTTCTCTCAATGGAAACTACTTCTCCAGTATCCTCATCTACAAAGTCTTCATGCCAGGTATTCAGTACACGGGCTGCAAGTTTGCGTCCCAGCACTTTTTTAAGTCCGGCCTTGCTCACTTTCACTTCTTCAGACAGATCGAAGATCTCCAGAATATCTTTATCTCTTTCGAATCCGATCGCTCTGAACAAGGTAGTAACGGGCAACTTCTTTTTTCGATCGATATAGGCGTACATAACACTGTTGATGTCAGTAGCGAATTCGATCCAGGACCCTTTGAACGGGATCACCCTTGCTGAATATAATTTTGTTCCGTTTGCGTGGAAAGACTGCCCGAAGAAAACTCCCGGAGATCTGTGCAATTGAGAAACAACGACACGCTCAGCGCCATTGATCACAAAGGTTCCACTTGGAGTCATGTACGGGATAGTTCCCAGGTACACATCCTGAACGATGGTCTCAAAGTCCTCGTGCTCCGGATCTGTACAGTACAATTTGAGCCGGGCTTTCAGCGGTACGCTGTATGTCAGGCCACGTTCAATACATTCCTGTATGGTATATCTGGGTGGATCAATGAAGTAATCCAGGAATTCCAGTACGAATTGATTTCGTGTATCGGTAATTGGAAAATTTTCCATGAAGGTGTTGTACAAACCTTCATTGCCTCTTTCGTCAGATTTAGTTTCAAGCTGGAAAAAGTCTTGAAAAGATTTAATCTGAATGTCCAAGAAATCCGGATAATCCGGTATGTTCTTAGCGGATGCAAAGTTAATTCTTTCAGTCTTTTGAGTGAACATCTATGGACAATTTTTGATCGTGAATACTCTCTTGGGTAGTATACCTTTAGATATACTGTATATAAACAGGATTAGGCCTAGCCACCAAAAAGGTGAAAAGGCCTTCCTTAAACCGTATGGTTATCGCTTCTATTTAAGCTCAACTTCTGCTCCTGCTTCTTCTAATGATTTTTTGATGCCTTCGGCTTCATCTTTACCTACTCCTTCTTTAACTGCTTTGGGAGCACTATCTACAATATCTTTAGCGTCTTTCAGTCCAAGCCCGGTCAATTCTTTCACCAATTTAACCACGGCTAATTTAGAACCGCCAGCTGCTGTGAGGATCACATCAAATTCAGTTTGTTCCTCACCGGCATCACTTCCGGCGTCACCACCGGCAGCGCCACCTGCTGCTACAGCTACTGCTGCAGCGGCCGGCTCAATGCCATACTCTTCTTTTAATATATCAGCTAACTCATTTACTTCTTTTACAGTAAGGTTAACCAATTGGTCTGCGAAATTTTTCAAATCTGCCATTTCTCTATCGTTTAATAAATTCTTTAGTATTTCTTTTTATTAGTGTGTGTTATTCTTTTTCAGATAATGTTTTCAGGATTCCTGATAAGGTACTTCCACTTGATTTAAGTCCGGAAATAACATTCTTAACAGGAGACTGAAGTAATCCGATAATTTCTCCGATTACCTCTTCCTTGGATTTAATGCTTACCAAGGTGTCCAGCTTATCATCCCCAACAAAAACCGCTTCTTCGATGAAGGCGCCTTTAAGTATAGGTCTTTCTGCTTTCTTCCTGAATGACTTTATCAGTTTTGCCGGAGCATTTCCTGCTTCTGCGAACATTAGGGAGGTATTCCCTTTAAGCACTTCCTGTAATTCTCCGAATTCTTTCTCCGAAGCCTCCATGGCTTTCGCCAAGAGTGTGTTCTTTACTACAGAAAGCTCAATGTTTGCTTTAAAGCATGCTCTTCGTAAATCTGAAGTTGTGCCCGCATCCAAACCTGAAATATCGGCCAGGTAGATGGTGTTATTATCACCCAACTGTGCCTTCAAATCTTCAATAACTGTTGCTTTTTCTTCTCTTGTCATGATACTTCAATAAACAGTTAAACTTCTTTTGGATCTACTTGCACACTCGGACTCATCGTACTGGACATATAGATACTTTTCATATAAACCCCTTTGGACGAAGCCGGTTTGAGTTTATTAAGTGTATCTAATAGTTCCTGAACATTTCCAGCGATCTTGTCTGCGGAAAAGGAAACTTTGCCAATTGCGGCATGTACAATCCCGGTTTTATCAACTTTAAAATCGATCTTTCCGGCCTTTACTTCCGATACGGCTTTCCCGATATCCATGGTCACAGTACCTGTCTTTGGGTTAGGCATTAAACCTCTTGGTCCTAATACTCTACCTAAAGGTCCAAGCTTACCCATTACACTTGGCATCGTGACGATCACGTCTACATCAGTCCAACCTCCTTTGATCTTATCAAGGTACTCCTGCAACCCTACAAAATCAGCGCCGGCTTCTTTTGCTTCTGCTTCTTTTTCCGGGGTTACCAGTGCCAGTACCTTTACATCCTTACCCGTTCCGTGAGGCAGGGTTACTACACCCCGCACCATTTGATTGGCTTTCTTTGGATCCACACCTAAGCGAATTGCCAGGTCGACGGATGCGTCAAATTTGGTCTTTGTGATTTCTTTTATTAGTTCGGAAGCCTCCTTCACACCATATAATTTAGAACTATCTATTTTGGCGTGGGCTTCTTTCTGCTTCTTCGTTAGTTTTCCCATGTAATTGCTGTTTTAGATAGTTAAAAAGGCCTCTTACCTTTTACTTTTATGCCCATGGAACGCGCAGTTCCTGCCACCATATTCATAGCGGATTCAACAGTAAAAGCATTCAGGTCTACCATTTTGTCTTCGGCGATGGTGCGAACCTGGTCCCAGGAAACATTTCCGGATTTCACCCTGTTGGGCTCTCCGGATCCCTTTTTAACCTTTGCCGCTTCTAACAGTTGTACTGCCGCTGGTGGTGTCTTTACGATGAAGTCAAATGACTTATCCTTATAAACCGAGATCACTACAGGCAGAATCTTGCCTTGCTTATCCTGGGTTCTTGCATTAAACTGCTTGCAGAACTCCATGATGTTAACCCCGGCAGCACCAAGAGCGGGTCCAACCGGTGGCGACGGATTCGCTACACCTCCCCTGACTTGTAGTTTAACTACTTTACTTAACTCTTTTGCCATTGTTACTAATTAAATTTCAAATTGTGTTAATTGGAAGCAACACAACTATTGTAAAAGCGTAACAGCTTCTTAAATTTTTTCTACTTGCATATAACTGAGCTCCAGCGGTGTTTTTCTTCCGAAAATCTTCACCATCACTTCCAGTTTGCGTTTTTCTTCGTTGATCTTTTCAACTGTCCCATTGAACCCATTGAAAGGTCCATCGATCACCTTCACGGTTTCACCAAGCACGAAAGGAATTGCTATGCTATCCGTACTAACCGCTAATTCATCCACTTTACCAAGCATCCTGTTTACCTCAGCTTTGCGCAATGGAACCGGGTCTCCTCCCTTTGTTTCTCCAAGAAAACCGATCACATTGGTAATGGATCGGATAATATGGATCATCTCTCCACCTAAATTGGCTTTGATCATGATGTATCCGGGAAAATACACCCGCTCTTTACTTATTTTTTTTCCATTCCTGATCTGAACTACCTTTTCAGTCGGAACTAATACGTCTTCTAAATAATCCCCAAAGCCATGACGCTCAACTTCACTCTCTATGTAGCCCTTGATCTTATTTTCCTGGCCACTGACGGCACGTACTACGTACCATTTCTTTTCCAATACTTCTGACATAGGTCTGGACTTAATCAAATTAGTGCGTCAAAATACAGCTCAATAACCTTGGCAAAAACGGTATCTACACCCCAGGTTGCCAAAGCAAATATTATGGAGAACACAGCAACAACCACCATCAGATTTGAAGAATCTGCCCGTGAAGGCAAAGTCACATTGTGCTGTAATTCTTCAATTGATTCCTTAATATATGATATCATGTGTTCGCAATTTTACAAATTTGAAATCCCCTGCACTTTGCACGGGAGGAGAGACTCGAACTCCCGACACCTGGTTTTGGAGACCAGTGCTCTACCAACTGAGCTACACCCGTTTCTAAGTACATTGAAAGGTATCTCCTTGCTAATCACAAGATGAGATACCCTCTCAATGAACTTGTATTAGACTAAATTAATTAGTCTAAGATCTTTGTTACCTGACCGGCACCTACTGTTCTACCACCTTCGCGGATAGCAAAACGCAGACCTACATTCAATGCAATGGGTTGAATTAACTCTACAGTGATTGTCACATTATCACCAGGCATTACCATTTCTACTCCGGATGGAAGATCAATGGTTCCTGTTACATCTGTAGTACGTACATAAAACTGTGGACGGTAGTTCTTATGAAATGGAGTGTGACGTCCACCTTCTTCTTTTTTGAGAATATAAACTTCCGCTTCAAATTTAGCGTGAGGCGTAACAGAACCTGGCTTGCAGATCACCATACCTCTACTGATATCAGTTTTTTCGATACCTCTAAGAAGGATACCTACATTATCACCAGCTTCTCCGCGATCAAGGATCTTGCGGAACATCTCTACTCCTGTAATAGTGGATGTAAGCTTTTCAGCTCCCATACCAATAATATCTACACCATCTCCTGTGTTGGCAATTCCGGTTTCAATACGACCCGTTGCAACGGTTCCACGACCTGTAATAGTAAATACATCTTCAACAGGCATTAGGAAATCTTTTTCTATATCCCGCTTAGGAAGCTCGATCCATTCATCAACAGCCTTCATCAATTCCATAATTGTATCTACCCACTTTTCTTCACCATTCAAAGCACCTAAGGCAGATCCTGAAATCACAGGACTATTGTCTCCATCGTACTCGTAAAAAGAAAGTAATTCACGTACTTCCAATTCAACAAGTTCAAGAAGTTCTTCGTCATCAACCATATCCACTTTGTTCATGAAGACAACGATTCTTGGAATACCAACCTGGCGTCCAAGAAGAATGTGCTCTCTAGTTTGTGGCATTGGTCCGTCCGTTGCAGCAACAACAAGGATAGCACCATCCATTTGAGCAGCACCTGTAACCATGTTCTTTACATAATCGGCGTGACCTGGACAATCCACATGCGCATAGTGACGGTTAGCCGTTTGATACTCTACGTGTGATGTGTTAATTGTGATACCACGCTCTTTTTCTTCAGGAGCGTTGTCAATCGAATCAAAACTTCTGATTTCAGAAAGTCCTGCTTCAGCCAGTACCTTGGTAATAGCTGCAGTCAATGTAGTTTTACCGTGATCTACGTGTCCAATAGTACCTATGTTTAAGTGCGGTTTGGAACGATCAAATGTTTCCTTTGCCATTTTCTAAAAAATTTTAATCTTAGTTTATATTAGTGTCTTACTTTTAAAATTAGAGCCAACGACGGGAATTGAACCCGTGACCTCTTCCTTACCAAGGAAACGCTCTACCCCTGAGCTACGTCGGCTTGGTTTTATCACGTCGATCATTCCAATTCAGACCTGCGCCTCTCAAACCAAAACTACAACGCTCACTCAAAGTTTCAGAGCGGGAGACCGGGTTCGAACCGGCGACATTCAGCTTGGAAGGCTGACGCTCTACCAACTGAGCTACTCCCGCATTCTTTACATTTCAACATGTCAATAATCAATCGGTTTTTTACTTTGCTTTCGCTCGGTGAACCGATCGGCGGGACAAACCTACTTTCACCCCAGATATTGTCATTCTACCTATGACAAAATCGCTTCTCTCATTATGTCAAGGATTACCTCGCTTTCGCTCGGTGATCCGTTCGGGGACAAACCTACTTTCACCCCAGGTATTGTCATTCTACCTATGACAAAATCGCTTCTCTCATTATGTCAAGGATTACCTCGCTTTCGCTCGGTGATCCGTTCGGGGGGACCCCGAACACGGTTTTTTATTTCGCAGAATTACAAAAGCGAGCTTTTGACATCTGCTCCCACAAAAAACCTTGTGGGGAGAGCAGGATTCGAACCTGCGAAGGTGAAAACCAACAGATTTACAGTCTGTCCTCGTTGGCCGCTTGAGTATCTCCCCTCCTTATTTTCAGAACTTTCGAGCCGATGGAGGGACTCGAACCCACGACCTGCTGATTACAAATCAGCTGCTCTAGCCAGCTGAGCTACATCGGCTTTTTTATACCAATTTTCGTACAAAAAAACCTGCTATTTCTAGCAGTTTGCAAATGTAGATAATTATTTCTTTAATCAAAACAAATTATTCAAATTTTTAGAAGGGGATTAAGTACCGTAATACTAGTAGCTGGGCGTTGTTTTTGGAATCTGTATTCTGATCCCTTTTTTAGGCAATTTTTTATACCCAATTTCTCCAGCTAAACACGTTGTAAAACAACGCCATCAAAATGGGGTGCTAAATTGATTCAATCCGACTTATTTCTCGGGTGGGATGCACCGTGCACTTTCTTTAATTCTGCAATGCTATTATGCGTATATACCTGAGTAGAGGCCAGGCTGGAATGTCCCAATAATTCCTTGACCGAATTCAGATCGGCACCTTTGGCTAATAAATGCGTGGCAAAAGTGTGCCTTAATATATGAGGGCTTTTTTTCGTTTTGCTGCTGATCCTAGTAAAATACGAATTTATGATGCGATATACCAGGGTGTCATACATCTTTGCACCTTTAGGGGTAAGAAAGAGTATTGCCGGATCCCTCATGACTTCCAAGTCTTTCCGCGCTTCCAAATACGCAATAATATTATCACGCAGAGAAGGGAGCAAGGGGAGTATACGCTCCTTGTTTCGTTTTCCGAGTACTTTGATAGTCCCAATATTCAAGTCTATGTCGGTTACCTTCAAGTTAATCAGCTCCGAGCGGCGCATACCGGTCGCATATAACATTTCAATTATGAGTCGGTTACGGGCTCCTTCCCAATTGCTTTCAAAAAAGTCCGGATCCATTAATGCCGACATCTCTTTTTCCGAAAAAGGTATCTCCACTTTTTTGGCAGTCTTCAGACTTTTGTGATGGGCAAGAGGATTATGCGCTATGTCACCTATTCGCATCAAGAACTTATAATACGCTTTTAATGAAGACACTTTTCGATTTACGGATCGATTCGTAATGCCTCCTTCTACCAGACTGACCAACCAGCTTCTTATCATCGGGTAGGATGCAGTGCTTAATTCCTCCAATGAATGTGCATCCCGGCAAAAATCCTGAAAAGACAAGAGATCCTTTTCGTAGGCTTGAACCGTATGAGGAGAATAGTTCTTCTCCAATTCTAAGTACGCTTTGAAGGATTGGATAGACATATTACAAAGGTATGAATACTGATACTACCTAAAATGAAAAATCCCCGGTAAAACCGGGGATCTGTATATGGTAGAAAGTATATACTACATTTCTTCTTTGTCGCGCAAAGACTGAATGTACTCTGCTTTCTTTATTTCCTGTCTTCTTGATACAGAAGGTTTGGTGAATTGCTGTCGCTTTCTCAACTGACGCATAGTACCGGTTCTATCGAATTTCCGCTTAAAACGTTTTAGTGCTCGATCTATATTTTCACCTTCTTTTACTGGTATTATTAACATAGGCTACAACCTCCTTTCGTTAGAATTTTGGATTGCAAATATACGAGGAATAACAAAAAGGAAGGGAATTATTTTAAAATATTCTTGGCAATGACCACTTTCTGGATCTCAGTAGTTCCTTCCCCTATGGTGCAAAGTTTGGCGTCGCGATAAAATTTCTCGACCGGAAAGTCTTTCGTATAGCCATAGCCCCCATGAATTTGCACGGCATCATTAGCAGCTCGGACGCAGAGTTCGGACGCATACATTTTAGCCATAGCGCCCCATTTTGTCATCTTTTTTCCTTGATTTTTAAGGTGTCCCGCCTTGTGAAGAAGTAATTCTGCCGCTTCAATCTCTGTGGCCATATCTGCCAATTTAAAGGATATGCCTTGAAAGGAACTTATGGGTTTCCCAAACTGATGGCGTTCTTTGGCATATTTGAGTGCCGCTTCATATGAGCCTTTAGCAATTCCCAAAGATAAGGCACCAATAGATATCCGCCCCCCGTCAAGGACCTTCATAGATTGAATAAATCCATCCCCTATTTCTCCTAATCGGTTATCGTCCGAAATGCGGCAATTATCAAAAACAAGCTCAGCAGTTTCGCTGGCCCGCATACCTAATTTATCTTCCTTCTTTCCGCTAGTAAAACCAGGCGTACCTCTTTCAACAGCAAATGCCGACATCCCACGACTATCTCCCTTTTCGCCTGTCCGGGCGATCACTACAGCAATGTCGCCACTCTTGCCATGTGTAATAAAATTCTTGGTTCCGTTCAATATCCAATCTTCGCCTTCTTTGGTCGCAGTCGTAGACATATTTCCGGCATCTGATCCTGTACTGTGTTCGGTAAGACCCCAGGCCCCGATCCATTCTGCAGTGGCCAATTTTGGGATCCAACGCTGTTTCTGCTCGTCATTGCCAAACATCAAGATGTGGTTTGTGCATAAGGAGTTATGCGCTGCCACCGAAAGTCCGATAGATGGATCTACTTTAGATATCTCCTCAATAATGGCGATATATTCATGATATCCCAGTCCGGAGCCCCCAAGGGACTCAGGCACGAGTACGCCCATAAATCCCATTTCTCCTGCACGCTTAAAAACGTCGATCGGAAAGATTTGTGCTTCATCCCACTCCATTATAAAGGGCCGGATATATTGTTCTGCAAAATCTCTTGCAGAATTTGCAACCATGCGCTGTGTTTCCGAATATTCAAAGCTATTTTTTGTCAAAGTGTCTGTGATCATTAAAGCAATTTTTTTACAAGGTCAAATATAGTTTAATTCTCTCAATCTTATCGATTGGAAAGCCTTGAACAGTTGCGATTTCTTCCCAATTGGAAAAGCCTCCAACCGAATCTCTATGGGCTACCAGCTCCCTGGCTGTATCCCACGACAAATATACCGAAGATGCCAGCTCGGCGACTGTTGCACTATTGATCGAAAATCGCTTTACTTCAGGTATTCTTCGAATTTCATATCTCTCCAGTATGTTTTGAACTACCTCTGCTTCTAGGCCGTACACATCAGTCAATTGTCCTTCATTCAAGAAACCGCCCAAGGCATTCCTGAATTTTATGATCCTTTTGGAGAGCACTTTACCTATTCCATATATCGATTCCAGTTCCCTAGCCGTAGCCGTATTGAGATCCTTCTTATCAATTATCTGTTTGTGTTCAGGTTTCCTATTGAATAAAGTCTTTTTTACTGCGGGTAACTGAAGGATGGGTGATATAGTTTGAAATAAGGAATCGGATATTCCGGTCACCCGCCGAAACTCTTCCGGAGATCGAATATACATCCCCTTCTCCCTAAACTGGTGCAGACGATCAATCTCATCTAGTGACATCCCGAGGAGATAAGCCCTATAGTCTGATAAATAATTGGGATTTACAGAAAAAGAAGTTCGCTTTTCATCAGCTTGAATACCCTTCAAAGAATCTATTTGTGCTTGCAGGTCGGCATTCAGTTCCAGTTGCGGCCCTGCAGATACTAAATAATAATCAAGGAAGTAATAGCCTACTTGAATTAGGACCAGCAACAACAGTAAATAAAAAACCCCACTTCGTTCTTGTTTGCTGAACTTGAAGTAGGGTCCTTTATTTTTCCAGTTTCTATTTATTCTCGGATCGATTTTATGGCCCTCATATACTTGGACATTTCCTCTTTTACTCTTGGGAAGAGGAATAATAAGCCCACCATATTGGGGAACACCAGAGCCAGGATCATGGCATCGGAAAATTTGATAACTGCATCTAGTGTTGCCGCCGCACCTATTACTACGAAGGTTAAGAACAACAACTTGTATATAACATCAGCCGTCTTTCCCCTGCCAAATAAAAATTTCCAGGACTGCAAGCCGTAATACGACCATGAAATCATGGTTGAAAAAGCAAATAGGATTATGGCAATGGTCAATACATATCTAAATCCGGGAATTACCGAGTCATAAGCCATAGAAGTCAAATCCACACCGCCCACATAATTTCCGGTTTCTGTCAACAATACAGTACTATTAACTGAATTTCCATATTCAAAAGCTCCCACATCCATATTGAAAAAGATGATTACCAGGGCTGTCATGGTACAAATAACGACTGTGTCTATGAAAGGTTCTAGCAGTGCGACAACCCCTTCACTTGCCGGATACTTGGTTTTTACGGCTGAGTGGGCTATAGCTGCGGATCCAGCGCCGGCCTCATTAGAAAAAGCCGCTCTTTGAAATCCTACAATTATTACTCCAAGGACGCCACCCAGTCCGGCCATTGGGGTAAAAGCACCCGAAATGATCATTCCAAAAGCATCACCTATAAAACTAAAGTTGGCAAAAATAATTATGAGAGATGCGATCACATAAATGACGGCCATGAAGGGAACTATCTTTTCAGTCACAGCAGCAATTTTTTTAATCCCACCGATAATTACAATTCCAACAAGTATGGCAAGGACCACACCAATGATCACTCCCGTAGCTCCGCCTTCCAAACTCAACATTGTTGAAAGTTGTACGGCTGCCTGATTCGATTGAAAAGCATTGCCCCCTCCAAATGAGGCACCCACACATAAAACGGCAAATACAACAGCTAGTACCCGGCCCAATCCTTTAAATCCATTTTCCTTTAACCCTCTGGACAAATAATACATGGGCCCACCATAGACCGTTCCATCTTCACCTACATCCCGATACTTGACCCCTAAGGTACATTCCACAAACTTGGTAGACATTCCAATTAGACCACACATGATCATCCAGAATGTCGCGCCAGGACCACCAACAGCAATAGCCACAGCTACCCCTGCTATGTTCCCCAGACCCACAGTACCGGAAACAGCCGTTGCCAGCGCCTGAAAATGGCTAACTTCCCCTTCTTTGCTTTCATCACGTATGGTATCGGGCAAGTCGCCTTCAACTATATTGACTTCGGCCTTTTCTACTCCATGACCCTCAGGACCTTCCAGTTCATCATATTTACCCCTTACCGTATTTATCGCGAGGGGAAATTTTAACACATTGGGGAATTTGAAATAAAAGGTAAAAAATGTCGCGCCAATAACCAGCAATAGCAAAACAACGGGGATATCGTAGCCTGCGATAGGAATTGGTGTCAAAATAAAACTTTCCCACCAAATGGCTATAGGCATGAACGCATCATTGACACGTTCGTCTAATCCCATTTCGGCTTCCTCCTGAGCTAATGTTACTAAAGGAAATAATAGGGTTAAAAAGGCAATTAATCTCTGCTTCATAATGGAGTTTTTAGCGGGTGAATTTGGTTAGTACAAGGGGCAAGATGCTAAAAATTATCTACGCAATCAAATAATGACCTTAATTGATATGGAACATATTGTTCAACTTATTAATCTGCTCAGGCCGACCAAGAACGATGACTTTGCCCTGTGGCTGAAGAGGAAGATCGGCCTCCGGATTAATTATATAATCCCCATTCGGATCAATATATCCAATGATAGTACAACCGGTCTTTCTCCGAAGATCCAGATCCCGAAGCGTATGGGCATCTATATGACCGGCAAAATCCTCAATGGCCACTTCTTCAAGATTTGTCGTATTCTCACCTTCGACCGATAATTTGTCCATAAAAGTGATCAAGTCCGGCAAGACAACAAGGGAAGCCATATGGTCTCCCCCTATTTTATCCGGCATTATCACTTTATTGGCGCCTGCCAGAAACAACTTTTTCTGAGTGCCAGGCTGCGAGGCCCTGGATATTATAAATATGTCAGGATTCAGCTGACGGACCGAAAGCACTACAAATAAATTATCGGCATCTTCAGGTAAGGCTACTATTAAAAAGGAAGCCTTATCCACGCCTGCTTTATGCAGCATATTATCCTCGGTGGCATCTCCTTCTAAAAAGAGAATGTCATCTTCATGCTTTTTGATTATTTCTTCGTCTTTTTCAATCACAATGAAATCCCTTTTATAGGCTTTCAAGCGATCTGCGGCCTGCATACCATTCCGACCGAAGCCGCAAATGATGACGTGGCCTTCCAGCTGCTGAATTTTAGTTTTCACCTTTTTTTTCTTTAAGAGTTGAAGCGTATTCTTGCTCAGGAGATACTCCGAGATCACAGAGAGGGCATATCCCAAAATAAAAACACTGCATGCAATAAGTATTACTGTAAAGATCTTGGCCTCTGCATCTAGCGGACGTACCTCCATAAACCCTACCGTGCTAATTGTAATCACGGTCATGTAAATGGCATCAATCCAACTGTAGTCGGAGATATACCTAAAGCCCAAGGTTCCCATTAGGATCACACACAGGATCAATACAAGGGCAATTATGATCTTTGACCTAAAAAGTTTTAGCATTGGCTACAAGTCAAATACAGATGTTCGTTTGGTGTGAAGCATATCCTTGATCCTTAACCAGAATGCCAGAAAGAGATAAAGGGCAAAACCAAAACCCAGGGTTACAAATGTTAAATATATAAATGAAGTTCGCACAACCCGTGTTCTAATACCCAGTCGTTCGGCTATTCTTCGGCATACTTCAAAACCGCGCTTTTGGAAATAATACAGTATCTGATAGAAGTACTTCACTGTCTAAAAATACTATTTATCCTGCAATAAGAAATGACCGATACTACATTCTAAACAACGATGTTTTGAACAATAGCTATTATACAATTGAAGCAAGGCTTGTGATTCCAGCGCCGATGCGGCTTTGATCCCCAATTTAGTGTAGGACCTGGTGAGACCATTATTCTCCGGCCTCAATGAGCGAACTAGCGAAAGGATCTTCTCGTTTTGATCAATGCCCCGATAACGGGCGTAAGCAAATTTCAGGGGAAGAATGGCATTGAGAAGGAGCGCTTCAAGAAAAGCCCTTGACGTTCTTTTTGGTTTCGGTTTAGATTCCTTGCCAAAAATGTAGTGAGTCTCCCAATATCCGGATGCTTTTACGGAAAGCAATTCTACTAACTTATCAATTTTATATTCGGCCATAAGAGCATTAAAATTAATACGGTCATCGCACCAGAGTGCGGCAAACTGGGATAAACGTATTGTGGGGAAATTCAACGGACGGAGTTTAAAAAATTCCACCTCTTTTCTCGAAGCCGGCTTCAAATCAAATTTTTGGGCAAGAAAATCAAATTCTAAAAATAAGGATTGATAATAAGAGTCTATGGGGTCATCTGCATTCAGTAAACCGGCCACACCAAATAGAATAGCTTCCAATTTTGCCGGTTCCTCCTTCACTTTCTTTACTACTTGATAAGGTATTTTACGTCCCAATTCTGAAAAATTCTCTTTGTTGATCTTAGAACCGAATCCCTGAAGAACGATTTGAAATGATACGGCTTCCCAATCCGAATTGCAAGCCGGAAGTAGCGTTTCTATTTGTGATACTTTCTCTATCAGGCGTTCAAAGAAAAGTCGCTCTGTCCAGGCATTTAATACAAATGTGTCTATCGTTGCTATTTGGTTTTCGCAATTGATAAACTGCCCTGATCTCACTTTCATTAATCCGCGGTAAGCATCCAGTGAGGAAGGACGGAGCATTGTTCGCATCTCCAATGTTGGGATATTTTGTCCCGCGGCATTGAGAACAGGGATATCTTCCTGCCATACTACATGCAAAATCACATTGCTATAATTTGGATCGCGTTCATGATTATGCGCATACCAATCCGAGGCGCGCACATGGATCTCTATATTTCCCGCCCACAGCTGATCATTAAGTCGTATTCGGGCATTAAAGAAATCCGGACCTGAAAGTTTATTATGGTAACCCGGGTCTAAAATAAAGAGAGCTTGGCCGCAGCTAGTCTGTAACCCAGGAAAATCAAGTTTTCTGAATTTCCATAGAAAATGAAGGAAGTTTTCCTGCATACCGCCAAGGTATCAACGGAATATGCAGTATTCATGCAGCTCTTAGGCGACTACTTTTGAATCTCGCCTTCCCACTCAAGGATCCCGCCAGGCAGGTTATACGTAGTGTTGAAACCTAAGCTATGCATGACAGCACATGCCTGTTCACTCCTTCTTCCGGAACGACAATAGACGTAGTAATTTTTATTTCTATCCAAAGGCTCGAGTCGGTCGAGGAATTCCTGCCTTTCATAGATATCATTTTCTAAAGCTCCGGGAATATGACCCTCTGCAATTTCTTCCTGGGTACGAACATCCAGGATAACAGCATCCTTATCTTTTACTATTCCTTCGGCCCAGGCCTCTTTTTCAATATCAAACATTTGTGAAATACCTTAAGTGCGCAAAAATAAGGAACTCTTTTTATGAAATTCATACGAGTCGTTGGGAAAATTCAATATCCTTTCTATATTTGACTCAATGAAACGAATTACAGTACGCAACTGGTGGTGGTTAAACTTACGTTATATGTCGTGAGCAGACCCCTCGTATCGTATTGTACGAAAAGGCTTGTCTAACACGACAAGCCTTTTTGTTTTCTCATGAATTATAGAATATGGCTTTTACACTAGAGACACATGTAAAAAAAATATTGTCGGATACCCTCACCCCCGTGAGCATCTATCTCAAGATCCGGGATACTTTTCCAAATAGTATTCTCTTGGAGAGTAGTGACTATCGGGCCTCTGATAATACCTTTTCCTATATCTGCTGCAATCCAATTGCAGAAATTAAATTGGAAAATGGCCTATTAACCGCAGTGTATCCAGATGGCAGCCAAACCTCCGAAGAAGTGAGCCCTCAACTGAATGTGAGTCAGTCCATCCACGAATTTGCCCTGAAGTTTAAGAGTCATGGTCCTGAATTCAAATTTATTCACAATGGGATCTTTGGCTATATGAATTATGATGCCGTGCGTTTTTTTGAAGATATAGAGATCTCTCAAAAAGAAGGTTCGCCCGAAGTACCGGATCTCTATTATGCCGTGTATCAAAACATCATTGCCATAGATCATTTTAAAAATGAAACCTATCTTTTTGCCCATTGTTACGGTCGGCCATCAAACATCGATCAAATAGAACGACTATTGCAGGTGCAAGCCTTTAGTTCCTATCATTTTGAACGAGAAGGTGAGGCCGGATCCAACCTTAGCGATGAGGATTATATGGAAATGGTACGAGTTGCAAAAACCCACTGCGCTAAAGGCGATGTCTTTCAGTTAGTGCTTTCCAGACGTTTTACACAAGAATTTACCGGCGATGAATTTAATGTCTACCGGGCATTGCGTTCTATCAATCCATCTCCATATCTCTTCTTTTTCGATTACGGCAATTTCAAGATCTTTGGAAGTTCACCTGAAGCCCAATTGATCGTGCAGGCCGGAATGGCGGAGATCCATCCAATTGCCGGCACCTTTAAAAGAACGGGTAATGATATTGACGATGCAGAAAAGGCAAAAGAATTATCGGAAGACGAAAAAGAGAACAGCGAACACGTCATGCTAGTAGACCTCGCCAGAAATGATCTGAGCAGGCATTGCTCTCAGGTGAATGTGGCAAAATATAAGGAGGTACAATTCTTTTCTCATGTGATCCACCTGGTCTCAAAAGTTGTCGGCAAGAAAAAGAAAGGTACTTCCACTATGCAGGTAGTGGCCGATACGTTTCCGGCCGGAACCTTGAGCGGAGCGCCTAAGCACATGGCCATGCAGTTGATCGAACGCTACGAAAATGTGAGCAGGGGTTATTATGGCGGTGCCATTGGTTTTATGGATTTTGATGGAAATTATAATCATGCCATTATGATCCGCACCTTTTTAAGCAAGGATCACAAATTGATCTACCAGGCTGGAGCAGGTCTCGTACATGCCTCAGATCCCAAATTGGAATTAATGGAAACATATAATAAGCTGGGCGCGCTCAATAAGGCGCTGGAAATGGCCGAAAACCTATAGAACCTGAAGTAGTATGAAGCCCGTATTAGTCATAGATAATTACGATAGTTTTACCTACAATCTGGTTCACTACCTGCTGGATCTCGGACAGGAAGTGGACGTATTTAGGAACGACAAGATTACTTTGAAAGGCGCACAGGAATACGACAGGATCGTTCTTTCACCAGGTCCGGGTCTTCCGGACGATGCCGGGCTATTGAAAGAGATCATTAGAGATAATGCAGATAGCAAGCATATTTTTGGGGTTTGCCTGGGGATGCAAGCTATAGGGGAAGTCTTTGGAGGAAAATTGATTAATCTTGATCAGGTGTATCACGGGACCGCGACACAAATGCGTGTGACTTCCCCTGATCCGTTATTTAAAAATTTGCCAGATGAAATGTCTGTAGGAAGGTACCACTCCTGGGTAGTAGATCCCGACCTTCCGGAAGAGCTTACTATTACATCAGAAGATGAGAAAGGTCAGGTAATGTCGTTGAGACACAAATCACATTCTGTTTGTGGTGTTCAGTTTCACCCGGAATCTGTGCTGACCGAACATGGAAAAGCAATGTTATCGAATTGGTTAACCTCAACCTCAGAAAAATGAAAGAACTTTTAAATAGACTCACAAATCACGAAGTACTTTCGGCAACGGATGCCAAGGAGGTTTTGGTAAATATTGCCAAAGGAGCTTACAACGGAAGTCAGATCGCAGCCTTTCTCACAGTATACATGATGCGAGGCATAAGTATTGATGAACTCCAGGGATTTCGCGATGCTTTATTAGAATTGTGCAGGGCTGTTGATCTTTCTGCCTATGATCCCATTGATCTCTGCGGGACAGGTGGAGATGGAAAAGATACGTTTAATATATCCACGCTTGCCTCCTTCGTAACAGCCGGGGCAGGGATCAAGGTTACTAAACATGGTAATTATGGGGTTTCCTCTACTTGTGGCAGTAGCAATGTCCTGGAACATCTGGGGATCGCTTTTAGCAACTCTGCGGATTATCTGGAGCAATGCCTGGACGAGACTGGTATATGCATCCTTCATGCCCCTTTATTCCATCCAGCCATGAAAAATGTAGCCCCTATCCGAAGGGAATTGGCGGTAAAAACATTTTTTAATATGCTGGGGCCCATGGTTAATCCTGCCTTTCCAAAGCATCAGTTAGTAGGTGTTTTTAACCTGGAATTAGCGCGAATGTATGGATATCTCTATCAAAAGACCGATAAGAATTATAGTATTCTCCACGCCCTGGATGGCTATGACGAAATAGCTCTTACGGGTCCTGTAAAGATCATTAGCAGGGAACAGGAAAGTATTTTACAACCCTCGGACTTTGGTGCAAAAACCATCCAGGCAGCAGATATTCACGGGGGCGAATCAGTAGCCGATGCTGCAGCGATCTTTATGGACGTACTAAATAATAAAGCCAGTGATCCCCGGAAAGATGTAGTCTGCGCTAATGCCGGAATGGCCATTGCCACCGTCCGGGATCTGAGTCCTGAGGAAGGATTCCTTTCTGCAAAGGAGTCACTTGAATCCGGAAGGGCACTAGAAGTTTTTAATGCACTAAAATCCAGAAGCGAAAAAGCAGCCTGATATGCACATTTTAGATAAGATCATTCAGGAAAAACATAAGGAAGTCGCCCTTCGGAAAGCGAAGGTACCGATCAGCCAGCTGATGGAGTCGACATTGTTTCAGCGTGAAACGATCAGTCTTGCTGAGCGTCTGCGAAAGTCGACTTCAGGGATCATTGCAGAATTTAAAAGAAGGTCCCCTTCAGAATCCGATATAAACAAAGGTGCCCGTATCGAAGACGTAGCCCAGGGCTATGAAACTGCCGGAGCCAGCGGCATGAGCGTGCTAACCGATACGCAATTCTTTGGTGGAGATCTGTCTGATCTTGAAACCGCCAGGAATGCAACTTCTTTACCCCTGCTTCGCAAAGACTTTACGATAGACGAATACCAGATCTTCGAAGCCAAAGCCCATGGCGCTGATGTGATCCTTTTGATAGCGGCTGTCTTGACTCCAGAAGAAATCAGGCAACTGGCAAGTGTAGCAAAGCAACTTGCTCTGGAAGTGCTATTAGAGGTTCACGATAGAGAAGAATTAATAAATTCCTACGCTCCGGGAATCCAATTGCTCGGCGTAAACAACAGGGACTTAAAAACTTTTAAGGTGGATATACAAACATCTATAGGACTTGCCACCGAGGCGCCGAAAGGTGTTACACTCGTATCGGAAAGTGGTATTAAACATCCTGAAGATGTACGCCAATTGCATGAGGCCGGGTACAGCGGTTTTCTTATTGGCACACATTTTATGAGACAATCAAAGCCGGGACAGGCAGCAGCTAAGTTCATAAATAAACTATCGGTATGAAGATCAAGGTATGTGGCATGGGCGATAATTATCAGGAGGTGGCGGCATTGCAGCCCGATCTGCTGGGGTTTATTTTTTGGAAACCTTCGGTTCGGTATTTTGAAAACAAAGAGCTTGAAAAAATCAACATCCCAAAAGTCGGAATTTTTGTAGACCAACCCCTAGAGGAGATCCTTGTGCGGACTTCCCAATACACTTTGGACTATGTGCAATTACACGGACAAGAAACTCCTCAATTTTGTCAGACCCTGACTGACTTGCTCGCTCGATCGGGGTACAAAACCCGGCTAATTAAAGCATTCGCAATTGCAGATAATTTCGATTTTAGCAGCCTTGATCCCTATATCGGTAAGGTGGCATATTTCCTGTTTGATGCCAAGGGGGAATTGCCCGGAGGCAATAGTATTGGATTTAATTGGGAAGTATTGAAAAAATATTTGGGTACAACTCCATATTTTTTGAGCGGTGGAATTGGCCTGGATGACGTGGATAAAATAAAAGATTTCCTTCAAGAACCCGCCGCACAATTTTGCAGGTTCATAGATGTGAATTCGAAATTTGAACTGCGTCCGGGTATTAAAAATATACAAGCCCTGGATCCTTTTATGAAAAAGGTCCGGGGATTAACTAATGAATAAGTTACTACCATGAGCTATCATATTGATCAAGATGGTTATTACGGCAGGTTTGGAGGGGCTTTCATCCCTGAAATGCTATATCCAAACGTACAGGAACTGAAGGAGAATTATCTGGAAATCACTAAAGAACCGGCCTTTAAGCAGGAATTCGAAGCCCTTCTTTCAACCTATGTTGGTCGACCCACACCCCTGTATTTCGCTGAGCGATTATCGGAAAGATATGCAACGCAGATCTATTTGAAACGGGAAGATCTTTGCCACACTGGTGCGCATAAGGTCAATAATACGATCGGACAGATCCTGCTGGCTAAAAGACTGGGCAAAACACGAATAATTGCAGAAACCGGAGCGGGTCAGCATGGTGTGGCAACTGCTACTGTTTGCGCCCGCATGGGCATGGAATGCATTGTTTATATGGGCGAAGTTGATATAAAGAGACAAGCTCCAAATGTAGCGCGGATGAAATTGCTCGGTGCTGAAGTGCGCCCGGCTTCTTCCGGAAGCAAGACATTAAAAGATGCCACTAATGAGGCGATCAGGGATTGGATCAATAATCCTGTGAATACCCATTATATAATCGGTTCAGTTGTCGGGCCTCACCCCTACCCGGATCTGGTTGCCCGTTTTCAAAGTGTCATTTCTAAGGAGGTCAAAGAGCAACTTAAAAGTTTGGGTATAGATAAACCAGACCATGTAATTGCCTGCGTTGGGGGTGGCAGCAATGCAGCAGGGATATATTATCATTACCTTGATAAAGATGTGGATCTGATCGCTGTTGAAGCAGCAGGTCAAGGCATAAGCAGCGGGCACAGTGCCGCTACCACGGCTTTGGGTAAAATGGGTGTCATCCACGGAAGCAAGACACTGCTCATGCAATCCCCAGACGGACAGATCACGGAACCCTATAGTATATCTGCCGGTTTGGATTATCCGGGGATCGGACCTATGCACGCCCATTTATTTGAATCCGGGCGAGCGACATTTTTATCCATCACGGATAAAGCAGCGATGGAAGCTGGCAGGACTTTAGCCGCGCTTGAAGGGATCATCCCGGCAATAGAGACGGCACATGCGCTAGCTGTTTTTGATGAACGAAAATTTGAAAAAGATGAGAACATTGTTGTCAACCTTTCTGGTCGGGGTGATAAGGACCTGGAAACCTATATCGATTATTTCTCACTTTAAGCCCTTCTCTAATGAACAGGATAACACAAAAACTAGGATCCGAACAGCCTGTATTATCAATATATTTCACTGCCGGATTCCCAACATTGGAAAGCACGATACCTATCCTGGAAAGCCTGGAAAGTTCAGGTGTCGACATGGTAGAGATCGGTTTGCCATTTAGCGATCCCCTGGCAGATGGTCCTACCATACAGGCAAGTTCTACCCACGCCTTGCAGAATGGAATGACTACTGAAATACTCTTTGAGCAATTAGCCGACGTTCGGAAAAAGATACAGATCCCGTTATTGATCATGGGGTATTTCAATCCCATACTTCAATATGGAGTGGAAAAATTCTGCGCCCGCTGTAAAGAAGTGGGCATAGACGGCCTCATCATTCCCGATCTTCCTCTCGCCGAATTTGAACGCGAATACCGCCAGATTTTTGAAGCACATGGTTTGCTTAATATTTTTCTCATAAGCCCCGAGACCTCTGAGGAGCGCATCCGAGCGATCGATAAGGCATCGGAAGGGTTTATCTATATGGTAAGTTCTTCAAGCACTACGGGTTCACGAATGGAATTTGGTAGTGAGCAGCAGGATTACTTCAAGAGGGTGGCAAATATGGATCTGGAGAACCCGCGGATAGTAGGTTTTGGGATCAAAGATGCAAAGAGTTTTCAAGCTGCAACTGAATATGCGCAGGGCGGTATAATTGGCTCGGCATTTATTAAAGAGCTCGAAAGAAATGGCCTGGAAAGCATCCCGGATTTTATTAAAAGAATTCGCTACATTTAGCTCTTACTTACGCATAGAAAATG
>CAJHYF010000255.1_pt1 | contig 26376 bp, 25 predicted proteins | sample 9198671 | NCBI WGS metagenome assembly CAJHYF01 (sample SAMEA7708369, study PRJEB35096) | sediment metagenome | biome: marine neritic benthic zone biome [ENVO:01000025]; feature: sediment [ENVO:00002007]; material: shallow marine sediment [ENVO:03000034] sea grass bed [ENVO_01000059] ... | reverse complement strand
CTGCCATGGCGGGAGGTGAGCTTTTTGATCATATCCGTTACATGACATACACTACAATACCCACCATAAGTATTACGCTTTTGGTCTTCCTGATCATTGGCTTTAATTTGGATACCACGGGGATAGCAGATACAGCTTCTATTCTGGCATCGATTGATAGCACCTTTAACATCAATGGCTGGTTGTTTATCGTTCCTTTGTTGGTAATCCTGATGATTATACGGAAAGCCCCTCCCCTGCTCGCCTTGCTTATCGGAACCTTACTGGGCGGACTTTTTGCCCTGATCTTTCAACCAGGTATCGTTGCTGGCATTACAGGAGCCAGTACATTAACGTTTGAATCGGCTTACAAAGGCATATTGAATGCCATAACGATCAAAACATCCGTAGCTACAGATAATCCCGCCCTGAATGAACTGTTTTCTGCAAAAGGAATGGCAGGAATGCTGGGAACGATCTGGCTCATAGTTTGCGCTATGGTCTTCGGAGGGGTCATGGATGGTATTGGGGCGCTCTCCCGAATCACCAAAAGTCTTCTCGGACTGGCCAAGACGGCCTTTGGCTTATTTGCAAGTACAGTAGGCAGTTGCCTGGCCTTAAACGTTACGGCATCTGATCAGTATCTGGCCATTGTGGTACCGGGAAAAATGTTTGCCAAAGCTTATGAAGATCGCGGCCTGGCGCCGGAGAATTTAAGTCGGACCCTGGAAGATTCCGGAACCGTCACCTCCGTGCTGATTCCATGGAATACTTGTGGGGCCTACCACAGTGGAGTACTTGGGGTCCCTGTGGCGGACTATTTTTTCTTTGCGATTTTCAATTGGTTAAGTCCGATAACTACCTTGTTTTTTGCCGCTCTGGGTATCAAGATCAAGCAATTGCAGGCGTCACTGAGCTAGTTCTAAAACAGACATAAATTTCCTCCGGCAGGTATTCATTTTTCCCCTTAGTTTTTATAATTTCACATGAACTTAAATTGAACAACTATGGCAACAGTTACATTAAAAGGAAATGAGATTAACACCATCGGCAACCTGCCTGAAATAGGCAGTAACGCACCAGAATTCAATCTGAGTAAAGGTGATCTTTCCGATGCCCGATTATCTGATTATCGGGGCAAGAAAGTAGTCCTGAATATATTCCACAGTCTGGATACAGGTACCTGCGCCCAATCAGTTCAGCAATTCAATCAGGAGGCTGCCGAATTAGAGAATACCGTGGTGCTTTGCATCTCAAGGGATCTCCCATTTGCCCAGAATCGATTTTGTGCTGCAGAGGGCATCAATAACGTAGTCACCTTATCTGAATTTAAAGACGGGAATTTTGGCAAAGACTACGGCCTTGTATATATAGATGGCCCGATCAAGGGACTTCTTTCAAGGGTAGTTATCGTAATCGACGAAGAGGGGAAAGTGGTTTATACCGAACAGGTACAGGAAACCGTTGAGGAACCCAATTACAAAGCAGCATTAGAAGCGCTGATGGATGCCTAAAGAAGGTTTTCTTAAAAACAGGATCAAAAGTGTGGGTTTTGCCCTGCGGGGAGCTTTATTTTTAATACGGACCGAGGGTAGTATTCAGATACAGCTGGTAATTGCACTTTTAGTTACTGCTGCCGGCTTTTATTACCAAATCAGTACAATAGAGTGGGTCCTTCAGATCATTGCCATAGGGCTGGTCCTGGGGATTGAAGGCTTGAATACGGCCATAGAGAAAATGTCGGATTACATTCAACCGCAATACGACGAAAAAATTGGGTTTATTAAAGATATCTCTGCCGGTGCGGTGATGCTCGTCGCTATTGCGGCCACCATTATTGGGTTGATCATTTATATTCCCAAGGTATTTTAATCCCCGGCAATCCTAACCATAGGGGCTAAATTTGTATTTTAGCATAACAGAAGAGCAGGACTGAATGGCAAAAAAGAAAAAAAGGTCGAGGGCGGCATCAGCGAAAAAAGGCTTTTCATTTACCCTGTCTACCCAGAATAAAATTATCCTTGGCAGTCTGCTGATTCTATTCAGTATTGCCCTGTTTTTCTCATTTGCTTCCTTCTATTTTAGCTGGCAGGCAGACCAAAGCCTGCTGACCGAGTTTGCGGATCGCAATGAACAGGCCGAAAACCTGCTTAATAAGTTCGGGGCGAGTGTTAGTCATTTCTTCATGTATAAAGGGTTTGGGCTGGCCTCCTTTATTTTACCCGTACTGCTATGTCTCACAGGTCTTTACCTCTTTCTGGGATTGGAGAAAAAGGGATTGCTAGGCAAGTGGATCTGGGGTCTGGTTTTTCTTATCTGGACTTCAATTGCCCTTGGATTCTTTGCTGTTGAGCAACCACTGCTGGGCGGATTGGTTGGTTTTGAAATGAATGATTTCCTGCAGGACTATACCGGCAAAATCGGGGTTTTTCTCTTACTGCTTTTCGGTCTCACGGTAATATTGGTGCGCCTGTTCCGGTTTTCTCCCCAGGGCATGGCCCAGTTTTTTAGTAATAAGGTTAAATCCGTTACAAGTGAATTCAAAAAGGCCAAGAAAGAGGGTGCAGTTCAGTTAGACCCTGAAAAAGTCGAAAAACAGGAAATCCCTGACCCCTATACCCATAAAGAAGATATACCGGTGGTAAACCCGGAGGTGAATTTGTCCAACGGAGAAATTCCTGTCGCTGAGCCAACTGCAGATACCGATATTGAAATGCAAGTGGAAGCCGTGCAGGAAGAGAAGGAAGAGACAGATATTCTTGCGGATAAGCTGGTGGAAGATTTTGGTGAGTTTGACCCTACCCTGGAACTGGGCAATTACAAGTTTCCACACCTCGATTTGCTGGATACCCATGGGGCAGTTGGAGGTATCACCATCAACCAGGAAGAACTGGAAGAAAACAAGAATAAGATTGTCAATACCCTGAAAAACTACAAAATAGGGATCTCCCAAATCAAGGCAACAATCGGTCCTACCGTTACCCTTTACGAAATTGTTCCCGAAGCGGGTGTTCGGATTTCGAAGATCAAAAACCTGGAAGACGATATTGCTTTGTCCCTGGCAGCTCTTGGTATTCGGATCATTGCTCCTATCCCAGGAAAAGGGACTATTGGGATCGAAGTACCCAACAAGAATGCAACCATTGTTTCCATGCGATCGGTTATTGCCTCCTCGAAATTTCAGAACGCGGAAATGGAATTGCCTGTCGCTTTTGGTAAAACAATTAGCAATGAAACCTTTGTGGTGGACCTGGCTAAAATGCCCCACCTGCTTATGGCGGGTGCAACGGGCCAGGGAAAATCCGTGGGGCTTAATGCGGTACTGACCTCCCTGTTATACAAAAAGCATCCCGCAGAGGTCAAATTCATCTTGGTGGATCCCAAGAAAGTGGAACTTACCCTGTTCAACAAGGTTGAGCGTCACTTCCTCGCCAAATTACCAGATGTTCCTGATGCCATCATCACTGACAACCAGCAGGTAATCAATACCCTGAATTCCCTGTGTATCGAAATGGACAACCGCTATGAGCAACTAAAAAAGGCAATGGTGCGGAATATCAAAGAATACAATACCAAGTTCAAGGCACGTAAGCTCAACCCGAATGACGGCCATAAATTTTTGCCTTACATCGTGCTCGTTGTTGATGAATTTGCCGATCTGATCATGTCGGCCGGTAAGGAGATTGAAACCCCAATTGCCCGGCTTGCACAACTGGCGCGAGCCATTGGCATCCACCTGGTGATCGCCACACAACGTCCATCAGTGAATGTAATAACAGGCCTCATAAAAGCGAATTTCCCTGCCCGAATAGCTTACAGGGTAACCTCTAAGATTGATTCCCGGACTATCCTGGATACCCAGGGTGCTGAGCAACTCATTGGAAGGGGGGATATGCTCTTTACACAAGGTAATGATATTACAAGGCTTCAGTGTGCCTTTGTCGATACTCCAGAAGTAGGCAAGATCACGGAGTATATCGGCTCTCAGCGCGCCTATCCGGAGGCCCATTTGCTTCCTGAATATGTGGGCGATGATTCTGGCACAAGTCTTGATTACGATATAGAGGACCGGGATTCCATGTTCCGGGATGCCGCTGAAGTGATCGTAACTGCGCAGCAAGGTTCTGCCTCGCTGATTCAAAGGAAATTGAAATTGGGCTATAACCGCGCCGGACGCATCATTGATCAGCTGGAGGCAGCCGGGATCGTTGGTCCTTTTGAAGGCAGCAAGGCCAGGCAGGTTTTGGTCCCGGACATTTTTGCGCTGGAACAACTATTGAATAATGAAACCCAACAAACATGAAAAAGTGGATTATTTACTTCCTTATTACGGCAACACCTGCCCTGGGCTTAGCACAGGGATCTGACAAGGCCAAGGCCCTTTTGGATGAAGTCTATGAAAAGGTCATGGGATATGAGAATATTGAAGTAGATTTTAAATATGTCCTTGAGAATAATGAAGCGAATATCAACCAGGAAACCCGTGGGAATGTTACCCTGGAGGGCGATAAATACCTGCTTAACTACCTGGGGGCTATACAATTGTTTGATGGACAGAAGGTATATACCGTTGTCCCTGAAAATGAAGAGGTTACCATAGAGGATCAATCCGATGAGGAAGGCACTATTACCCCTTCGCGAATGCTCACTTTCTATAAAAAGGGACATACCTACAGCTGGGATATCCTTCAGAATGTACAGGGCAGGAAAATACAGTTTGTGAAATTGCTGCCTATAGACACGAATTCACCTATTGAAAGTATTTTGCTGGGCATTGACGCGGAAACCAAACACATTTACAGGCTGATCGAGACTGGTTCCAACGGAACCAAAACCACGATTACTGTTAATTCTTTTAAAACGAATCAGCCGTTATCCAAAACCTTATTTACCTTTGATGAGAACAAGTACAAAGAGGAAGGGTACTACATCATAAGGAGTTAGACTTGCGTATTCTAGACCAGTACATCTTAAAAAGATTTCTCTACAACTTTCTCAGTTCGTTTGTGATTTTGATGTTTATATTCATCTTCCAGACGATATGGTTGTTTATTGATGACCTGGCGGGTAAAGGACTGGATATCATTATTATTGGCAAATTTCTCTTTTACCTGATGCCCAACCTGACGGAAAAGGTATTGCCCTTGACCGTTCTCCTGTCTTCCATTATAACCTTCGGGACCTTTGCAGAAAATTATGAGTTCGCAGCTATGAAGGCCTCGGGAATCTCCTTGCAGCGTTCCATGTTAAGCCTCATTATATTTGTTACATTCTTAGGTGGGCTTACCTTCTATTTTGCCAACAGTGTTATTCCGGCTTCCGAACAAAAGATCTATAATTTACGGCGAAACATAGCTAAAGTAAAGCCGGCTGCAGCTATTGAGGAAGGGGTATTTAGCGACCTGGAAGGGCGCAATATAAAAGTGGATCGGAAATATGGAGAAAACGACCGCTTTCTGGAAAACATCATCATCCATATTAAATCGAAAGCCCAGAAGAACAATACAGTCATAAAGGCGAAAACGGGAGAGCTGGTCAGCAGTGACCGTTCAGATATCATTCAATTGGTGTTAAAGGACGGGCATTATTATGAAGATGTGGTACCCCGCAACAGTAAGGATCAGCAGAAATACCCTTTTGCGCAGGCAGATTTTGAAACCTATACTATCAACATCGAGTTGCCGGATAACACACAGGATTTGGAGGAGGAACGCAATGTCCGTACCGATAAAATGAAGAACATTTACCGGCTGGCCAAGGATATCGACTCCTTAAAGGACAACAACATTAAGGTGGTTACAGCCTTTTCCAAAAATATAACGGCCAGAATGGGGGCTTTTATCCCACTCTTCCCCCCAGATACCGTAAAACAAAATACAGAACAAACCCCGGCTTCTGAGGCTGAAACCGTTTTGGCAGAAGGCAGTCAGGAAACGGATAGCACCGCACAGGAAGTTGCCTATGTGGGAGACATCATTAGTTTGTTTAAAATATGGCAGCATGAGCAGGTGTACAGCTCGGCCAAGAATTCGGTAAGTAATGTGCTGAGTTCTGTACTCGGGAAAAAGGAGGAATTACAACGGCGTTATAAAATTTACAACATGCATATTCTTTCTCTGCATAAAAAATACGCCCTGGCTTTTTCCTGCATCATCCTCTTTTTTGTAGGTGCGCCATTAGGAGCCATTATCCGAAAAGGTGGATTGGGACTTCCTATGGTTATTGCCATCGTTCTATTTCTGGCCTATTACTTCATTGGTGTATTTGCGGGTAACTACGCCAAGGAAGGAAACATCCATCCCATACTTGGGGCATGGCTATCTACCTTAATAATGTTACCTTTGGGGGTCTTTTTAACAAAAAGGGCCACCGCAGATCGGGGACTAATGGATTTCGGGCACGTAACCGAGCGCATAAGAGGATTTTTCCAAAGAATAAAGCTGAGAATTAGAAAATGATTGTGAGCAAAGAAGCCAAAATAAAATTGAACACCATTGAGGAGGCCATTGCTGATATTAAGCAGGGTAAGGTCATCATTGTAGTGGATGATGAAAACAGGGAAAATGAAGGTGATTTCATCGCTGCGGCCGAAAGGGTCTCCCCGGAATTGATCAACTTTATGTCCAAACACGGGCGGGGCCTGATTTGCGCTCCCCTCACTGAGGAAAGATGCAAGCAATTGGACCTTACCATGATGGTGGAAAATAATACGGTTATGCACCATACCCAGTTTACGGTCTCTGTAGACCTTATCGGACAGGGTTGTACTACCGGAATTTCCGTTCAGGACCGGGCCAAAACCGTAGCAGCTTTAGTCAAGGCCGATACCCGCCCACAGGACCTGGGGCGCCCGGGGCATATCTTTCCGTTAAAAGCTAAGAATGGTGGTGTCCTCCGAAGAACAGGCCATACCGAAGCCGCCGTAGATTTTGCCCGGCTCGCTGGCTTGGCTCCGGCAGGAATACTGGTCGAAATCTTGAATGAAGACGGTACTATGGCACGCCTGCCCCATCTTGTAGAAGTGGCGAGAAAATTCGATTTGAAATTAGTTTCGATTGAAGACCTTGTTGCTTACCGGATGCGACATGACAGCCTGATTGTAAAAAAGGAATCTTTTGATGTCGATACCCGTTTTGGCATGTTTACCCTGCATGCCTACCAGCAGACTACCAATGACCAGGTACACCTGGCCCTGACCAAGGGAGACTGGAAACTGGACGACCCGGTACTTACCAGGATCAATTCTACCCTGGTAAACAATGATATTCTCGGTACGCTTACCCACAATGTGGACAAAAAGCTGGACGATATGTTCCGGCTGCTAAATGATGAAGGAAAAGGGGCAATCGTTTTCATCAACCAGCAAAGCCAGTCTTTTAATTTATTAAAACGGATTAAAGGCCTGCAGGAAAATCAGAAAAAAGGGATTAAAAAAGCACCGAAGATTCAAATGGACACCCGTGATTTTGGTATTGGCGCTCAAATCCTCCACGACCTGGATATCAGTAAAATGCGACTAATGACGAACTCCAAACAGGCAAAACGGGTCGGAATCGTCGGTTATGGACTGGAAATAGTAGAGTACGTACCGTATTAATACCTTCGCACAGGTAAACTCAGAAGGAGCTCAAAACTTCCCGCATCCGGGTGGCACGACTTTTAACTTCGTCCTCGGTCCATCCAATTTTAATCAACACAGAAAGTGTCCTCCCCATCCAGTAATCCGACTTAGAAAAATCCTGTGCCTCATAATTCGGCAATTGTTCCCGGACTTCCTGATTCATTTTACCCAGGGAGACTAATTTCTTCAGATGTTGCCATTCCCTGTGATAGTGCCAGTTGTTGTCATACCAATAGAAACAACCGTTAATACCGGCTTTTGCCAGTGCACTATGTGCCTTTCTGGCGATGGCTTCGGAAGGCATAAAAAAGTTGAGGAAAGAATAATTCTGTATGCCTTTTTCCGGAACCCTGCGGAGCGATATGCCAGGGATGTCCCGTATGGCCTCTTCCAGAATGCGATAGTGTTTTTCCTGCAGATCGAGGAACTCGTCCAGGCGCTTTAGCTGGGCAACACCAACGGCCGCATTCAATTCAGAAATACGGTAGTTATACCCTAAAAAAGGATGCTTTTCTGCGCCGCGGTCCTTTCCGGTATGGTCATGACCATGGTCGGAATAGTGATCCGCGTTTTTATAAAAGGTTTTATTATCGGTGATCAACGCCCCACCTTCACCACAGGTTATTGTTTTAACATAATCGAAGGAAAAACAGCCAAGATCCCCGTAACTACCCAGGGGTTTGCCGTCAAAGCTCCCCCCGATTGCCTGACAGGCATCCTCGATCAGTAAAAGATCATGCGCGTTGGCAATACCTTTCAGGGCTTCAAGATCGGCCATGGAGCCACACATATGCACCGGCATAATAACACGGGTGCGCGGAGTGATGGCTCTTTTTACAGCTTCAGGATCCAGGGTAAGCGTGTCGTCAATATCGGCAAGTACAGGCACTGCTCCGAGAGCTAAAACCGACTCAAAACTGGCTACAAATGTAAAGGTAGGCAGGATCACTTCATCCCCCGCTCCTACTCCGGCACTGGCCATAGCAACGGTAAGGGCTGCCGTTCCACTGCTGACCAGCTGAGCATATTTCGTCTGCATGCGATTTGAGAGTGCCTTTTCCAGTTCCACGGCCTTCCAGTGTCCATCACGCATTCCATCGAACCCATACCGCATCAGGACTCCGGTATGCAGAACTTTTTGAACTTCCTCTCGTTCACTGTCACCAAACAACTCAAAACCAGGCATATAACTTTTTTATGAATTTGTCAGATCGATAACCGATTTGGTTAGATTCCTCCTTACTTTCTTGAATTCCGCAAACATATCATCCTCAGCTCGGTAGCCCACAGGCATCACTAAAACAGCTTGTAGACCCTGCTCTTTTAAGCCTAGTATTTCATTGTAGGCATCGGGCACAAAACCTTCCATGGGGCAGGCATCAATTTCTTCCATAGCGCAAATGGTCAGCAGATTCCCCATAGCCAGGTACGCCTGCCTTGTGGCCCACTCCACCACGTCACGTCGCTCCTTTGAAGTAAACTGCTCAACCAAATACTCCCGAAATGGATCGAGTATATCGTCATTCGTGCCGCGGATTTCCTTTACCCTGTCAAAGTAGCTTCTGATATAATCACTGTCAATATTGCTTTCCACACAAAATATCAGCAAATGAGATGCCTGTGCAACCTGTTGCTGATTGTACGAGTGTTCCACCAATTGGTTTTGGAGCGCTTCATCGCTTAGCACCACCATTCTGATGGGCTGCAAGCCATATGAAGTAGCTGTGAGGTTAAAGGCCTTTTTCAACCGGTCTATCTGTCCTGCGCTGAGTACTCTTTCCGGATCGAATTTCTTGACCGCATAACGCCATTCTAATTGCTCAATGGTATCAATCATATTTCGGTTCAATTTGTGAATTTACGGCAATGGGAACCTTCTCCCTTTCCGGGGTCAAAAATAGGGGAATTCTGCCACTCTTTAAACAGATTGACAATGATAAAGGCCCGGAATTATCCGGGCCTTTATTTCCTTCCGCCTTGACCGGTTATTGTTTGCCTGTAAAGGGTAGACCGGTTTTGATTTGAGAGACTTGAGACAAGGTATTAGGCATAATCCAGTTCTCTGATTTTATTCAGAGCCTCCGATTTTGAATTGACATCCAGTTTCAGGTAGATGTTCTGAATGTGGAAATTGATGGTGCTGGTAGAGACATACAATTTATTTGCAATGGCCTTATAGGTATCTCCCTGACACAGATGATCAATGATCTGATTCTCCCGTTCCGAGAAAAACCTGTACGATTTTCTCCTGAACATATCGATGATCTTCTTAACGATATCGTTGCTGAGCGCGGCACCCTCATCCTTAATGGAATTAAGTGCCTGAAGCAGCCTTTTCTTGCTGATGGGTTTGGTTAAATAACCGACAGCGCCGTATTTGAAGGCCGTTTTGATGGTATCAAAATCGTTCGCATTGCTCACGATAAGGATATTGGCTTCCGGATCTATTTTTCGAAACCGCGAAATCGCTTCGATACCTGTAGATCCAGGTAAATTCACTTCGGACAGTATAATGTCTGGTTGTTGCCTATGGTAGTCATCCAGCGCATCTTCTGCCGATATGTAAATTCCGCAGAGGCTGTACTCGCTATAGGTATGAAAGTAGTACCGGTAGGTTTCGTGAAATTTTGGGTCGTCGTCAATGACCATTACTTGGAGTGTAGTAGTATTCATAATGAGATTATTTGGGATTGTATTATTGTTGTTGAGATTAGTTGATCGGTTCGTCTATTCACATGTCCGAATTGTCAAGCATATCAACACCTGTCTAAGAGTAACTTCAGACAACTTTGGTCACATTAAGGTAAGGGCCCAATCCTTTCGTAAAGGCAAGGTACCCAGCGCCTAACGCTACTGATTTGCGCGATGGACTTTGTTAATAAACAGTGCCTTAAACAGGAGTTAACCTGTTCCCATGGAATGGAAACGGGCTAAAGAAGTTTTCTCCACATTTTGGGATGCTGAACAGGTGCCTGTGTAGGTGACACCGCTGGGCAGGGAAGCTGAATTTCCCCGCAAATTTGAGGTAAAGTAGAACAATGTTTTCATAGAACAGAGATTTGGGTTGTACTGTTGTGAGTAGAAATTAGTAAAAACCCAAGCTTGCGGCCTAGCAAAAAGCGATTTTTTCGACGTATAACACCTTAGAAGTGTAGTTCATCGATAAAACTGATAAAAATTATCAGGGTGAATTTTAATAAAAAAAAGGACCCGATTGCCAGTTGGATTGGCAAAAGGATCCTATTTCGAGTTAATTATGCGGACTGCTTAGTACTTCATCAATCATTGAATTCAACACTGGCACTAGCTACGGGATTGTACACTTCCATGATCCACTTCTCATCCCCGTATTGTCCGTCTAGGTTAGAACCGAATGCTATTTTAGCATCGTCCTTAGTATTAAAATCGGCCAGATATACATAATACAACCCATTCTCTGTATTATAAAATTGCTTAGCATTTAAACCTTTCTGGTTCAGCGTCTTAAGAAAAGCATCTAAATACTTTTTGTTCTTGTAAACATTAGCAATTAAGTAATAACCAGATGACACTCCAACGATATCCGACCGATTCTTAGCTCGTATTGGTAATTCTTTAAAGTCGCGCTTCAAAGGCTTGAATTCAGGGCGTTTTACCGGCGCCGATTCAGCCAAAGCGGTAGGGATCTTACGCCTGGATACGGGTGTGGACGATTCTTCTGTCCCTCTGATCTCCTTACGGATCATACGTACCAGCGTTTCAAATTTTTGCTCAAACTGAGCACTTCGGACATGCTCAATGGAATCCTGTCTCAGGATCAACTCATCCAGGATCAGGCGATTCTCCATGGCCAGGGCATTGGCATCCATAACCACAGGGGTGCTTTCCTGATCTTGATCTTGCTCTGCTTTAAGGGCCAGGATCTGCTCTTCGTAATTCCGGACAATCTCATCTATCTGACGATCCTTACTGTTACTTGCATAATTTTCGGGATTAGCGTCTTCATCCTTAAAGGTATAGGCAAGAGACAATTCGTGGTTCCAGCCCAGGTTTCCTCCGGTATCCGAGATATCCTTTTCCATTAAATACCCAATAGACATCCTCCTGTTCAGGTTAAATCCGAGGCCCATAGACAAACCATAGGTCTCATCATAGGTGGTCTGTAACCAACCGTAGTTGGGCAGGTCCAGTAAGAGGGAACCGATATAGGCAAACCTGTCTTCGTTGTTTTTACCCACTTGCAACATAGGCATTAAACGCCCATTTTCAAATATCCCGCTGCGGGCAGAAAACGGATGTGTATACTGAAGGGCAGCCCTCAGGTTGTTCACGTCCATTCCGGTAACCAGGTTATTGGTCGTTTGGTTATAGCGGATAAGGTCTGTAGCATATAGGGCCACATCAAATCTTCCCATTGACAACGCCATTCCGGGCTCAATAACAATTTTACTTTGTTTTTGTGATTCCTCAAGCGTAGGGTCGTTCTGCTCAGCAACTATCTTGCTGCGATCTATCCCCTGGCTTACATAGGTAATATTGGTTCCGAATGTTAGTTTTGCATTATCGCCCAGTTTAACTGCACGTGCGTAGTTTGCGTTAAAACCAAATTCCTGCATAACGCCTTCCCACTGTCCGTAAAGGCCTATACCAAGTGCTGTATTCTCATTGAGTTTATTGCTAAACCCGAGATAGTAGTTCTGTATATTATCCTCATAGGACGCATATTGGTTCCTGTGCAGGATATTCAGATAGGACTTGTTTTCCCGTACCAGGGAAAATGTCGGGTTGATCAGAAACCGGTTAAAAAATAACTGGTTGTGGAACGGACTCTTTACGCTGCTAAAGTTGTCCGTACTTTCCGTTTCCTGAGCGCTGGATGTTCCGATGCCCACTATGATGGCCAGGATCAGGAAGGGAATTAAGTTCCGTAGGTTTATACTAAAAGATTTCATTGGGTTGTAATTTTTCATCAAATCGACGAGCGGAGATTATTCCTTTATTGCAGGTAATTCCTCCCGCTGGTCAACAGATAATCGCTGGGTTGTTTTTATTTCCCGGTGTATTTCCCGGGTAGGGAACATTTAGTTCCAGCACATTTAGTCTTCATATTCAAATACAGTATTCGAATAGCCAGAATTGGGATCTATTGGCAATAGTTCAAGGAACTGACTGCGGTTATCCGCAAGGGTTGTCTTGCTCTTGTCGCCGTAGGAGAAAACCAATTCCTGTACCTCCGTTGAAGTTGCTCCTCGATTAGACACCACATAGGCCAGACCCTGATCTGCTTTTACCTTTAGCGCAAACTCATCCTCCCTGCTGTTGAAAGGAGCGCCAATATTCATAGCAAGGCCTACTTGATTGGATACCACCTGAACGGCATACAGATCCAGTCCTCCGTATCCTTCGCGACCGTCAGAGGCGAAGAATAAGAGGTTGTCGCCTACTACACTGGGATACAGGTCGTTCTTCCTGGTATTCACTTTGTTACCCATGTTTTTGGCGATCCCAAGACTGCCATCCCTTTGGATATCAGATACATAGATATCGTATTTACCATGGGTGCCAGGCATATCTGAAGCGAAGAAAAGTCGCTTTCCATCCTGAGAGATGGCCGGGTGCATGGCCGAGGCGTATTTTGGACAAACGGCCACTTCCTGAACATTGCTCCACTGGTCACCTTTGCGCTCTGCCTTGAATATTTTGGTAAGGGGCTGCTTCTTGGAGAACATACCATATAAAGGTTTTACATAAACTACCTTGGTGAAATACGCTGTGTTTCCATCAGCAGTCAGTGCAACAGGGGGTGCATAAGATCCTCTACTATTGGACCTGTTAACTTCAGCCATAGCGTGTTGCTCAAAGAAACTAAGATCGGTAGCGGAGCTTCTTCTCCCAAAGTCGGGAACACGATAGTTTTCCGCCAACCTTCGGGTGAGTTCATCTTCCAGGGGGCTCCTGTCTATTTGATAGTCCTCTTTGATGCGAGAAAACCAGTCGCGTTCTGCCACTTGCTGAGCCTGTGCCTGACCAATACCGGCCTGTTGACGTGCATAGAGGTAGCGCTCATGATAGCTTTGTGAAACATTATCCACGCCGCTAATGTCAATGAGCTTCTGGTACCAGAAGGCCGCCGTTTCATAGTTCTCTGTAAGGAAATTTACATTTCCGAGATCTTCAAAGATTTCCTGGTCTGTATAACCAAGCCTTATCAGCTTTTGGTAATCCTTGATCCTCTTCTCAGCTTCCTTTTGTATTTCAAATGTTGCCTGGGTAGTGCTTCTTTGAGCAGATACTGTAAAGCACAACAGCAAAATAAGGGAAGCCATCGCTTTTTTGTAGGTCATTACGCTGTTCATAATACAAGATGTTGGGGGTTTGTCTGGCCAAATTTCGAATAAGAGCTCAAGTAACCATTATGAATTTTTCATAGGTTTTGGGTCTTTTGTAGTGATTTTTTGTTAAAATTTGAAGAAAACCCTATGAATTTTTATCAGTTTCGGAGAAATACCGATTTTATTCGATCAAAGGATTATTTATGAGAAGTGATTAAAGGGAATGGCAAAATGGAGCGCATTTGGACGGTAAAAATCGCATTTTGGCGGAGGTTTAGGCTGGACTTTTTTTAAGAAGGAGCCGTTTCGAGTGTCAAAATCGTCCTTTAGAAACAAAATATTGGATCTGTTCCCCTGTCAGGTAAAGAACCAAAGTTTGATGGCCATGAGGATTACCATGATGACCAGGAAGGTTTTGATAAATCCATCTCCTTTAACAACGGAAATCCGACTAGACACCCAGGCCCCTGCCCCATTGCCAATGGCCAGTACCAGTCCGACTTTCCAAATTATCTTATCGTTGTACATAAAGACTGCCAGGGCAGAAAGGGTGTAGATAAACACTACGGCCACCTTGGTTGCATTAGCCCTCACCAGGGTCATGCGGTTTACATGGTTCAGGAAAAGCAGGATGATAAAGCCAATACCGGCATTAATAAACCCGCCATAGATCCCAAAGAAGAAAAAAGCCAGTATCCCAATCCAAAGGTATTTTCCGGTAACGCGCTCCTGCAGGTCTTCCAGGCTCATTTTTGGTTTAAGCACGATCAGTATGACCACCGCAATCATGATGATCGCCAGGATACGGTTAAACAGCTCCCCACGGATATCGACAGCTATATAGGCCCCGATAATGGCTCCAAACAAAGCCGATATCCCCAGGTAGAGGTTATAGGGATAGGTAGAGACGCCTTTACTTTTAAAACCCGCAACCCCAATGGCGGTTTGGATGATTATGGCTACCCGGTTGGTGCCATTGGCCACACTGGGAGGCAGGCCCAGAAAGATAAGTACCGGAAGCGAAATCAATGAAGCACCCCCTGCTATCGTATTGATAAAGCCCACAACAAATCCAACGCCCACCAGGAGCAGGTAATGGTACCATTCTTCCATAGGTCTAAAATAAGGGGTTGCAACGGAATATTACCAATTGCCCCCGAACAAATTAGCCGGGAAAGCTTGTCAGGTAATCAAAAAGCTTAGTATATTTGCGCCGCAATAGGAGGAATGGCAGAGTGGTCGAATGCGGCAGTCTTGAAAACTGTTGAGGGTCACACCTCCGGGGGTTCGAATCCCTCTTCCTCCGCCATGAATAACCCGCTGAAAGGCGGGTTTTTTATTTTAGAAAACAAACCAAGCTTGCTTGCGTTTGTTTGAGGAAATAAGAAAATGCAGGGCGTTAGCCATGCGGTTATTCATGGCAGGACCCTCCCCCCAGGGATGCACGAGCAAAGCGAGTGAATCCCAGTTCTCGATTCCTTCAGGGCAAGCAACAACCAAGGTCTATACCCATGTCGCAGAAACTTCCTTCAAGGATATTGCTGATTTGTTATCTTAGCTATAAGTGATATATAGTCCATAATGTGCTATATACAATTGTTGTGCTTCATTGCTCCTACGCTTAAGCTTCGGAAGCAGAAACTATAACCAACAATCAACCAATGATAAAATTCTTTAGAAAAATACGCTACGACCTTATGGAGAAAAACAAAACTGGAAAGTATTTTAAATATGCCATTGGAGAAATTGTACTTGTGGTTATAGGTATTTTAATCGCACTTCAGATTAATAATTGGAATGAAAACCGAAAGGATAGGATTGCTGAAGCTGATTATTACTGTAGAATTTTAGACGACTTTGAGTTAAATGAAAAGTTAATTGATGAAACCACTAAACTCACAACTAACAAAATAAAGCTCTGCAAAGAGTTGATATTAGATTTAAATAAAATACCAAATGACAGAAGTACTATCCTGAATAATTTTGTAGTTGCTTTAAGACAAGACGTTTTTGTACCCAGTAATATTGCTTTTGAAGATATAACATCTTCGGGACAGTTAAAACTGTTAACAGATTTAAAACTTAAAAACAGACTTGTTCAGCATAGTACATTTTTGAATAATATTTTAAGTCTACTTAAAGAAAATAGGAATGAAATTATTGACAGAATGGGTGATTTTGAATTAATAAGTGAATTTGGGTTTCAAGATATTGATTATCTAAAGCGAGAACTTGATAAAGAACATATAGACCTATTGCCAAAAAACAACTGGACAAATGACCCTAATAATCCAATATTTTTAAAGTTTCAAGATAATCTTGTTCTTTTTATAGCACTGCTGATTAGACAGAAACAGCATTTATCTAATTTAAAGAAGGAAATGCAAGAACCTATAGAACTATTAAAAGATAAAAATTGCAAATAACGAAAGCCTGCCTACCGGCAGGCAGGTCATACCCGTCTGCCAAACCATTGACAGATGGCCAGGCAGAGCCAAAACCGTTGTGTGTAATTTTTTGGAAATCTTTAATAAATACCTTTTTCCTCATCCAAACTACATTTTTAGTGTATATATATTGAAAGAGACTTCTAGTACGAACAGAAGTTAATGACAAATCGAAAGGTAAGTTTGTAAAACCCTCCAGATTTGATATTCAGTTCCAAAGATTGTCACTAAAAATTAAAAACAAGCTTATGATTTCGATTACTAATACTCTAACTAGAACACTTACCTTTTCTTTGGTTTTCTGCCTAACAACCATAGGGTATGCTCAAAAAACGATATCAATGTCACAGACTGTTACGAAGCGAGAAGTTTCAATGTCTAATGCAACTGGCAAAAGAACCAATGGTATTTACAAGTATTATGCAAAAGGCGATGACAAACCTTTTACAGGTGTATTATTTGCTAAATATCCCAATGGAAATTATTCTTCCTGGCAAGAATACGTTGACGGAGTTGGTCAGGGAAAATGGATAAATTACTACGAAAACGGCAACTATAAAGAAATAGGATACTATAAAAACAATCTAGTTGAAGGACCAATAAAAAAGTATTACGAAAATGGCATTCTTAAAGCCGAAGGAAATTACAAGGACTGGAGAATTAAGATTGGTGAATGGAGTTACTTTGACAAAAATGGTAAACTTAATTCTACAAACGATTATGGCGAAAAAGGTAGTATTGAGGAAGTAAAGCAATACTATGAAAGAGGTGAAATTTCTTATAGTTGGTACTCTGATATTCTTTCTAAAAACGGATTTAAAGAATAGTTTCAGAAATTATCATTTCCAAACATAACGCCACACAACAACGCCTATACCCTATTGCTTCCCAAGGCTTGTCCTAATTTCCTATCTTAGGTTCTTATAAATCAAAACTGGTCTGTCCTGGGCTTGTAAAGTAACGGGGCATACCTGTCTGCCGAACCATTGACAGATGAGTTAGGTAGAGCCAGGACCGTTGTAGCCAATATAAAATAATAGAGATGGAAAGAAAAACATTTATTAAAACAGGACTAATTGCATTTTCAGGATTAGGGGCCGTTCCCGTTTTTGGCGCAAATAAGTTTCAAGACTCGTACAACAGTATTGACATCAAAATAATCAAAGAATTTGTGACAGCCGGACATGCTGATTTAGATAAAGTAAAATCAATGCTTAAGGAAGAGCCAAACCTTATTTATTCAAGATATGATTGGGGATCTGGAGATTTTGAGGAAGCAATTGAAGGTGCTGGCCATCTTGGGAACAAAGAAATTGCAAACTATTTGATTAAACAGGGGGCAAGAGTAAATATTTTTGTCCTAACAATGCTTGGGAAAAAGGATATAGTAATCCCAACACTAGAAGAATATCCAAACTTAATTTACGCAAAAGGAGCTCATGGTTTTTCGCTTTTGCATCATGCAAAACAAGGAGGAAAAGACTCAGCGGAAATTCTAGATTATCTGAAAGATAAAGGCTTGAAAGAATTGAAATTCATAATAAATTAACTGGCTGCAACAAGGTATAAAAGCAATGGCGGTTCAGGTGCTAACCTGAATCGCTTTTTGTATTTATTGAGTATCTTGTTTCTTGAAAAGCAATAGCTGCTTATCTGCTACTGCATATATACTAGCCGTTGTAGCCAATAGAAAACATGAGTGGTTTCAAGAAAATAATATTTCTGATTTACGGTTCCCTTTTAGTTATAGTCAGCTGTAAAGATGTATCCAATAAAAATGGTCATATGAATCAGACCGTAAACTTTGACCTTGCCATGGAATTTATTGATGCTTTTTATTCATTTAATAGAGACTCCTTGCAATCCACTCTTACATATGCAGACGAATCCCAACACAGTTTATTATATTATCAAAAATGGGCAGAATGTGGTAACTACAAGGTTATCAAGCGAAATGACTTTATTAAAAAAAATGATTCGTTAATACTTTGTCCCATCACAGTTAAAGATGATTTGATTGGTGCTTTGGAATTGGATTTTCATGTCACTGACACTTTCCATTTAACGATCATCAATGGGCAAATTCGAACCATAGAGACCTCATCAAACGACCCCGATTTGTATTATGAAGCAAAAGATTGGATAAAACTTAATAGACCTGAATTGATTGAGAAAGCTTGCAAAGGAGCATCGAATGCTTGCCAATGTGTTAAAGCCACGGTTGAAGGTTTTGTTGAATTTAAACAAACTATCCAGCAACAATCAAAATGAATCTTAAGGGCAACATTAAATATAGAAATATCATGAAAACAAGAATATGGTTTGTATTGTACATTTTCCTTTTTGTAATGCCTCAAATAATTTGTGCTCAAAAAAAACCATTTGTACCCACCGATTTCATAGTGCCTGATACATTGGTGAATGAACATTTTAGAATTAGAATGCTTACCGTGAATGATGTGGTAAAAGACTATGATGCTGTTATGACAAGTCTTGACCATCTACAAAAGATGTTCCTTCCAGCATGGAATTGGCCCACAGAAGATTTATCATTTGAACAGGATTTAATTGACTTGGGGTGGCATCAAAAAGAATTTCAAATGAGAAGTTCATTTGCCTATACTGTTGTTAGTTTAGATGAAAGTCAAGTGCTTGGTTGCTTATATATTAATCCAACCATTAAAGGGGATTATGAGGCAAGTATCACCATGTGGGTAAGAGCAAGTGAAGTAGACAATGGACTTGATTCGATCTTATTTGATTCTGTTACGAAATGGATTTCGGAAGATTGGCCATTTCAAAAAGTCGCTTATCCAGGACGTGAAATAAAGTGGGAAGATTGGAAATCAATGAAATAATTACCGGCTACAACAATCTATATAAGCCATTCCCTGCGGGGGACGGCTCATAAACAAAACCGTTGTGCTTAATACAGGATAAAAGAAATGACACTTGAAGATTTAGGATATAATATAGACTTTGAAAACTACCGAAAAGAGCAAAACCTTGATTCACTCGGTTTAGGACGAGTAATTTCCGAACATAAGGAAAGATACGTTGTGAAAACCACCGAAAATGAATATGATGCAGAAATAATTGGAAATCTAAGATTTTTGGCACATCAAAGGTCAGATTTTCCTGCTGTTGGTGACTGGGTTGCTATTTCTGAATATGATGAAGATAAAGTCCTTATTCATTCCATTTTTCCAAGAAAAACCATCATTGAAAGACAAGCAGTTGGTCAACAAGGCGAAAAACAAATCATAGCAACAAATATTGACTTTGCTTTTATTGTACAAGCAGTTGACAGGGATTTTAACATCAACCGAATAGAAAGGTATTTGACTATTTGCAACACATCCAACGTAAAACCAATTATCATTCTCAACAAGATTGACCTAATAGAGGATACAGAATTAACAAAGTTGATTGCTAATGTTCAAGATAGAATTAAGCAAGTACCTTTAATTACAATAAGTAATGAAACCCTAATTGGAGTTGATAGACTAAAAGAAAGTATTATAAAAGGTAAAACCTATTGCTTGTTAGGTTCATCAGGAGTGGGAAAATCAACGCTTTTGAACAATCTTTCGGGTAAAGCAATAATGAAAACTAATTCAATAAGTGCAAGTACAAATAAAGGGCGACACATTACAAGTCACAGAGAATTAATATATCTTGAAAATGGTGGAATTTTAATTGACAATCCAGGAATGAGAGAAGTTGGGATTGTAGATTCAGTAGATGGATTAGAAATTACATTTAACACTATTGTTGAATTATCTCAAAATTGCAAATTCAAAGATTGTACACATATTCACGAAAACGGCTGTGCGATACTGGAAGCCGTTGAAAAAGGAGAAATTGATAAAGATTCTTATCAAAATTACCTAAAAATGGAAAGAGAAAAAACTCATTTCGAATCAACCGTTACGGAAAAACGTAAAAAAGACAAGGATTTCGGAAAGATGATTAAGAACTATAAAAAGGACAAGAAACGGAACAAGTGCTAAGCACAACACCGTGTATAGGTCATTTGACCTCTGCAGAATATAATAAAAACATACATATGAAGCTGAAACTAATTTCAATGACACTTTTAATGTCGATTATGATATCCTTTGTAACAGCTCAAAATGATACTCATGCATTAGTTGGAGTTGAGATTTTCAATGGAAAATCAGGTGACTTACAGGATATGACTGTCCTAATTGAGAATGGAATCATAAAAGATATTTTTAAAACGGGTTCAAAACCTATTCCAAGTGCAGTTAACAAAATAGAATTAGTTGGACATTATGTTATGCCAGGGCTCATAGACACGCACGTTCATATGGGACAAAAGGGTTTATCCGAAGCTCCTGAAGCTTCTAGAAAAGAGTTCAAAAAATGGATTTATAGCGGCGTTACGTCTGTGAGAGATATGGGAGGTGATGCCAGAGCATTATTTCGTGAAAACCAGCTTATTAATGAAAATGAACAACCCGGGCCTAACATTTATTTTACTACGACCGTCGGCAGCAGTGATCAGATAGCTAAAGATCTACGACTAAAAAGAATTACCAAGGGAATTGGAATTGAGAATGCTGGTTATGTTATGGAAGCCACGGCAGACATGGATATTAAAAAGAATGTTTCAATGGCTGTAAATAGTAAGGTAACAGGTGTTAAATTCTATACCGGGTTAGAGTCGGATTTGATTAAATCCATTACGAAGGAAGCTCATGATCAAGGGCTAAAATCCTGGGCTCATTTTACCGTGTTTCCAGACAGACCTATTGAAGTTGTGAGAGCAGGAGTTGATGTAGTATCACACGTATGGGGTGCCATTTGGCAAGATTCTGATGTAGATCCTTCAGAAAGAATTCCTTTTATCGATACCGATTTTAAAAATGCAAGAACAGCAATTCATCCAAATGATATGAGTGTGTTAAACACCGATAGTCCAGAACTTCTACTATTATTTAATGAAATGCGCAAAAGGAAGGTGATTTGGGATCTGACACTTGTGGTACCCAATCCGGAAACTCAAAAAGTTTATATAAATTACGCAGTTGCGGCAAGTAATGCGGGAGTCGCACTATGTACGGGTACAGACTATTTTAATGATATAAATGAACCTTTTCCCTCTCTTTTTAAAGAATTGGAAACCTTTGTGGAGTATGACATTCTCAATTCACGAGAAACTCTTATTGCCGCTACAATTAATGGCGCAAAGGCCATCGGTATAGAAAAAACTCATGGTACAATTGAAATAGGCAAAGCTGCCGATCTAGTCGTTCTAACTAAGAGCCCCATTGAAAATATTAGCAATATTCGAGAAATAAAATTAACTATGAAAAATGGGGTCCTTTTTTATCGAAACGATTATGACTAAACATTACATTCTACAACAATGTATATAAGCCATTATCCCGATAGTTCCCGATAGCTCCCGATAGCTATCCGGACGGGACGGAACGTCTCATTTACAAGGCCGTTAGCACCAATCAATTCAAAATCAAATAAAAATGAAAGTTACAGCCGAAAAAAATGAAAAAGTTGCGAATATGATCTTCGCCTCTATCTACCCACTTTACTGGAATAGACTGGAGAAGAATGGCAGAACGAAAAAAGAATTCCATAAGGTAATAGAATGGTTTACTGGTTTTGATGAAGATCAATTACAAGCTCTTATTGATGAAAAGGTAACTTTTAGAACATTTTTTCAAAAAGCCAAAATACATCCCAATGCGCACATGATTAAAGGAGTCGTTTGTGGTTATCGAATTGAAGAAATAGAGGATGAATTTGAATTGTATAAGCAATGTAGACAAATGGAAAAGCTGATTGATGAATTGGCAAGGGGTCGTAAAATTGAAAAAATATTAAGAGGGTAAAAAAATGAAAATATGAACACAGCAACATTTTTAACTTTCGTAGGGAATCAATGCGGAAAGGCCGAGGAAGCAATAAATTTATACACGTCTATCTTTCCGAATTCTGGAATTAAAAGCTTAACAAAGTACGCTGAGGGAGAGGCAGGTGGCACGCCTGAACTTATTAAATATGGAGTATTTACATTAAACGGAACCGAATACATGGTTTCTGAAAGTAGTTATAATCATAATTGGTCATTTACTCCTGCTGTATCACTTTTTATAATTGATAATTCTGATGAATTGATACAAACAATTTTCGAAAAGCTTTCCTCAAATGGTGGTCAGATAATGGTCCCTCTGGATAACTATAAAGGTGAAGGCGATTATGGTTTTGGTAAGAAGTTCGGATGGTGCGAAGACAAATACGGTATATCGTGGCAATTTGTGCTTTCTGAATAAATGAGAGGAAAAACAGATAACTACTGCCAATAACGTGTATAATCCATTGCCCGTTTAAGTCCGTTAAAGGAAACTTGGTAATTTAGGGAGCGTACGATTTCTGCTCAGAAAATTCCATCATATTTTCCCTCGCAACGGAATCATTCAGGAACACGTTACGCTGAATTTGAATACAGATATGAAAAAGATAATACTTCTCATAATTATTATTTCTCAAACGTCACTAGTCTATGGGCAAGTCTCGTTTGATAATTCATTCGCATTAACCGATAAAGTGCTAAATGAGATAAACTCTAGAGAGGATATTGTCGGTGTATCCGTTACCATTGGTCTTGCGGATTCCCTTTTATTTTCCAGGGGCTATGGTATGGTTAATAGAGAATTGAAAGTTAACACTCAAGATTATCACAAATTCAGAATATACAGCTTATCAAAGCATATAACAGCAATTGCAGCTGCCAAATTGCATGAAGATGGATTGCTCAATTTAGACAAACCTATTAATGAATACATCCCTTTTCTGAATGAAAAACTACATGGAATTACCTCAAGACAACTCATTGGTCACATAGCAGGTATTCGTTCTTATGAAGATGAAGAATGGCAAAAAGTTTCAAATGGAGTTTGCTTAACTCCATTTGAATCAATTCTAGCTTTTCAATCAGATTCTCTTCTGTTTAACCCTGGGGAAAAATACGCTTACACCTCCTTTGGATATGTTTTGCTTAGTGCAATAATTGAAAAGGTTTCCGGAAAAGCCTTTATGGAATATCTGCAAGAGGAATTTTTTGAGCCTTCACAATTAAATTTTTCGCTAGACAACGCTGACGAATCTGACGACTTGGCTGCCAAGCCCTATGAATATTGGAAAGGAACGATGTACAACGCAAGATATGCTAATAATACTTGCAAATTTGGTGGTGGAGGGCTTTCTGCTTCAACAAGAGATGTCGTTTTATTTGACCTGGCATTATTGCAAAATAAAATTATTGCCAAAGAAACCTTAGACATGGTCTTTGATTCTATGAAACTTAATAATGGTGAAAAAACTAATTACGGTTTTGGGCTACAGTTTGATACTGATGATAAAGGGCGAAATTATGCCTGGCATAGCGGAAGAAGCAGAGGCGGAAGAAACGCTCTGGTAATTTATCCCGCGGAAAAATTAATAATATGTATTTCAACAAATACTAATGGTGATGGTATTGTAGAAGAAGCTGAAAGTATTGCCATGTCTTTTATTAATGAAATGGAACAGAACTGAGCCTAACAATATGTATAACGCATTAAAACGCACCATACACAATCACGTTGGGCCTAACTAAGAGTAACATTTTATGCTAAAAAAACTTCTTAAGATAATTTTACTGTTATTAGGACTATCACTAATGGTTTTGTTGGGTCTATATCTTATACCACCAAATCAGGAGGAAATTGAGTACCAATATGCAGATATAGAAAAAGATAGCCTAATAAATACGAAAGTTGGGTGGTACCTATCAAACGATGGTAAGGAATATCAAATTACCTGGGGTGCTAAGAATGGACTACAGCTGAACTATTTTGACAGCTTAAGAAGTAATTTAAAAAATATTAGGCTAACCAAGGTTGCGGATAATCAATTTGATACAAATGGCGACTTACAAACCTCTGAAGTTAATTTCGGATATGCCGATTCAAAATTGACTTTAAAAGTATCAACTTCCAAGACAAATTTTACAGCAATTAAAATAGATAGCCTTCATTATAATCAAGAGGAAATTGCATATTCAAACAAAGACATAAAATTAGCAGGACTACTATTAACACCTTTTGAAAATATAAAGTCTACAGCAATAATTTTAATACATGGTTCTGGAGTAAGCGACAGGGACAATTTCTGGTATATGTATCAGGCAGACTATTTGGCTCGTAATGGATTTATAGTCTTGCTACCTGATAAAAGAGGATGCGGGAAATCCAATGGAGAATGGCATACAGCTTCCTTTAATGACTTTGCAGATGATATTAGAGCAGCTCAGAAATATCTGATTGAGAATAAGGTTAATGAATTTGAAAAGTTGGGAGTTTTAGGGCTAAGTCAAGGGGGTTGGATAAGTCATATTGTTAATCAAAATTCTAAAGATTTGGATTTTGTAGTTGATGTTGTGAGTTCAGCCAATACACCAAACAAGCAGGTGAAATATGAAATTATGAACGAAATCAAGAATAATGGTGCTCCAAAGTTTTTGGCAAACACACTTTCCTTTGTTTTCGCCAAAAGGGCGCGGGCAAAAAGAAAAATATGGTGGGAAAAGAATGGCAGTTTTGACCCATTACCATTTATTCAAAAATCTAAAATTCCTGTCTTAAAAATATTCGCAGATAAAGATGAAAATGTGCCACTTGGTGAGAGCTTATCCGCTATTGACAAGATGATATTAAAACATCCGAATGTTCCATTAACAATCAAGATTTATAAAGACACAGGACATGCAATGTTTAATACAGAAACCGATTGGATAAGAAATGACTATCTGGATTATGTTATAGATTGGGTGTCCCAAAAATAACTACGCCCAACAATGTGTATAAGTAATAGCGGTTTAAGTGAGAAAATAAATGCAAAAAGATAAATCAAAGGTCAGTGTAAAACCGAAAGGTTCGAAAGTAGAAATCTGCTACTACTCATACACGAGGACGTTGTAAGCAATTCAATATTTGACAAAAAATGAACAAAAATGAAAAGTAAAGTAATTCAATTAAAACGTCGAGATTTTCTAAAACTAACAGGGAAAACTACGTTAGCGACTGTTTTTATGGGGTCAATTGGTCCCAGGGTATTAGGAGCCATTAGTTATGATGAAAAGTATATTTCAACACCAAAAGTTATGTTGAATAATGGTGTGCAAATGCCGATTCTTGGATTTGGCACCAACACCCTTAAAGGCGATATAGGCGTGCGATGCGTGTCGGATGCAATTTCCGTAGGCTATCGATTAATAGATACTGCCCATATTTATGGAAATGAGGAAGCAGTGGGAGAAGGAATTAAAATAAGTGGAATCAAAAGAAATAAACTTTTTATCACGTCTAAGCTTTGGGTCGCCGATGCTGGGTACGAAAGTACAAAGAAAGCCTTTGAAAAATCGCTAAATAAACTAGGGGTAGACTATTTGGATCTGTACCTGATACATCGCCCTAGAGGTGATGTAAAAGGTTCATGGAAAGCTATGGAGGAACTATATGAAGCTGGAAAAATTAGAGCCATTGGAGTGAGTAATTTTCTACCAGAACAGCTAGAAAATTTAAACAGCTACGCTAAAGTTGAGCCTGCTATCAATCAAATAGAAACGCATGTTTTCTTTCAAGAAAAAATATCCTACCCTTATTTGAAAAAATCAAATACACAAATCGAAGCCTGGTCACCTTTTGCTGCAGGTAGAAATAATATTTTCAGCAACGCTACCTTAGCCACTATTGGCGAAAAGTACAACAAGACAATTGCTCAGGTATGTCTAAGATGGCACTACCAAAGAGGGGTGGTAGCAATACCAAGGTCTTCACAAAAGGCACACATGATTGAAAACCTTAATATCTTCGATTTTGAACTTTCTGATGAAGACATGAATACGATCACAACTTTAGATTTAAATATCACTCAATTTCCTGAATGGGAGTAATACACAATGGAATAAATCTCGATAGAGAAATGCTAG